>TARA_R100001443_G_scaffold21957_1_pt1 | contig 13109 bp, 22 predicted proteins | sample TARA_R100001443 | Tara Oceans TARA_R100001443 (sample SAMEA2622142) | marine metagenome | biome: marine biome (ENVO:00000447); feature: deep chlorophyll maximum layer (ENVO:xxxxxxxx); material: "saline water (ENVO:00002010), including plankton (ENVO:xxxxxxxx)" | depth 50 m
AGTGTAGATGATAGTGAATGGGAAGTAGATTGGTATGATATAGGAACCTATGAACAAACTGGTTTTGATAAAGATAGAAATCCTATTACTACAACTATGTATCGTTGTAAAGCTAAGCTTAAAAAGGTTGACCCCTTCAAAAACTTAGAGATAACCAGAAGGTCTTTAATGGAAGACTTAAAAGATATGTCTACGTACAAGCCTAAGATTAACACAAAGCTACAAGGCCAAGACACTACCGCGCATTGTCTAGAGATTGGAGCATATGATTTACATCTAGGAAAGATAGGTATAATAGGTGATGAGTATTCAATGGATATTGCTCAGGATAGATTGTTATCTGCTATACAACATTTATTAAAGAGGGCATCTGGGTTTACTATTGACCAGATTTTATTTGTGGTTGGTAATGATTTTTTAAATACTGATGGTGACAAGCCTATTCCTAGAACTACTAAGGGTACTCCTCAGTTTAATAGTGACCACCATATTGAAATGTATAAGCGTGGTAGAAAATTAATTTGTATGGCTATAGATGAATTAGCTAGTATATGTCCTGTTCATGTAGTTGTTATGCCTGGTAACCATGATGAGGAATGTATAATGTACCTAGGAGATGCATTAGAGCTGTTCTACGAGAAGAACGAGTCTGTTACTATAGATAACACTAGACCATTAATGAAAGGCTTTAAATACGGAAATAATTTAATTGCCTTTGACCACGGCCATAAGATGAAAGCTGATAAGGCTGTGCAGATTTTACCTCAAAGGTTTAGAGAAGTGTGGAGTGATGTTAGATATGTTGAGTTACATAGAGGGCACCTGCATGGTGTGCACCATAAAAAAATAGGTGCCACTAGCGAACTTAGTGGTATTACTGTTAGAAATCTAGGAAGCATGTCGGCTACTGACCAATGGCATGATGATAAAGGGTATATAGGAAATGTTAAAAGAGCACATGGTTTTATATGGTCTAAGTATAATGGTCTTCAAGCTGAATTGTTTTACAATGTTCCTATATAAAAAAAGAGGGGCATAAAGCCCCCCTCAAAACAAACATAAAAAGAATTAAACAGTTTGTAATTTAAGTATATTTTCTTTTATAGCAGTATATTGTTTTAATTCTTTTGATAAGTCTTGAATTCTTTTTGTTAAAATACTATTCTCTTTTTTTAATTTATTAATAGCTTCATAGTGTGACACTAATACTTTTTCTGAATCAAACGTTCTATCAGCCGCCATTTCAACACACGCATTGTAAATCTTCTTATAATAATTAAGAGTCATCATGTAGCCATGTTGTTTTTCATAGTGGATAATAGATGCGTGGTCTCTATTTAAGTATCTACCTGAATCCATTTGTGTTAATCCAAATACCCTTCTCAGAATATTACCAACACAAATTCTTATATCGCCTATCATTCTTTTTCTAGAGGTGCTTGTAAGTTCTTCTAATGTTATGTCGCCCAACTTACATGCTAGACCAATTACTTTGTTTATGTCTTCTCTAACAACTGCTTCGTTGTTTTCTCTATATGTCGTTGTTTCTATTTCTTTGCTCATCTGTAGTTTTTTTAATTAAAAATTCATCTTCTACAACTTTACCAACAGACATTATTATATCAAAAAAGTATTCATAATGTTTGTCGTAATCTTTTCCTGCTTCTTCTGTTAATCTTTGCCCTATATATTCTTCATGAACTGGTTCATAAGGAGACACATCAAGGTCTTCATATTTCTTTTCTATTTTTCTGTGCGTTAATACCATTGCCAACATGTCGGCTTGTAAAATTATTTTCATATCATAATAGTTTTAAGTGATTGTCTTTTACCAACTGATTAAAGTCTTTACTAGACTCAGCCTTATTGTGGCATAGTCTACAAAGTGCCGCGAGGTTTTCAATAAAATCTTTTTGTTTGCTGCCGCCCATTCCACGGGGGTCAATATGATGGATGTCTACCGCCCTACTCCCGCATGTGGTGCATGGAATGTAGTCATCTTTTATATACCCAAAGTGTTGCATATATATTTTAGTATGTTTCTTCACGACCTATGTTCAGTAAAATCACCAGAGGTAATTAAATTATCTGTTTTGGTTTCGTTAAAGTAAAGCCACGCGTTGTATATCTTACCGCTCAAAGTTTCTATAGGAACCTTCTTGCGTTTATACCACGACGGGTGACCTTCCAACATATCTAAGTTAAAAAGAATTTTTGGTTTTACCAAATATAATTCCCCATATATCTGTGAAACTTGCTCATTCTCAGACACATAGGGAATTCCATTCGCATACATAGCGTAGTTGTTTACTGTTCTTGCAACATCAATAAACTCACAATCTACAATCAATCTGTGATTATGATATCCCATTCTTAATGTGCCATATACAAAAATAATCTCCACTATACTTCAAATATTTTATCTTCATTATAATTTTGTGGCAACTCACCCCCATGAACATAAGCTTTATAATCTATGATAGCTTGTGTGTACATAAGCCTACCAGCCTTCAACATATCTTCAGACATTTTATATACACACATGCAGTGAGGTCTTAACTTCTCTATTGCATATATATAATAATCTTTATAACCTAAAGCGTCGCAATAAAAAGCTGCTTGCATGTGGTACTTTTGATTAATAATAACTTCTTTAAAAGCTTCTGGATTTGCATCTCTTGTTGTTTTTAAATCAACTATATATTTTTCTGTAGTATTAACAGCATCTAACTTACCCTTACATTTTATATCTAAAACCTCATTCTTCCATAGGTATATCTTTTCAAACTGATTACAATTTTCTAATAAAGAATAATGTTCATGTTGCATTAACTGAGTTCTCATTTCTAACATTTGAAAATAATCTTTATGAGCCAAATGTTCTTTACCATGTGATTTTTCTACAAACTTTTCCCAAGTAACTTTTCCCAAAGTTGTTCTTTTGTCTATGCCATCAGGTTCAATTGCATAATGCTTATTAAAATCTAAATTTTCTAACACAAGCATATGAAACGCTGTACCAAATTTCATTGCAGCTGTTGCTTTAATAGGATTATTTAACACATGTTGAAAAGCTCTAGGACATTTATCTATAAACATTTTTAATGTAGAGTTTGTCATATACATATGGTCATCATAATAGTTAAGGTCTGTAACCTCATTGTCTATGATTGGTGTCATCTTTAACACCTCTTTCTTTTTAACTTCTTTTTTCTTAGGCATAATATTTAATTTAAATTTAATTTTAATTTACTATTAATTTCATTTGAACTATAATAGTCTACATGTTTGATAGAACCATCAGTTTGTTCTGTTGGTATACTTACATAAGGTGTTAATTTATATTGAGAAACCGTAGTCTTTGTTCCCCATCTGTTAGGCACAGCTATATCTGTACTGCTAATATCATACCCATCCTTTCTTAAATTATATATAGTTGCTGATAACCTAGTGTTTCCTAGGTCTCTTATTGCTTCTAGACTTGTTATTGTTTTGTGTGCTTTTAGATAATCTAGTAGTCTTGTGTAGTGTGTTCCCGCTGTTCTTCTTTTTATTTTTGACATTTTCCTTTTCCTTTATTGTTATTAATACTCCTGGTTTATCCTTGCTGTATTCATATATATCAAATATAGGTAGGAGGTGGTCAGAGCTGTCATCTTCCAACCAGTTGTATTTAACCATTAAATCCTGAACTGTTTGTAAGGGATTGACATAGTCAAACTTCCTCCTAGACTTCCTATAAAATTTGTAATGAATTACATACGGGGGTTTAAACCTTTCTATAAATTCCTTGAAAGGATATGTGTGTTCTAGATATTCACCTTTAGAATCTTTTATATAACGCATTGTAGTCTTACTATGAATCAGGTACTTGCCTGTCCATCTTTTTCCATTCTTACTTGAAGGTACGTTGCCGTTAATAAATATTTCTAAATCATTCATACTCTACTTCATTGGGGTCAGGTATGTATAGTCCTAAGGACGATGATGCAAACCTTTTGATTTCTTCTATGTATTCAGTCATCTCTTGGTTGCTCAACTTAGTAGTTGATTTCATTCCGTCTACCCAAATTCCTTTTATTTGATATCTAGTACGAAGAAACATTGATTTTAATATTTCATGTGCTTCTTCTTTATCATATCCTGTTTCATTTGAGACAAGCCTGACAACGACTGCCCAGTAATAAGAGTTAAGGTTCAGGCTACGCCTGTTCTTTTGCTCCCGAATAGTAATGTATACATTCTTACCCTCATTACCAGACAAGTCTTTGTCAAACTGTTCTCTGTTTTGGAAAGTTACCTTTCCTTCTTTGATAAATGCTTTGTGCTTATATATCATTAACACATGCAATTCTCTGTTCCAAATCCTACATTAAGGACAACTAATTTAAAACATCTTCGCGATATATCAAACTTTAATTCAAATAAAGTTATACCTAGAAATCTTAGTTCTAATTTAAATTTATCTTTTTGTCTTAGGTTTGAACCAAAATGATTTATTAATCTCATAATTAAAATGGTGTTTGTACTTCTGAAGTTCCTGTTTTATTTAACTCTAAGGCTGCTTCATAAGCTGCTCTATCCTGAGGTGACAATGGTTTATTATAACTTTCTTTAAACTCAATTCTCTTTCCTTCAGGATTTGCAAATTTATACTCTGTTCTTGACTTTATTACTGGTGTATTGGTGTCTTTGTCTGTAGTCCAATACTCCCTTGACGCTAAACAAACCTCTATCTTATTACCTAGCACGCTTCTAGCTGCCATGTGTGGGTCTGTATAGGTTGTTGCTCCTGCTGCCATTAAAAAGTTTTTAAATATACTAGTTCTAACTTTAGCGGCTGCTTCACTGGTATGTGAATCAATTCCATTAAACTTTAAAAATGCTGCTCCGTTATTATTTTCTACAATAAATTCAAAGTATGGTGTACCTTGGTACCCCGCATTTTCATCACTAGTTTTAAAACTTTTAATAGAAACAGTGTGAGCACCTGCTGCTAAATAACTCGATTGTGTATTTGTATTCGATGTTATGTCGGTTTCTTCTAATTTTGGAAACATATATTATTCGGTTTTTATATTAAAACATAGAGGGCAAGTAAGTACCCTCTATAAACTATCAACTTTTCATTAGTGTATTATGACCAGAGGCACCAATGAAAACCTTCTTACTAAAGTAAATTTTATTCCTCTTAACTGTAATATTCTTCACATGCCTCTACAACCTTACCTAGATTATTTGGAATGTGTAAATTCTCAAACATACCCATAGGACTCTTTGCAGAATCTCTACCTGTAGTGTTTGTTCTAAATCTGTATGATACCCCTTCATCAGTTGCTCTTACATCTGTAAATAAAGCCATAACAAATTCTTTCTCAACTCTTTTCTTCCACCTGTTACCATCTACTGCAACATAACGTTCTTCAACACCATTGTCGCCGTCATATACGCCATCAATAGCAGTAAATATAACATACTTATCAGAGTTTTTAGATTTATCTAGAACCTTGTCTATTTCTTTATTATAGTAACTCCATACATCAAAGCCTTTGTATCTTATGTCGGCCTCTCTGAATATGATTTCTATAAGAGATGTAAATGATTCTATAACTATAGTTTTGATTTTATCACTTCCCATAGCTTTATCTAAAGCTGAGTGAAACTCTGATACAGATTTAATTGGAACATTCATAAACTCTTTTGCATTTTTGAATGGCAACTGCTTTCTTTCTGTATTAAGAATTGCTGTTGTCTTTGGATTTAAACTAGACAAGCTAGTTGATTTGCCTGAACCTGATGGTCCGACAATAATAATATTCGGTTTCATTTATCTTTCGTTTTTAAATTAAATAATTCGGTTTTGCTAATCGGTTTTTTCTTATTCTTAGACTGAACAAACTTAACATAGCCTTTGAACATAAAATTATCCCCCTGGTTAATTGTATGCTCAATCTCTTTGAAAGTTAATTGCAATACTTTCTTCGCTAAAGTCTTGCTAATTTTTAATTTCTTAGATAGCTCTGTTAAAGCCTGCTCATATCTAATCATAGTATGCAAATGTACTAAATAAATAAGAAAACACAAAACAAAAAGGAACAAATAGTTAACACTACATTGTTGGTAAATTTTCAAATTTAGTTAAATAATCTATAAATTTTAAATGCTTACTACCAATACCTATGTTCCTGCCTTTTGCAAATATGATTTCTGCTAAACCCTCTACTGAATTTCCTCGTTCATCTACCCTTATATTATAATACTCAGGTCTATAAACAAATATAACTGTATCAGCAGCTTGCTCAATTTCCCCAGATTCTCTCAAATCTGCTAGAGTAGGACGACCCCCATCGCGTTTACTCACATTCCTAGATAGCTGAGAAAGTGCTAATACTGTTATATCTAATTCTTTTGCTAAATTCTTTAGTGCTCTTGTAACGTGAGAAACCTCTTGCTCTCTGCTACGCCCATTTAAATTATAACTAATAAGCTGAAGGTAATCAACGACCACCATATCTACTTTTTTAGTTATAACATATTGTCTTATTCTATTTAACAAATATTTAAGAGAAGTATTTCTACATTCATCTATATATAATGATAAACTCTCAAGCTTTCCAATAGTTTGGTGTATCTTGGTCCATTCATCTTTATATATAGCTCCCTTTAACAAATGTTTATTGTCAATTTCAGAATCACCACTAACAATACGCATTAACATTTGATTTACTGACATTTCATATGAAAATACCACGCATTTAAACCCTCTTTTAACTGCATTTAAAGACACGTTTAAAGCAAAACTAGTCTTACCCATAGATGAAGCTCCACCTATAATAACTAAGTCTTGTTTTTGCCATCCACTAGTAAAGTTATCTATAGAACTAAAACCAGAAGGAATACCTGTAACTCCTTGGTTGTTAACATTTTTTTCTATAGCTTTAACCATTCCTGGCATTTGTTCACTAATATGAATTAGCTTATCATTATTTACGCTTCCTATTTTTTGTAACTCAGTTTCTGCATAATCAATAATAGAAAATAATTCATCGCCATCATTAACCTTTCTTGACAAAGCAGATGTAAAAAGCTCTAGTTGTGACAATTTATTCTTCTCTAATAGAAGTAATATTAAATTATCAGCTAAATAAGGGTCATAAGCCTTTTGTGTGCACTCATGTGCAACAGTAATTGCTAAGTTTTTGTCTGAAGATTTATTATAAAAGTCTGTCATGTCACACTTTCCGTTTTCTTGCAATGATTTGTCAAGAACTTTATATAATTCTTTGTGAACTTTATCTTCAAATAAATCTATAGACAAAAGTGAATGATTATCATAATATATTTTAACATCATTCATAATTTTACCAAGCAATACCCTTTCTAAATAATTTCTATCTTTCATCTCTTGTGTTGTTTTGTGGGGGCTTGTAAATAAATTTAGAATCTTTGATTATATCTGTCAATTCTGGAACTTCATCTTCCCATCTTTCATGTTTAATCCACCGCACAGGGTGAGGAAAGTCTGGACACCACATATTGTGAGTATCACAAGTATCTTTATATCTTTTTTGGTTAGATAAAGCTTCCATAATTGTAGCATATAATTCTGGCGAGGGTTTGAGCCTTTGCCATGCATCAAGGGATTGTTTTTTACCCACCTTGCGAGGGTATTCTTTCCAGAATGTATCAAATAAACTTTTCATCCTTCTAATTTTTCTATGATTTCTGACTCTAAGTTAATTAACCAATCATCAGCACATTCTAACATTAATTCCGTTACCTCTGTATCATTATAAAAAATTCTATCTATTTCTACATGAGCCCTAAGAGGTTCTGTGTCTGGATATTTTTCTTTTTGTTCTGGTATGTATGTATATTCAACAAGTAAATCGTTGTTTCCTATTTCAATATTATATTCTGCCATAATTTTTACAATTTTAATAATTAATAATTAGTTAGCCAAATAGTTGGCAATGATAGTGAACTACATAGGGGGGAGAAATCGGTAATCGTGAACACAAAGTATAACCTATTAATAAATAAAGTTAAAAATGATTACAACTCCCCCCTTGTAGCATGTGTGAATGAGTGGTGATTAATTGAATCGTTCCTCACGCTTATCATAATAGTCTGCTATGTTATCCCCTTCTATACCCAAGCTTGCAACTAATACTTCACGTATCGATATGCATATAGCTGGGTCTTCTTGGAATCTATTATAGGTTTCTATTATGGTTCTTGAATGATTTTCGACGAAGTTAACAAAACTCATGCAAAACAATACCCACTTTCTTATTTTATTATAATCAAGTGAGCCACTATGTTGTCTAAACTCTATAGTATTACCCCTATCTTTATAACTAAAGTTATTTAGATTGAGCCATTTATATCGTGTAGATGAATAGTGTCCATTTGGATTTCTTGACTTTTTACAATTATTTTTATTAAATCCTGATGAAGTGTTAGCAATATATTTTGAAAGCAACCTTAACATTCTTTTATATGTGAAGGGAAATTCTTTTTTATTAATTGTTCTTAATTCCCTATATTTGTCAGGTATTACTTTACAATATGTATTACTTCTTCTTGACTTAGGTTGAATTCTAAATAATTGTGTTTGCATCATTTGTCCTAGCATAATAGATAGTATAGCAAATCTTCTATTGAAGTTAGCTCCACCTATATGAACATGAACACCACAAGTTTTATCAACATAACATGCTTTATTAAGAGCATCACATATGTTTTCTACTTCAACCATACCTTTATTACCCTGAAGAATACCTGTTACATATTCCATCCCGTCAATACTTCCATCAGAAACACATTTAAGATTATATTTAGATGTATATTCTAAATACCCATCACATGTTTCCATTTCTACACCAAATGTATATGGCATTCCATATGTTTTGGTGAACATGGTGTCTTTGGTTCTTGCTGTGCAGTCCCACTCCTCTTTTTCATCAAACTCATCTTCTGGAATCCAATCTTGACGATTGTCGCTCCACCTATACCCTACATCTTCTGCCACACAACCGTCTTCAAAATATCTATCAGAATACTCTGAATACTCATATCCGCAGTCTTGATGAATAAAACCTTCTCCACCACTACTAAGTTCAACCCAAACCATGTCGTCCTCAAAATAATAAACTTGATTTTGATTACACCAAGATATACTATTAGAATCAAGGTCTTCTTGATAATAATATTCATCATTTGATTCACATAGTATAGCCTCATCTCTTTGGCAATATTCTCCATTTTGTAATAAAACACAATCCTCTTCATACTGCTCTTCGCCGTGCATGTCAATAACATAACCTTCTTTTAATTCTTCCATAATTTAAAGTTTTAGTATGAATAATAAATTTCTTGAGCTACATTAGACAATAATTCTTGAGCGTCCTGCAGGGCATCTATTTCATCTTTGTTTAAATTGTGATGAAACGATATTTCCTGTAATTTGGCCGCAACAGACTCAAGTTTATCTGCTTTAGCATAGTCTTCTTCTTCCTCTGTGTCCCAATCATAATTGTCATCCCATAAGTTGGATTGATTGTAAATGCTTGAGTGTGAGGGTGTTGAGTGGTGACTATAATTGTTATATGAACGCCAATCAGTATTTATATTTACCTTTGAAGGAATTGGTTTGTTTTTAATATTAATAGTATTTATTAATTCGCCATTTTCCCATACGAATAGTTTATCTTTTTTGCACTCTTTTACTTTTTCGTCTTTGCCTGCTATATTTTCAAGGCCTTCTTTGAGTGAACTAAAATAAACACCTTCATCCTTTTTTAAATAAAATAATGGATTGTTATGTCTATATACATATAATTTATTGTCATTTGCAGTAAACAGCACAGCTTTTGTACCACCAAATAATCCTAAGTTATTGGGGTCTTCTGTGTCACCTAATACTTTAATAATCATTTCAGAATCAACAGTTGTTTTCTTTATATTAAACTTATTGCCAACTTCTATATAATTATTTAACACACCATTATGAGCACCAATTATCTTTTTGTGCTGAAATGGATGTGCGTTCTCAACAGTATTTTTACCGTGAGTTCCATATCTTGTGTGCCCTATAAGAACACTGCCTGTGTCATTTGACTCAAGCATTGGCAATATATTCATAGACTCATCTAATGTCTTATATATTTTACCATTTACGAACATTCCTGTAGAGTGGCCACCTCTGGAATCGTTGTCCGCTAATAAATGTAAAGCCTTTAACACACTTGTGTTTGCTTTACCTGAAAAGCCTACTAATCCACACATATTTATATTTTTTTCATTGTTAATTAATTCATGGTATTCATCTATTGCATCGAAGGGTATACCATTTACCCCTTCATCCCAAACCCTACTCATGTTTTGGTAAGTTTTCGGTTGCTATTACAAGTCTTTCTACTTGGTCTTTTGTTATATTAGCTCTTAAGTTTCCACAACTTAAAAGGTTTTCTATAACCCAAACTATTTTCTCTACTCTAGTATCTATATCTGTTCCTTTATCTAATTGAATATAGGTTTCTATTGTTTCAAATTTCTTTTTAATTTCTACTTCTGAGTATGATTGACCGCTAGTAAGGTATGTTGGTGTTTGGTCGGTTTTTAAAAAGTGCTCTAATGTTTCAAATAAAGTTTGTTTTGTAATATTTAAATCAACTCTCACTCTTTTTCTTGGTGCTGAGTCTATAATGAACGCTTTACTACTTTCTAAATCCTCAAGCTTATAAGATTCTTCTTTGATTTGTTTTTTATTATACAAGGGTACAATATTGCTATTATTTAGATACTCACCTAAGGCTTCTCTAATAATATTATAGTTAAGTTTATGTTTTGCCATAATTTATTTATTTAAAAGTTTATAAAAAAAGGGGCGATTAGATGGTATACCAAATTCTACCCCTTATATTAACAAAATACTGTGAATATTACTATGAATATCACCATAATAAGAAACACAATATCAACTACATCCATTATCTACTACTTCATATGAATACTCCCAGTCGTTATCAAATACTGTTGAACATGATACAAAATCTTCAGTTTCCATAAAAACCTTCCATTCTTCTTCAATGTCGTCTGACCAATATGCTTCATCGAACTCTATATCGTAAGTTGTGTCCATAATAAAATTGGTGTCTATATTTTTATCGTTAGATTCAGAGGAGGAAGACACGAACCAGCCCCAAATGTTTTTTAAGTATTTATACATAGTAATAATTTTAAGTGAAACAAAAATGTAAGTTAACAAAAAGGAAAAGAACAACTGCATATATGCATAGGAATTACCGCGCATGATGATAGTGATTGCTTTGGGGCAGAGGCTAATGAACAGCCTGTCGCCTTGCGACGTAATTGTATATATAAACTGTTGCGTTAGCAACTCCATTGTAAAAAAAAAGGGTACATACCGAAGTACATACCCTAATACACATATTATATGTCGTTTGATAACACATCAATCTTTTCATCGTAGTATTTCCAATCAACATAATTAAGCTTGTTACCTCGCTTGTATTGTGCAAATCGAAACTCTTTACCACCAGATAAGTGCTTGTCAAACTCAGACAAAGTAAGTCCATTATCTTCAATCATAGAATACAAAGCTTTACCACGAAGTAAGTCTGTACCGTTTTTATGATTTTCAATAAATTCTTTAGTCAAAGATTCTAATGTGCAACCTCTAAACAAGACTGTAGAATATCTGATTCTTTTGTCTGTGCTATCAGTGTGCTTTAGATTCATTGCAAAAGCTGGAACTTCTTCTGTTACATATTTATCGTCACGCTTGGTGTTGATAAGTAATGTAATATCTGCACAATCAAAAGCTTTTGGAGCTTCACCTCCAAGCATAGTGTAGTTAAGTGCAGGTTTGATAGTGAATAAAGTTCCTGTGAACTTGCCTTGAGATTTAACAGGCTGTGTTACTGAACAGCTATCAATATCTTTAACAGCTGTACCAAATGATTTTAAATTCATAATAAATAAAATTGTGTACTCGTTTAATAATGGGTGAGTACATTACCCGATAAAGAAAAGAACAATTACTTGTCCAATATGTCTTGATTAAAGTCCCATAGTAATAACATTTCTTCTTGCGTTATTACATCCCGTGAGACAGCATCTTGTAAATAGTCAAAATAAGTATACATAACATAATAGATAATTAAAGGTTAAAAAATAAGTAGCCACAAGCTGATGAACACGATGTATATAGCGTTGATACAAAGTACTACACGAAACACTCGTGGGTGGTGATAACAAGTATGAAACACAATAGACACGACAATGCCTATCAATGTAAAGAATAAGTATTTAAGTAACATAATAAATAGATTAAAGGTTAGATAATAAATAGTATAGATTGTAAGGTTGCTACGCATAATGCTGAATTTTCACTCACAAAGTATAACACATTACAGAAAAGAACAAACTGATGTAAAACATATTAATCGCTCAAAGAATACAACGTGTGTATAAATATACTAACGAAGCACTTGACAATGTCATTTATTTTTCGTACCTTGGGCGGGAGTGGGACAAAGACTGTACAGCACTAGAACATATCACCTAAATAGTAAGACCACAACACAACAACAAAACACTGTACAGAATAGTGATAGTGAATAACATGGAATAACCTATGTCACTCTCTCACAGTCACATTAATTTTTTATTGTTAGAAAAGTACTGTACTAGCACTCAAGAACAACCGAAAGGTTTTCCTGAGGCGTCTGTGTGCAATTTTTCTACCTTAAATTAATCTTTTATAAACTAGGCACGGGGGTTTTAAATTTTGACAAGGGGGTAGGCATATAAGGAATAAGGTTCACACACTTGAAAATATATAAAAAAAATTTTTTCGTATGTTTGCATACATGCAGGTACTATTTAGTTTTCATTGGGGTTTTGTGTTAGGTATACGACATTACGAGCCTGACGACAATCATCCATATACTGAGGCACATTTTTTTCTAGGCCCAGTGTGTATAACATTAACAGATAAAGAGGTATAATATGTGGGGTCATATAGAGAGAAGTAACAATAAGATGGTATATGCAAGAAGTGTTAGTGATGTTGCTGATGA
>TARA_R100001443_G_scaffold5767_1_pt1 | contig 13100 bp, 24 predicted proteins | sample TARA_R100001443 | Tara Oceans TARA_R100001443 (sample SAMEA2622142) | marine metagenome | biome: marine biome (ENVO:00000447); feature: deep chlorophyll maximum layer (ENVO:xxxxxxxx); material: "saline water (ENVO:00002010), including plankton (ENVO:xxxxxxxx)" | depth 50 m
CGGATTTAACTTCAACCAATCAGTTGTTGATTCTTCCGGCAAGGTGGTACCAACATGGGGTGATGTTCTAAATAGAGCAAACCTTGGTATGGAGGTAATGCACGAGCGTAATGCTCACAACTTCCCACTTGATTTAGCAGCCACTAAAACATCTGAAGTTGCACTTATAGCACCAGCAATCGGTTGACCTCAGTAGAGTAACTCAGCTAGATTAGAAAAGGTACATGGTTTTCCCCGTGTGCGTGTGTGCAAAGAATAGACCTGGGGGTGGTTCCTCAGGTCTTTTTTTTTATGATTACTACAGGTAAAATTAAAGAAGTATTTTCAATTTAACGATGCCAGCTATACCAGTTATTCCATATGATCCTGATCAGGAGTTTGAAAAGCATATGGAGAGTAAAAAAGGTCTTTTCGGTTTAAAAGAAATGCTTAATAGTAAAGATCAAACTGGAAATACTCTTTTTCAAAATTTATTACTTCAAGGAGCTGGTCAAGCACCTGCAGCTGGTATGGATTTTCTTAAAAATAAATTTGCTCCTGCGGTAGGTAATTTTATGTTTGGAGCACCTCCACAGCCAGGTGAAGCTCCTAGAGATATGCAAGGTACACAAATGGTTCCTGATCCTCGAAATCCTGGGCAATTTATCCACCCAGGTGCGTTACAAGTTCAACAGCGTGATTTAGGTTTTTAATCTTCTTTAGGAAAAAGACCCTGTAAGAATAAAGCTAATAAGAAACTAGTAACTACAGTCCAAGTCATTAAGTAAGTAAAGTCGTTCACTTTTCTAGCAATACTGAATCAATAGAGTTTGGATGATCATCTAAATAAGGCAAGTCAGACTTAACAGTTTGAAGTGCATCATAGGAATCTTCTGCATAGGTACAGATGTCCTTATGACTTCTGTCAGCTTCGTGATAGCCAACGGTGTAATGCTTAAACATCACTTAAATATGTACTATTTTTACTTTATGTGAACATATTTCTTGGTGTCAGTAGTTAGTGACTTTAGCCATTGATTATGTCTTATTTGTTGTTTACGAATTTTTTCGCAGTGAGAACAAGTGCAGTGATTAGCAGTCATAAACTACAAGATCTTTTCTAAAATCATTCAGACCTCTAGTCATACATTCAATCATAAATTCACCGGTACTCATGCTGATAGGAACGACATGTTGCTCTTTTAAATCTTCTAGTACTGATAAAATTTCAGCTCGTTCAGAACTCTTATTAGTCATAGGGTGTAGATCAGGAGTAATAATTACTTCCATGTTTTAATTACACTCCAGTAGTTATAATTCTACCCCTACCGATCATTTTCAAACAATAGAAATTTCTTGACATCCATATCTGACGCATCAAGTAAATTTGCTATCATTTTTAATTTTTTCTCTGCTTTTAGGGCACGATCACTCCAATAAGCCATTGCTTTGTTGGTGTCATCTAAATTAGTCTCTAAAGCTGTCTGGAAGAGCGCAGAAGGGCTTATATCTTTCCCTGACTGTTTCCATCTACGGCTGAGTTCATCAGGTACAGAGACGCTTATGACTGAAGCCATCCTTGTAAAAGTTAATTACTACACATGGAGAATACTGCCTCTTAATCTTTAAGACAAGAAGGGATCTTCACTTCTTCTGTAGCAACGACAGGAATTGGTTCGCTGATAGTAAGTTTAGTTAAAGCTCTTAGATCGTTAGCAAACTTTTCTGCTTCATCCATTGATGGAAAATGAGGAGAGTGTGTACCTACTTCACCTTGGTAAACAAAAACTACGTAGCTGGTAACTGGAAGAGTCATTTATAAGTGTTTATACTGATCAAAAGTAACACCTATTTAATCATATGCAAGTGCATTTTTTACTTTAATCGATGACTCCATCGAGATTATCAAGATCGCGTGAGTGTTTATAAGGTTTGAAATACTTATTAATCACTTCAATTTGATCATGATAGCGGGAGATTTTGTCTATCTCTTCAGCAATAGCCTCAGTGATATCGGGATGTTCTCCAATACCTACGGGATTTTTTAGATAGACTTCCACATTTGCTTTATGTTTAGCAATTTCTCCTTGAGCATGAGCTAGAAGTGCCTTCAATAAAGTGTCGCGCATATTTAAGCCAAAAGAAAAGGACCTGACTTGTAATATACCCCTGGGTTATCTTTAACTGTTTGATCTGCCTCTTCGTGATCAGTAACTTTTATTACTTCACTAGTGCTTGTTGGTGAGCCTTTAGTTAGAACAGCCCATGCAAGTTTCTTTGTTGGCTTGATTCCATTCATGTCCATCATGACATTATCCTTGTATCGCGTATTTAATTATGGGGGGCATAAACCTTTACAGTACAAGCAGATGTCCAATAAAAAACCACTGCTATGACTGGGTTTAGGAATTCCAGTCTAGTAGTGGTAAGGGTTTTGTCTACCTAGAAATCTTTAGATTTAATGTTAATCGTAAAGAAATGATTGAACTGCTCTAACTCCCAAAAGTCTTTTTTCTTGGTCAGGGCTATTTAATGCATGTTTAGCATCTCTTCTTAAAGTTGAACTAGCTTTTTCTTTTAGATCTTCGTTTTCACGATCTCTATTTAGGAACATGGTTTGATGTGCAATTGGACTTTCTTATGATACATCACTCACGCCAGCTTCGTGCTCTGGACGAAATTCAGGAGCTACTTTAAGAGGAATAAATTGTTCTTTGATAGCTTTTATTAGTTCTAAAGTTTGATCTAGACTGAGTTCTTGTTCACCATGAATACCATCAATAAAGATAGGATCTTCCTGTAATATTTCTAAATTATTTAGTATAGAAGTTAACTTTTTCACCACTGATTGGTGTTGTTTTACGATATCTTTACTTTGTTTCATGGCTGTAAGTATGTAGTTGTACAAGTTAGCCATGTAACTCTACATCTAATTATCTTAGATACTTCTTCCAGCTATCAGAACCTGTTTGACCTCTTTCTTTTCCTTTATCTGTTGTTAAGAAAGAATAGTCTCCTGTTAATAGAGCATGTCTTTCTTGATCGCTAGATAATCCACTTGATCCTTTATTTGAAGCCGGACCATCATAAGAGTAGCTGGTATCTCTTCCACCTCCTCCATAGTCTTCTCTTCTATCATCAGTTTGATATCTATTTAAATCTTTTTCTGCTTTATCATAGCGATTTTCTAATGTGTCATAATCACTTCCTCTGCTTTCATAATCTCCTTCTAATTGTCCATATCTATCTTGAAGATCGGTATATTCCTGTCCTCTAGTGTCATATTGACCTTGGAGGGTGTCATATTTTCCTGTTAGATTTTTATACCTATCTTTGGAGTCTTGATAGTCTTCTTGTGATTGTCCATACTTATCTTGTAGATCTCTGAAATCAGATTGAGATGTATCATATTGACCTTGTAATGCACCATATTTTTTATTAAATTCTGCTTGTGCTGCTTGAGATTTTAAATCAGCGTCTGACTGCCAAGTTCCTTGAGCTGTAGAAAGTCGCTTATCATATTGTGATTCAGCTGCGTCATGCCAAGCTGTTCTTTCTTGACCTAAACGAGTGTCATATCTGGCGTCAGCTGCAGTTTGCCACTCACCTTTTGCAGTACCTAATTTATCTTGATAAAGATTACTTTGTTCAAGCATGTACTCTGCTTTTCTTTGTGCTTCATTGGCACCCCAAATGTCTTTTTGACCTGCTAAACGAGTATCATAATCGGTTTGGGATTTAGTTTGCCAATCTGTCTTTAATTGATCTACTTCTGCTTGGGTATAAGTTTTAGCTGGTGGGGGAGCTGGAGATCTTTTTTTCTTTCTACCCATTGTCGTAAATTTAAATACTTTATCTATTGATTCTATCTGTACTAATTATTATCTTTGATAGTTAGAACCAAAAGATCTACTTGGTCCAGCGGCATACTTTTTAACAAAATCTACACCTGGGGATTCACTTCTAGATTGTTCATTTCTAGCAGCTCCTTTATCTGTTGCTTGGAATTGATATTCTTGTGCTTGTCTGTCTTTTTTTCTTTGTGCTCTTCTTTCTTCATATGTGCTTTGTCCTGTTGCATAGCCACTTTTATCTGTTCTTTTTTGTTCTTCTCTTCTTAGCGGGTCATATGTGGTTTGTCCTGTGGCATAGCCACTTTTATCTGTTGATCCTTGATAACCTGGTCCTGGTTTTCCGGCATAGTGAGGTTTTTTAGATTCGTGAGGGTTTTCTCCCGTTTGTCCAGGGTAGACAACTTTTGTATCTCTGTAACTTGGAGCGTGTTTTGGATCATTAGGGTCACGATGTTGATTTATATCTGTAGTTGCACTAGTAGAGACGCCTTTATCCTCAGTTTTCTGCAATGTTGGTACAACGGCAGGGTTAACTACTGAATCAGGTGGAGTTTCACCCTTACCTGCGTTATATGGTGACTTATCATTTTCTATTACTATTTCATAAGGTTCATTTTTAGTTTCTTTAGCAGTTTGTTGACCCACACTAAAATGGACGTTATCTTTTGCACCTTCAGGTAAAGTGATACCTTGTTTAGCAGCTTGTTGACCCGCAGTAAATGACACAGCAGCAGAGGCTTGTCCTTGCTTTGCTGAGTCTGCTTTTTCAGCTGGAGTTTTATCTTTCCAACCTTGTGCTCCAACTTTAGCGTCTAGCCAAGATTCTTCAGGGTTTTCTCCTTTATTAGCTACTCTGTAATCCTTAACAGCTTTATCTCTAGCTTGATATTCATCAGACTTAATCATCTGATCCATAATGTCATCTCTTGATGATCCGCTGGCTAATTGTCCTCTCCAATCTGCTCCTGCAGAACCATCATCATTTTTATCACTTAATTGACGACCTAATATTCTTTCTGAGGCATCTTTTAGCCAATCTCTATCACTCATCTCTCTAGTTCTGGCTTCTTCTTTAAAGTCGTCTCCGAATTTGGAATCTCCCATTACGTCAAGTCTTCCGTAATCAATAGCCATTTATCTAGTTTTTATAGTTTAATAACTTTTTTATTCTACGTTAACTATTTTTTTTTCTTATCTCCAATTACCCATGTCTGCCATTAGCTCATCTCTTAAAGATCGTGTTGCAGAAGTTCTCATACCTTTTCTTTCTGTTTCTTTTTCTGTAGGTTGATATTCATAGCGTTCTTCTGATGAATCTTCACTTCCTCTAGGTAAAGAAACTTCTCTCCAGTCTTTTCCCATTACGTCATCACGATGCTTTATCTCTTCTAATTGATCTCGGCGTTGTTCTTTTTTAGTAGGCATATAAATATAATCTCTTTGTCCTTCTTTTATTCTTGGTGTTTCTGTTTTTATAGGTATTGTTATAGGTCTATCTTCACGTGGTGTTATTGATATATCACCTGTTCCCCAGCCTTCTCTATCCCATGGGTGGATATATTCTTGTGGTACATAAGATGACTGAGTATCTCCTAACGTCCAATCAAAATTATCTAGAAAGGAAGCAACTTTTTCTGCTGTTGTTGCTTGCTGTGGCGTAGACATCGTTCGCATATCATCTGATTTATCGCCGATAAATGGGAGCATTTCTATTTATACTTATTATTCTTTCTATTCTATCTTTATTAATTATTCTACTTATTGATACCAAGCATAATCTTTGCCCATACTTCCCCATCGATCTGAGAACCTTTGCGTATAGTCATCACTATCTTTTTCTAGTCCTGATTGAGATGCAAAATATCTATCATAATTTCCTTTTCCTTTTCCAGAAACCTGTTCTCCATATGCATCATCCCAATTACCTTTACCTAAATAGGTATCTTCATGGATATTTTCTTGATCGAGATATCTTAATCTTGCCGCAGCTCTAGGGTCATAAGCTTTATATTCTTGTCCTTTTATTATTGCTTCGTGTACTGGTTTGTTATATTCCCTATTTAGATTTCTTATACCTTCTACATAACCTGTTGGTAGATCTTTAGCCCAAGCTTGTCCTTGATCATTTGCATAGGAGTAATCCCAAGCGTCTTTTCCTTTATACCCTGTTTCCGCTAGTGCATCATCTCCCCATGATTGTGCTTTACCTGTTCTCTCCCACATCTTATTTAAGTTAGCCATTTTATCTTCATATCTATTACCAGTGCTGTCTGCTGGGGGTGGATCATTTTTGTAATAGTTTTCTAATGAGGAAAGTCTATCTTTCCAGCTTGTATCATCTGATCTACCTTCTACGTCTTTAAGTCTTCCTTGAATTCCACTTAAATCTTGAGGTTGTCTATTTTCCAAATCTGCAATTCTATCTTCCTGCCAATCAGAGCCTTTACCTTCTAGTTTGTCAAGTCTTCCTTGTACTCCACTTAAATCTACAGTTGAATTATTGATAATTGGTTTTCTATTTTCTAGTTTGTCAAGTCTTCCTTGAATTCCACTTAAATCTTGAGGTTGTCTACCTTCTAATTGGGCAATTCTGTCTTCTTGCCATCCTCCGCTACCTCCTCCTGTACTTACTCCAGCTATTTTACCTTCTAATTGGGCAATTCTGTCTTCCCAACTACTAGTATTTGAAGAGCTAACTGGTGTGCTAGAGCTAGGTGTACCACTTTGACCAGTTAATAAATTTTCTCTTGTAGAGGGAGCAGGAGTTGAAGGTCTAGAATGTGGACCCCCATCATTATCCCATGGTTGAGGTCCTCTAGGTGCTTCACTAAATTGCTGATTAAATGCTCTATCTTGTGGATCATATTCTTCTCTTCCACCATATACAGATCTTGTCTCTGATACAGGATCAGATTCTCCTGTTAGCATTTTCATTCTGTCAGATGCAGATTGTCTATTATCTGCAGATCCTGTTAGTAAAGCTCTTCGAGAATCATCATCTGCTGAACCTGTCAACAAGGCTCTTCTATCATCATCGGAAGTACTACTACCACTACCAGTTAGTAGAGCAATTCGATCAGCAGCATTAGAGGTGGTACCAACACTACCACTACCTCCGCCCTTTCCAGTTAATAGAGCAATTCGTCCTTCTTCACTAGTGGCAGCTTTTCTTGGCTCATTCCACCAGCCTTCTCCTTTAGTTGGAGTAGGTTCTGGAGCTGGTCTCATAGGTGATCTACCACCTCCTCTACTACCTCCTCTTTGACCTCCTCTAGGAGCCACGCCTCTATCTTTTGCCATATCCCCAATTGCTGTAGCAATTCCACTAAAACCTCCACCTCTTCTTTGACCTCCTCCACTTAACTTGCCCTGCCTTCTACCTCTAGCACTTCTTTCTTGCATTCCCCTTGCTTCTTGACCTCCTCTTTGTCCTCTAGCTTGACCATAACCTGCTACTCTTTCGTTAAATCTGCGATCTTGTCCACTTAAATCTCTTGTTGATTGTCTAACTGGTCCTGATCTATTTGCTATAGCTTGTCTTCTCCTATCTTCAGAGTGTGCGAAGTCCCTTTCTGCTTGTCCTTGTTGTTTCTGATTTTGTCGCCGATTATAATCCTCAGAGCTAGCTTGGGAAGCTGCACTTCTCTTAGGTGCTGGTGTAACTGCTTTTAATTCTGCTTGTGCTCTATCCCGAGTCATTTGTTCTTGGTGTATTTTAATATCTCTTTTTGTACCAGCATCACCATAGGCTTTTGTTTTAGCTGACCACTGTTTCAAAACATCATCGCTGACCTCTCCCGTACCCTTATTTTTCGATCTGTTAAGCTCACCTATTCCATAACGCTTTTCAAAAGCTTTTAATTCTGCTTGTGCTCTAGTAGCCATGATTTTTATCTTTATGCCTTAGCATCAACCATTATTCAATCTATTCTATCTTCCTTATATATAGTCTTTGGTAGTGGCGAAAGATATTATGTTTTTTTCTTAGAAAAGAGTGATTCTAATTTGTCAAAAGTACTCTTTACCATAGGCGTTACAAAGTCAATGAACTTTTTAATGTCTATAATCAATTCATTAATTTCTCTTTGTAAAATTAACCATCTAGCTCTTATATCTTGCTTGTAATCTTCAAGAGTTAGTAGCTTAAGCTTCTTTGGAGCTGGAATAGATCTGCCTGTTAATTCAGCCATGATTGTTTTGGGGTTTAATTTATTTAAGAATGAATCTGTTCTAGTTAAAACAGACCTAGTACCTGTAGTGATCATCGTCATCATTAGAGATGAATATCCAGATCCATATTAGCCCTAAAGCTAGAGTAAGCAATTCAAAATACTGAGTAGGCATTAGAGATACGCTTTTGAAATGTTTGTGGCGAATCCAACGAGTGTGACTCCAGCTGCTAATACAGCAGCTGCACCTATGACCCATTTCTCCACAACTTTAAGACGTTCTTTTAATTCCTCTTGCTTTTCCTCTAGCCTCTCGATCTTTAATGCTTGGACAACTAATCTAGTTTCTTGAGAAGAATCTATTGAGTGATTATCGCAAGACATAAAAAAGTACCGGTGGGCTGCCGATACTTTATAGGGTGTTAACTTTTAAAACTCTCCGAATTTATATCCAGGAGGTTGCTCTGCGTTTAGCCTCTTCATTTCCTCTCTTGCTGTTTTTAAGAGGCTTTCGAATAATTTACATTGATCTGAGAGCGATTTAAGCAATGTTTGATTGACCAGTATGTTTACACAGTCAATGCTGCTTAGTTCTTTAGAATCCGTCATTGGAATCACCTTTGTTGAGTACGAACTAAGTATGTATTATTAGTAGTTAAAAAATAATTTTTACGTGCGAAAGACAAACTATTTAGTCAGGAGCTATATTTTCTAATCCTAAAATAAGAATTATTGCTTATTGATGTTGTGGATACTGACGAGTTTTTAGATAAATTTAAAAATTCTCTTGCAGATGAAATAGCAGGTTTTGGTGCTAAGGAAGGAGAAAGAAGGTTTGTTAAACACTTCAGTAATGATGAACTAGTTCGAAATCTTGATGAAGATGATTTAGGTGGTTCTCTTTCAGGGTTAACAGAACAAGAATATAGACCTATAAGAGATAAGGTATTTGATACCACTTTTGGAAAAGGTTTTGTTGAGCAATATAATCGTCATCCACATGTAGGTTCAGGTTCTTATGGGACTGTATTTGAAAAACCTGGAGATTCTTCACGAGTATTAAAGGTACAAAGATTACATGATGATGCTGAGAGAGCAAAAGTTAGACAAGAAGTAGATACACAGTTAGAGGCTGCTGAATTAGGTTTAGCTCCTCGTATTCATTCTGAGGAAACAGCCCCAAGTTCTTATAGACATAGAAATTCAAATAGGGATGCTGAATTACATATAACTGAAATGGATAGAGTAAAGATTTTAGAAGATGAACCTGTTACAAATAGAGAACCAAGAAATGAAGCTTTAGCATTTGCTAAAGCAAGATTACAGTTGGCTAGTAAAGGTATTCTTCATGATGATGTTATAGCGTTTGGAAATAGAAGAGATGATCATTTATCTTATGATCCAACTACACAGCAAATGAAGATAATTGATTATGGAAAGGTAGAAAGATATGACCATGCTCAGAATCTACATGATCATACTGAAAATCCTTCTGAAACTAAGTATGTTCATGGAAAACCACGTTATGAAAACACCCCAACTGATAAAGTAAAGCACTTTTTAGATCATAAAGTTGATGCTATTTATGACGGTATGCAAGCAGTAGGTAATCAAGAAGAAGCAACTATTTTCTATGAAACTTATAGAGGTTTAAAGGAGAAAAATAGTTTAGATGCAGCTAACGATTTAGTAGATCAAGGAGAGCAACTTATACACCGACATGGTGTAGAACACATCCCTTATGAATATAATAATCCAACTGCTGAAGAATATTATCGAGGCCGTTATATGTTTAATCCTCCTACCTTTAAGGAAGGAAATACTCGGATGGCTGGGGGATTACGACCTGCTTAATTCTTTAATCTTGTCTCTCCAATACTCTCTTTCCTCTTCATCAATCCATGGCGAATGCACCATGAGGTGAGCTTCTTGCAACCAATCCTTATCAGTCCACTCTTTTCTTGGTCTTTTTATATAGTCCTTTAAAGTCAATTTTTTAAGTAAGTACAAGTACTAGGCGAACGATCATTCCGGTGATCAAGATGTAATAGGACCACATGATCCACATTCCAATCTTGTTATGTCTAGATCCTTTTTTATAAGGATGGACAGCTAGATGAGGAGAGCTATCCCATCCATCTACCATGTAGTCTTTGGTTTTAAATCCAGTCATGGTCTTCTAGGTATTCGATGTATTCCTTTTGAGCAGAAGGCATCTCTGTATAGAAGTCTGGAGTGTGAGTATGAATGAGTACTTCTCCTAATGATTCTTCAATAGGTTTTGTAAGTGTGTCACATGAATGTCCTTTTACACCTTCAACGATTTCTTCAACAGTACCATTAGGTTTGATGCTGTAGCGGATTGTTGTCTGTGGCATGAGTACCCTTTAAAAACGAAAGTAAAATGGTTAAAACGAAAGTAAATTAATACGATGATCGTAAAAATCTTTCTTTAGCTTTGAGTATTGTGGAAGAGGAAACATTATAAATAGTAGCCCATTCTGTAGTAGATAGACCATATATATTGAATCCAATTTGTGTTACCTGATGTTCATTTAATTTAAAATTTCCAGCATTTGTTCTCATTCGATCTTCTACTCTTTCTCTCGTTATATATTTATTACCACAATTTAAACAGCGACCATATCGTGTGACGTTATCTTCTTTTTTATCAACACTGGTTACTCTGGTTTCAGTGCTTTGGCATTTTGGACAAGGTAATTTCATTTAAGTGGTTTTGAATGTTTAGGGGTCTTACAAGTACATGCTTGATGTCAGCTTATGAAGGACGCTTTACCCAAACGCCCCTGGCACTCCTGACACTCCTCGGTGGGAACCTTAAACAAGATGATCTAATCTTTCCACCTTGTTTAGTTTATGTGTGTAGAAATTGAAATTTTCGTGTTACCAGTTAGCCCTACCAGTAACATTTCTCTCTCTATGGCAGCATGCTTACGAAGGTCTATGCTTCCTTCTGCTCCGCCCCATGATTAGAAAGGAATGTCGTCGTTAGGATCAAGCTTGGGCATACCTGTTATATCAAGGTTTTGCTCCTTTGCCATTTTCTCCCATTCTTCTATTTCTTCTTCAGTAGCATTGGTTGTCCATCCAGTGCTTATAGGTTTTCTAGGTATCTTTCCAGTACGTGGTTTTAATTTGTCGTCAATGTGTTCCTTACATGCCTGTACGTAGTAGTCATCTAATTCTTTATCCCAACTACTTCCAGGATCTATGGTTCTAGCCATGTCAACAAGCTTTAGACGAGTCTTGTTAATGCTTGCTACTGCTGTTAAGTTTTCAGCATCAATAGCTCTTAAACGATCCTCCTTTAGGTTGTCAAGAATCACAAAGTACTCCAGTTCTACTGCGTCAGCAACTGTTCCATCCTCATAAATAGTTTCTTTAAAGATCTTTGCTCCTTCTCTCTTATAGGTTCTTGCTTGTTGTGGTGTAACACCATACTTTTCTACTAGAGCTTCTACGATGAGAGACTTTGATTGGCCTCTACCTATCAATTGAGCAGCGAACTCATAGCGTTCTTGTAGCTCTGCATTGGTTGAACGATTAGTCATTGTTTTCCTCCTATGATCCGTAAAAAGAACAAATAAGTTTATTTCTTCGACCTTTTAGTTTTACTATTTCTAAGAAATAGTGCCAATCTCCATAAAGTTTTACGGCTTTTTTATAAGCTCTATCAGCAGCTAACCAGACTTCTTTTACAGTTCCATTTTTAGCTATAGTCATCACATTTTTCCTAATAAAGGAACCTTCATCATCTTGGTCTTCTGTTAAAACTTGCTTATAAAAAGGGATGTTTTTTAAAGAACCATCTCCAATAATTACAGTATCTAAATCCCAATTATCATCAGGCATTTTTACAGACCAGACGACTTCAGTTTTTAATACAGATTTAAATGCGTGAGATTTGCCAATATTAAATAACATGTCTCCATGTTTTTCATATTCTTTTTCAGAATATGTTTTAGATGGTGCTTTTGTTTTAGTCATAGTTAGGAAAGGGTAGCGAAATCATTGAGTACTTTGAAGTATCTTCTATACTCCTTTTCATTGTTGTCAAGTTGTTCATAAGCAAAATAGTGCCAGGAACTAGCAGTGGTTAGGCTTCTGGTCTTCCATTCTTTAGGTCTTTCAGGATCATTTAATCCTGCCTTCTTTATGTATTCCATGTCTAAGTCATCTGGAATAACAGAATCAAAGCCAGCAAGATGATTAGCTGCTATGTGTTCGAATCGCTTGAGCTTTTTTAGAAAGGTTTCATAGTCATCCTTTCCTTTCTTCCAGCGATACTGTTTCCACATAGTCTTGACATCTTCCTCTGTGTAGAAGTCAGTTACTTTCATTACGCTATTTCCTCCTTAAATGTTTCTAGTAAATAGTTTTTGAAATTTTCTCTTGTGCCATATATTTCTTTTACAGTCTTATCTATGTTTGATATTCCTTCTTTCCAAGGTTTAGCATTCATTGCTATGTGATCTGCTATTGCAGTGATAATTTGTTTCAGATCCCAACCGTCGTCCTTCTCTTCATCACATAGACCTAATGAGTTTAATTTGCGTCCTAGTCTCGCATAACTAATAGGACTATTAGCTGAGAAATCTCTCATGTAATGCCTTAATGAATGGGGATGCCAATAGGCTGCAATCACACAAGTGTAAGGATTTCCATCTTTAGTATTAAACATTGTGACCTCTGTCAATCCATTGTCTAATAAATAACGAACCTGATATTCATCTTTAGAAATGAGTTTTTTAGTCATGATTAGAAATTGGTGGTGGTGTGGGTGGGCAAAATGTCCAGTAGTCACAGGTTTCGGTTTCACGTCTTTGAATAAAAGTAATATCAATAACATGCCAACCTGTAACTGGGCTGTGAACCATGATTTTTCCAAAAGGATCTGCATGGGTTTTATTTGGAAGATTCTTGCGATCTAGTGGGAAGATGTTTTCCTCAAGAATCCTATTGGTCTTTAAGGCATCCATAGCTGCATTTGCTTGTTCAGTCATTAGTCCTCCTGATAGTCAATAAAGTGATACTGTGGCGGGAAAGCCATCATTACTTTGTCAATATCGGCAGAGGT
>TARA_R100001443_G_scaffold21207_1_pt1 | contig 13087 bp, 5 predicted proteins | sample TARA_R100001443 | Tara Oceans TARA_R100001443 (sample SAMEA2622142) | marine metagenome | biome: marine biome (ENVO:00000447); feature: deep chlorophyll maximum layer (ENVO:xxxxxxxx); material: "saline water (ENVO:00002010), including plankton (ENVO:xxxxxxxx)" | depth 50 m
CCAATAGCACCTGTTTCTCTAGCAACATCTCTATTGATATATATCTTACCGTCAGAAATAGCACCGTCACTATCAGCATCGTCAGGAAATTGTTTTGTAAATTCTTCTTGTGATAACTCTATTTGTTCTAATCCTAATTTTCCAGCTTCTTCTTGAGTTGTCTCTAATGATGTTTGTAATAACTGTTCTTTAGCGGTAGCGTTAATTAACTCTATTTGCTCTGTTAATTTTTTATCTTGGTTGTTTAAACTTCTAATAGCATAACCAAACTCTTTGTTACTAATTTTACCATCTTGTAGTTGTGTTCTTAAAGATTCAACTTTAGATTTTATATTATCTTTTTCGTTTATAATATTTATTAAAGATTGCTTTTGACCTTCATTAAGAACTTCGCTAATTTTTCTTTTTTCAGTAATGTAATTTTTAAGATCTTGTTCTGCTTCTTTTATTTCTAAATCAACAACATCTTTAACCTCTTGATTTCTTGTGTTATATTTTATATTGTTTAAATTAGCTAAATTATTTATCTTACTGTTTAAATCTTTTACACTAGCATTGTCATTTCTTAAAGCTCTATTAACAGCTCTTCCAGCAACGCTCATTTGCCCAGCGCCTAAAAATCCATTTAACCACATTTCTAAACCTTCGTCACTAGTCATGGCGTTCCAAGAGTCTTTAGATGCTTCTTCTATTGATTTACCACTACCTAAACTTTTGTTTAATTTTTCTACACCTAACTGTCCAACTTCTGTAAAACCCTCTCCACTACCAGTCCAAAGTAACTTAGCTAATTGTGCTCCTTTTCCAGGTACAGACTGTATATACCTTGTTACTCCTTTTAAACCTATATACTCTAAACCTGTAGCTACAGTACCTAAAGCAAGTGGTACAGCTATTTCTGTTTGATCGTTTTCTACTAACTTTTGAATAGCATCAGTATCGTCACCGTAAAGTTGTTTTGCTTTAGCTTTATTATACTCAGTATACATTGGAGCAGCAACTTGTATTGGTAATGAAGCTCCAAATGTTAAAGCCGCCGGTATAGCTGTTTCTGCCATACTAACACCAGCTCCAAAAACACCAGCGATTAAACTCGCGGCATCGCCTTCTTTTGCTCCAGCAACTATACCTTTACCAGTATCTTTAAACTCAAGTTTGTCTAACTTGTCATATTGTTCAACAATAATTTTCTCAGCTATATCTCTAGCTTCTTTTTGTTTTTCATTATAACCAAAATTATCTAAATCTGCTGTAAATAAATCAGCGCCTGCTGCTACTGCAGAGTAATAAGCTGTCATAAAAGCTTCTGGAACATTATCTAATCTGTTTTTTAAATATGTACTTAATTGTTTTCTTTCTTCACTATCTGTTGCTATCTGAGGTAGCGCTTTTATTACGTTAACAATAGTCATACCTTTTTTAACACTAGACGGTAAATCAGATTCGTAAAAAGCGCCCATAGCATCAGTTCTAGCTATTTGCTCTGGAGTTTCTTTTTTGTCTTCTTTTTGTTGTTTAAAATAAGCTTCTCTATCAAAAACATCATCTTCAAAATGACCAAACTCTTGACCTATGCTAATGTACGCTGGGTTTGTTATAAAATTTTCTTCATTTAATTTAGGATCTACAACCGCCCAGTTTTCATTACCTTTCTTTTTAGTATAGTATATTGGTTTGTCATCTTCACCAAATTCAAATTTATATTCATAACCTCCTTGTTCAATAACTTGCTCAGGTTGTTGTGCTGCTAACTCTTCATTTATATTTTTAATCCACTCATCAGGCTTTGCTGTTACTAAGTTTTTTTGCGTTAAATAGCTATATACATTACCAACAACCTCAGGGTCCTTTACAAAATTCTTTTGCCAAGTATCAAAGTCTACGTCAACAAGATTATCTTCTGATAACTTGCTCCAAATGTTATTTAATATTTCTCCGTTCATTATTTTTCAGAACTTGTATTACCAAAGTTTAATTTAGTTTCAGTACCATCTGTTTCAGCTTCAGCTTCTTTTTCGCTATTATATGTATTCATCATTTTCTCTTCCATCTCTGTCATTCTAAGAGCAGCTATATAACGACTTGTATCAAAGTCATAGTAAGGATTAGTTGGATCAGCTAGAGCATCGATAACAGCTTCTATTTCATTTTCATCTATTATATCATCTTGATTACCTACGGTTTTACCATCTCTATCTTTAGGTAATTCTATACCTAAATCACTGTACTTGGCTCCTTTACCATCTTGACCTTTAAATATTAGATGATCTTTAAGTTCATCCATCAATGGTACATTACCTATTATATCATCGTAATATATTGATGTTATATTTTTTTTGTTTATAGCATCTTTATTAGCGCTTATACTATTTTCTTTATTCCAACGTTTGTACTCGTTTTTTTCATTAGCTTTAGCTCTATTAACAAGGTGAAGTTTAGCATCATCTGCTTTATAAACCATGCCATCAATTACTTTTTGCGTGGTAAAAAATCCTTGATCAGCAGTTTTAAAACCTGGCTTTGACTCATAACTATAATTACCAGGTTTCATTTCAGATCTCATAGCCATAGTCTCTATACCACTCATAGCTCTTTTCATATAATTAGAGTGCTCTGGGTGATCTCCACTATCTATTTTATCTTGTATTGTAACTAGTGTATCAAGAGATTCATTATGGTTACTCCACTGATTACCTAAATCTCTTAGCTCTGCAAGGTTTTTTCTTCTTAGCATATCACCTTCTTTACCTATAGGATGTGAGTTATATTTGTTTTTAAGTTCTTGCGCTAAGTTAGTTGCTGTTTCCCAAGCTTCAATTGGTAAACCACCATCATCTATATATTTACTTTGGATACGTTCAAAATCTTTTTCATAGCTTTGAACTAAAGTTTGTTTATCTTTTTCTAACTTTACTTTTTCTTCAGCTACACTAGCAGCTGCTTTTGATATATCATCAAACATTTTATCTTGAGCCCTAGCTACTATACCTTGTGTATCAGCACCTGTTGCTCCGTACGCACCTCTTATTAATTGTTGTTCTAAACTCATAATTTAATTGTTTTTTATCTATAAGGTAACCCCGTCAAAGGATCTATGTTATTTTGGTTTATATTCAATTCCGTTCCACCACCACCTGGAATATTTGTTGAATAATTAGTATTAATTTGATTTGGATCCATGTTGTAGGTTGTATCTTTGTTCATATCTGGGTGGATAGCGTTTTGTTGATCAATGGTGTTGCTTTGGGCGCTTTCTTTTGTTTTCTTTGGAATATTCATAAAACCCTTGCCTATAGTGCCAATACCACCAGCAATATCACCAATACCTTGCATAGCTTGACCTTGTGCTATTTGAGCTTCTCTAGAAAAAGCTGCGGTCTCTTGTTGTTTCATCCCCATTAAAGTTTGTATTCTTTGTTTTTGAGCTTCACGAGACATAATCTCACCTTGTATACGTTTGTCCATAGCAGCTTGTTCACCTTGTTGTACTATTAATTGGCCTTGTGCTTGTAATTTTTGATTAGCAGCTTCTTGTTGTCCTATAGACGCGGAAGCCCTTTGAGCTTGTAGTTGACCTTGATTAGCCATAACTTGTGCTAGAGCTGCTATACCACTAGCACCAGCAGCGCCTCTCATGTTTTGCATTATGTTAGCTCGTTGTTGAGCGCCTTGCTGAGCTTCAAATTCTGCTTGCTGTTGATTAACGGTTAAATCTTCATATACATTTTCAGCCATTTGGTTTTGATAATCAGCGTACGGATTACTCATATCTAACTGCTCATATTCTCTTTGACGCGCTCTCATCTCTCTTCTAGCTTGTTCAGCTTGTTTCTCTGCTTTTTTCTTAGCTTTCTTACCACCAATTAATTTTGCTACGCCCGTCGCCGCTTGAATACCACCCATTATTATACCTGCTACTGGAAATACCATAATTTATTTATTTTTATTTATTTATTTTTTTCTTTTAATATAATCACATTTTTTAGTGATTATTTACTACTGCTATATACATCTGTACTAACCGCAAACAATTCCGCTTCAACAGTAGAGTCATTTACAAATTGAGCTTCTGCATAATAACCTGTTAAACTACTTAAATTTACCTTATTATCTTTACTAAACATTATAAAATCATTACTATTAGGTGGCATTGCGTTAGTTGGGTTTGGATTAAAAAGACATGTTATAGTATTATTAGCTTTATCAATAGCTGTTATTTCACCTATTTGAACTATATCTTTTTGATTAGAGTGTGTATGCGTACCTAAAACAGAAGAGCTCTTTGTATAATAAGCTGTATCTCCAACCTGAACAGATACGTTTAAAGGAAAATTAAATGTTAATATTACGTTTGCCATTACTTAGTTATTTGTATAAAAATTGTTTTTGTTTCACTAGTTGCCGCTCCGTCAGTTACGTTAAACTTAAAGAAGTCTTTACCGATTATACCCGTGTTAGGTGTATAAGTTATAACACCGTCTCCAGCTCCAAAGCTACCAGATATAACACCTTTAGTAGGATTAGTTACTATAGAAGGAGTTTTAGAAGAAATATTTTGATCTTTATCATACAGCATCACGTTAATTGCAGCACCAGTATCTTTTATAATAGTTACATGTTGATCATAAGCGTTAGGTGTCGTAGTAAATATATCGTCAGGTTCTACTGTAAAAGTAACATCTTGTGATCCAAAAAGACTTACGTCAATAGCTCTAGTTACTTTTGCGCTAGTGTCTGTAGTACCGGTATTACACCCGCTAGCATTTACAGTTATTTTATCAGTAAATTTCATTTCATCATTAACAAAACTTAAAGTTGTATAGTCATTTTCTTTTAGCGGTATAGTTACTTTATTTTGTAATGTTACTCTTTTTAAGTTTTCATCTATAGATTTTATACGCGCCTCGTTGTATGGGGAATATCTAAACACTATATCTTCATTATCAAAAGTATCTATAAGTTTTGTAACTGTAATTTCAGTTATAGAATTTACTGATTTTATGAAAGTATTTTCAGCAATACCGTAACCAGATAAAGACATACCAGCAGTTAAATTTAAAGTATCAGATAATCTTACCGTAGTATTAGTGCTGTATTTTTTACTTTTGGTATATGAAGGTAACGTAGCTACCATACCCACCTTTAAATCAATTACATTAAACAAACGTACTTTATCGCTATTTACAACTGCTTCAACAATTCTTTTTTCAAGAGCAGTACTATTAGTATATTCAAAGTTTGCAGTTTTTACATAAATAGCACCATCAGCATCTCCCTTTACACAAGTAATAACATGATCTATTTCTCCAGGTTTTTTAACTCTTGTAGTAGCTTGCACACCTTCACTTGTAGTACTATATCTTAAATTACTTCTTCTAACACCAATAGGGTTTACTTGAAAAGTAGTGTTTGCTTGTTTTGTTATAGATACATCGGCCGCTGTAACAGTTTCACCGGATGAAATAGCACTATCAACTTTAGTAAACTTTAAAGTAGGATTAGCTCTTTGGTGTATAGTGTAAGTTGGATCTGTAGTTGGTATACTAATATTTTTTCTTGATTTATCACCTGCTCTTAAATTTATTTTATATTCATTTACAGCTGTTGAAGCTGGAAAAGGTATAGTAAAAAAGTATCTACCATTACCAGGTATCTCAGCATTAGAAAGTTTAAAAACTAACTTATCTTCTATATCTTTTATTTCTAAATAAAACTTAGCTCCAGGTGATCCAAAAATATAAGATTCTATATTTGCACCAGAAGAAGGTATATTACCTTCAGCAACGCCACCTATTAGAGGTAATGTGCTAATTGGTTTCATAAACAAACCTTGTATAACCTTATTACCTCTTATGGTAGATGGAGCAATATATTGTTTTCTTATTGGAGCTTTGCTATAAGACTCTGGATCAATACCAGCTATACCAGCATCAGCAGGTAAAATTTCCAGTGTAGTACCATCATCTTGAGTAATATAAGAAGTGTATCCTCCACCACTTGTATTTACACTTACAACTTCACTATCTGTTAAAAACGTAGCAAGATAATCTTCTACGGTTTCAAAACCAGCGTCAGCCGCAGCAGCTACTACATCATCACTGTAACCACCGGTGTCATCACTAGCATCACTACCACTATCATCAGTGGCCATATCATAATGTTTCCAATACCAAGGGTAAAATTGCTCTATCATAATTGTTTATTTTAAATTATACTGCATAAGGTGGTACAATTACTTTCGCCGTGCTCCAACCAGATCCTCCTCCAGTGCCGGAATTACCAGTGTAAACTTGCACGCCAACTTGTCCAATAGTTTCATTAACACGTAATACTGTCCAGGTATTACCATGATTATCTTTAATCTTATCACAGATATTAATATTTTTTATACCAACTTGATTTAAAGATATACCACCTGTAACTGTTGGGTAGTTTGGTTCACCAAAGTAAATAAAGCCCATCTGAAAACTACTTTGCCCAAAACCTGTTATTGTTGTTCCTGATTGAATTTCTAAATTTTGTATTGCGGCGATCCATAAAGGGTTGTAATGAGGATTAGTTAGATTCATCATATTACCAGCAAAAGGTAAAGTAACTTTTTCAGTTATACTGTCATATTCTAACTCGTACTCAATATGAGACGCTAGAGGATCAAATACTCCACCGTTTGCGCCACGATCCCACTGGTTTGTGATATTTACTTGTGCGCTACAACTACCACAATAAGTACCATATCCACTGTCATTAACTCCTAAAATCACATTTGGATACACTACGTCAAACTCTTGTTGGTAAAGACAAGAATTATTACTAACAGTAGCAGCTGGATTATAATTAGTCGCTTCATAACCATCACAAGGCCAACATGCAGGATTACCATGCACATCATTTCCATTTACATCAGGATTACTACCAGGTGTATTATCTATACAACCAGATATAGATTTAGGATATATACAGCTTCCATCGTCTATTACAGCTAGAGAATTATAATTGCTCGCTTTATCATCTGTACAGCCAGATACAATTTCAGCATATTGACAAGTTCCATCATCAACTGTAGCTAATGAGTTGTAATTAGAAGCCTTAATATCTGTACAGCCAGATACAGCTGGAACTTGTTGTTTAGGTTGTTTAATACCAATGGTTTCTACACTAAGTGCATTACCTATTCCTTGTACAGAAAACTCTTTAGTATCTAAATTTTCTAATTCAGTTGTAACTCCTTGCACGCTAGTAAACCATTTTTCTTCTTTACCTTTAAACTCTAACTCTTCTGTTTCTTGTAAGTTAGTTATCATGCTACTAACAAACCAACCATCTTGCGGCTCGTTATTATAATACTCTGCATCAGATATATTTTCAGTTATTCTAGCTTTTGTACCTTCGTAATTTACAGTTAAAAACCCTTTAACAGTTCCAGGTTCTTCATTAAATAATACTGTAATGGTTGAGTTTATATTAGTACCTTTAATACCATTTTCATTGTAAAAACTATTTCTATCTACAGTATCTTCATGGTGTCTCCATAACTGACCAGATTTAAAAGTGTAATAATTATTGTTTAAACTACTACCCGTCTCTTTTACAAAAGATTTAAAGCTAGGCCAACCTTTTGATTTTTCGCTATAGCTAACTGTTATTGATTTATCATCTAATGTTAAATTATATATAGATTTCTTTTTATCATAACTACCTATTAAGCTTTTAGTAGAAGGTAAATTATCAGCAAACCAATCTTTCATACCAGCTTCAGATATAGGTGTTATACCATCTCTTGATAATCTAATAACAGCACCTCTTTGTTTATCTGTAAAATAAGCTCTAAAACTTTCTGATACAAATGATTCTGGATTTTTAGATATTCCATACTCACCTACAAACGGTACGCTTTGACCTAGAACATTACTAGTGGCTGTAACGTTAGTGTTACCATCAGCATTAAACAAAGCATCTTTATTAGCTAGTACTTTTATAATTTTATCTTCGCAAAGAGTTATTAAGTCAGTATCTCTTGAGTGTAGTTTTTGTATACTACCATAAGTTGGATTTAAATCTTTAGTTATTTTTTCTGCTTGTATAAATTGGTTTAAGTTATTTATACCGCTTATAGAGTTGTATATACCAGAATAAATTAAACCACTACCTCTTCTTTCTTCTAAATAAGGTTCTTCTAATGTAGTAGAAGCTTTTGGCCCATTGTCTATTGTTACTTGATTAAAATCATCTCTAACTCTATCAGATTCTACACCATTACCAAATGAATAACAATTAGACCAAGGTAAATCTTTTACACCTTCGTGTATATCTCTTTTTAAAGTATACTGAGCTCCATCTATAGATTCTACTATAGTACTATTTCTACTACCATCTGGACGAACAAAAGATAAATGATCTCCAGGTGCTGCATGCTCATTTGTAAAGTTTAAATTATTTACAAAAAGAGCACCAGTATTATCTTTTAAAGTTACTACATTGTCATTCCAAGAGCTTACTTTTATTGGAGGAGACCAAGTAGGAGTTGGATTTTGAGGATTTCCTAATTGAATAGAACCAGTTGGAGAATAAATAGAGCTATCAGGTCTCCAGCAATGAACAACTGAATTTATAGGTGCAAACTGTTCATTTGTTTTTTCATTAAGTTCTATATGGTAAACTTGTCCTACTTCATGATATATATCTAAGCCAATATCTTCTTTAGGTTCTGTTTCCCAAATAGCTGGGTTTGCGCTAGAGTTTTCTAAATTTTCTCCACGCACAATAGGTTCTACTATTTGTAAAGTTACTCTACCTGGTTGATTTAAAAAATTATCATTAGCACCACTAGTTGTAGCTGTTTTAAAATTAGCTGGACCATCCCAATCTTGTCTTATACCCGGAGCTATTGTTGGTGGATTAGTCAAACCACTAGAAACATAAGTTAAACCAGCATCTGCGCAAGCTTGTGGGTTACCATCAAAACTAGAGTCACCAGTACATGTTCCTTGTAATGATAAAGGTACGCCTGGTTGAACGGTATTAAAATAAGTTGCGTTACTAGGGTCGTTAACAGGTGAATAACTAGAATCAACTGTACCTCCAGGTCTTCCGATACCAACGCTAGGATTATCTAACCTTTGGCAAGCGATATGAAATCTGTTTCTCATAGAGCGACCTTCATTATGATTTTGTATCATCATTCTAGTACCAGTTGGAAAACTGAAATAATTAAACAATTGTTCACCGTATAACATGTTATTGTTTTGCCCAGCGTTTGGTTGCCAAGTTGCTTGTGTTATATATATATGTTGATCTGGATCTTCTCTAAATCTAAATAGTGTACCTTGTGCAGTTAAAGAATTTATAAAAGCAACTTCATTAGCATATCTATTCCACTCAAATATACTACGTCTCCAAGGACTTTGTGATTGATTATCACCAATATTAGTATAAGAAAGATGTATATCTCTACCACCGTTCCATATACCTCTACCATAGCTTCTTCTAACATCTACCCACCCACAGCAACCACCGTTTGTCCCGCCACCAGGAGGCCTAAACCCTATAGATTGATCTATAAACCAACCTGATTTATTATTCCAATATTGAATACCTGTGTTAATACCTTCATCTTGTATTTGGGATACTTGAACTCCTTGGCCTAAAAATTGTGGAACTTGATTTGAATCCCAACCATATTGATTAGCCCAAAACGGCGCGGTAGTTATACCTTCACTTTGCCAAGTTGCCGGATCAATAACACCATTAGCGTCTCTAATACCATACTGGTCGCCAACATGCGTAGTTCTATTAGTAGTGCTATCGTTAACATAACCTATTTGCCTAGAATCTCTAACAGCATATTCTTGCGCGTCTAAAGAAGGTTGTATAATTCTATCAACTAACAATTGATCTCTAAATACTTTAACAAAAAATCTACCTTCAAACTCTGGTTTATTTTCTATAATATCTTGTTTTATTTCTAAAGATAACCCAGCGCTAATATTAGCGTCTGTCATAGCGGCTGGATTAGTATCTGCACATGTAATAGACATATCATCTGCAAAGACACCTTCGTCTATATCTATTCTATAATAATCTGGATAAGCAGCGCCTACACCTTGCTCTAAAGATATTGATGTTATTTTATACCAGTTGCTAACTTGCCCAGGAGTTCTCATCCTCATATATAGATTACCTCTACCAGCTTCTAGTATCGATCTATTCCAACCTATACCACCAGTGTTTCCTTGAAATCCCGCTGGTGGTTCTTGACCAAAAAGATTACCAGCTACATACATAAAACTAGCGTTAGGTAAAGGAAACCCTGTAACAGTAGTACCAGAGTTAGTTCTAAATGCAGTACTTGGGAAGTTATTACCTCCACTTGCATCTGCATTTTGTAATCTACCAAAACTTTGTTCTGTTGTTTTAATAAATATAGGGGCTTCATTTACTATTGAAAGTATTTTATATCTAGCAGCTTCGTCTACAGAGTTGTTAGTATTTGCTTCTTTTTTCAATATTAAAAAAGTATCTTCATCTACTTTGTTTCTTTCTGAAGAAGGAAAAGATAACCAAACGTTCTCATCTTCGGCATCGTACCAACGATCCATAGCTAGATTATAATATTCGTTGGAAGTTTCTTTTAAGAAAAATTTAAAAGAATCAGCCCAAGCAGGAGCTTCGTGTTTTACTTGAGCTTTTAATTTATTTTGTTGTTTAGCAAAAGCTTTTTCTAAATATAAAGAAGCTGTGTTACCACTTTCAGATAACTTAGTACTATTAGAAAAAACAGGTGTTTCTCTTCCGTATTTATCTCTGTAAACAATACCTAATTGATAGGTTCTTAGTGATTTTATTGACTTAGATGGATCATATCTATAAGCATTGACTTCATCTCTTTGCTCTGGAGAGTAATGAAAACCTATACCATATTCTCTACCTACATTTCTAGATATAGAAGTTAATTCTAAACTTATATTAATATTAGAATTATCTTCAGCTACCATATTGTAATTTTGTAAGTAGTTTCCGTATACTAATCTATTACCAGTAATTTCTTGGCTTAAAGCTTTTCTAGGGACATTATCATAAGGCCTTAATAACTGGTTAGAAGGTAAAACCGCGTGTATTAACTCTGAAGTTATTTTAACATAACCTCTAAGGCCACTATACTCTCCAGTGTTACTATCAATTGCTTGAACATTATCAGCTATAGCATGCCACTCAAAATCATCTCTAGTAATAGTTCTAACAGTATATATATTTGGTGAGTTAGATTCTTTGTATAATATATCTACAGATATAACATCTTTAGGTAATAATTTGTCATCTATAAAATCTTTAACAACTAACTTTCTTAAGTTGTTAACCATACCTAAGTTATAACCTTTTTTAGATAAGTACTCAAACTTTTCAGGTAAAAAAGCTATTTCAGAAAACGGTGCAAAAGCTGAATATTCACCGTCTTCATATTTATATCTATAGCTAAATCTTGGAAACTTAAATTCAAATAAAGGAGCTGGTTGCTCTAATTCTACTTCAAAAAGATAATCAGTACCAGTTATAGTAGATGAAAAAGATAGTATTTCTACTTCATATAAACCTTGTAATCTTACTATACCTCCAGAAACTTTAACTCTAATAATTTCTTCAATAGTACTTCCACTACTTACAACTTTTATATTTAGTATATCATCAGTTTCGTATATTGGTACGTTAGGAGCAAAACCTGTATTACTTTGACTTAAAGATATTTGATTTATTCTAGAGTCTGGTCCACCAAAGTTTATCCAAACTACTTCACCAACACCTCTCATTTGCCCATTACCAGTTGGATCCCAAAAAGGATTAAATGGTCCTGGTGCGGGAACAGCTGTAGTAATACTTTGATTAGGAAAAAGAAATCCATCTATAACAGCTCCAGTAGGTTGGCTATAATTTAATATACCAAATAAGTTACCCTCTCTAGGAGAGTTCCTCATTTCTAAATTTAATGATTTTTCTGGAGAACGTTTTACCACTGTTACATATTTTTCTTCTAGTGGCACGGGGGCTGTAGGTGTAAATAAATTACCCCTTGCTATTGTCATAGCTGTCGGATCGTTAACAGTTAAATCTTTAACTACTAACATTGATTGTGTGTTGTAATCTGTTGCTCTTCTTAAATCAAAAGTTGGAAAATAAATATAAGGATTTATATTTCTTTCATATATAGAAGTTTTTATATTTATTTTTTTTGGTTCAGAATTATTGTCTGTCCAAAATAAAAAATCATCTATAATGTTTATACCAGTTATAACACTACTGCCATCTGGTCTTTCGTTCAAAAAGTTTAACGCTCTATTTACGTTTTTAAACTTAAGACTTATAATACTATTTATATTACTTAAAGTGTTTCCAGCAATAGGTGGATTTGATAATACAACTTGATACTGATCAAGAAATACATCGACTACAGTTGTACCTTCTGGAAACTGAGAAACTCCACCAGGACCTAACATTTCTATTTCCATACCTGGGTAAATAGTATAATCTGCATCACCTGACCAAGAAGCAGAGTCTACACTTATAATATCACCATCTTGATAAGCACCTGCGCCAGGATTTGGATTATGATTTTTAAACTCTACTTGAGTTTCAAATATGTCTACAACAATTGGCTTTGCCACTTCAGTTGTTTTATCATACTCCATTATTAAATCACAGAGTATATAATCATCAGGTGATTGTCTTGTTTTAGTTCCAGCTTCAGATACTAACCAATATAACTTATCATTTTTCTCGTCTACAACTTCACCAACACATTTAGTATTTTCTGTTACTGGTATATCAGATAATTTAATATTACCTCTAGTAGTTTGAACAGCGCCAACGTTAGACTCTTCAGATGTAGACACTTCAACGTTTAGTGCGTCTCTATATTCTCCATTAGGTACTAATCTCTCATCAAGGTCTTTGTTCATTCGACCTTTGAGAAAGTTGTGTTTTAACTCTGGCATTTAATTAGTGTTTTATATGTTTAGACTTACCTCGCATTACTTGAGCTAACTCTTCTGATTTTAAGTTTGATAGTCTTAATTTTGCTTGCCTTGTAGCTGCAAAC
>TARA_R100001443_G_scaffold114843_1_pt1 | contig 13033 bp, 15 predicted proteins | sample TARA_R100001443 | Tara Oceans TARA_R100001443 (sample SAMEA2622142) | marine metagenome | biome: marine biome (ENVO:00000447); feature: deep chlorophyll maximum layer (ENVO:xxxxxxxx); material: "saline water (ENVO:00002010), including plankton (ENVO:xxxxxxxx)" | depth 50 m
CTGTTCTAGGCGTAGCAAGCAATACCACATTAAACGCAAGTACGCAAGATGGTTATGTAATAAATTGGACTGGTAACAATCTTACTCTACCGTCAAATTGTGCTGTCGGAGTATCATTTACTGTATTAAACAATACCAATTTTAATAAGACTGTTGCCCTTAATGGTGGTAGCATTTCAACAAATTGGAGACAAGCCCATAGTATTGCTCCTAGTGGGGCAAGGACATTTATCTGTATTGCTAATAATGGTAGTGCTAGTACATGGATTCATCTAGGTGGTTGATAGAATGGTAACGGCACTACTTGGTTGTGTTGAGGCTGGAGGATATGAAACTCTATTAGAGCCTTCGGATTGGCCGGATAATGGTGCTGGAGGTGCAGGTCCTTATGGTGCGGGTACTGGAGGACAATCGCATTCGGGAAATAAATTGTTGTTTATCGGTACGACAGTTACTCCACTACACGGTACGGCAGGTTCAGCATTAGTTTCTGAATGGGATAAATCTCATAAAGATGTAGCCAATGGTGCTATTAATGGATTTCAAGTATATGCTTGTCAATCTGGTTCAAGCCCACTAATCCCTCAGTCTGGTTTCGCATTGGGGGTTACAGATGGTTTTTATGGTGGCTCGGGTCATTATAGAGGTGGTTATAAGGCTCTTAACGACTTGGATGGTGACGAAGATAATCTTCTATGGGGCGTGGGCAGAGGGCCTCAAAATGGGGGAACAGTTTGGACTACTTGTAGTGTATCTGACATTACTTCATGGATGAGTGGTCGTACAACAGGGGCAATAGTATTTTACATTTTAGCGGCCGCAAGAGACTTAAGCACAACCACAACAAACACAAGTTATAAATGGGAAAGGTCAGTTCATTCACAGTCTATGAGTAATGGAAATGGGGTATATGGCTCTGGAAACCTTGCTGACCCTTGGTTTCAAGATGGTACTATCATAGCGGCGACTAATTCCGGCTATACTCCTAATTCAAATAGAAATGGTATTCATACTGGAGAAGCCTTTATGCAAGTGTGGGGAGGAGGCAGAGGAGGAGTGATTTTACCTTCTGTTGGAGATACATTTACCTGCAAGATAAGGGTAGTTAAAACTTGGACTGCACCAAATCCAGACCAGACATTTGAATCAGATTACGTTTATTGGACTCACGAGTGGACATAATATGAGCAGAATACAAGTTAATATTCCAAATGGAGTATCGGGCATTTATGAAATTGCTGAATATACTACCGAAACCACAGATAATATGTGGCAGGTCTATTTACAAATGAAAAGGGAATCACATTCTTCTCACAAAGTCTTATTGAAAAAAGGTTGCGATATGCCTATAATGCAAGATTCAGAAGCAGAATACAATGAACATCAATGGTTATGGGATAATGCAACAGGACACGTTTTAGTGGGCGGTCTTGGTATAGGAATGATAAACCAAGCACTTGTTGATAATCCAAATGTAACTGCCGTTACTATTATTGAATTAGAACAAGATGTGGTCGATTTAGTATGGGAGCATTGTGCAAAGGACGACACGTTTAATCTTATAGTTGCAGACTTTGAAACATGGAATCCCCCCGAAGGTAGTTCTTTTGATACTGTATGGGCTGATACATGGTTATCTGATAACCCAATTACAATTAATGAATATCAGACATTAGTAAGTGATAAATACTCACCTTACACTACAAACATAGGGTTTTGGGGTGTTAGTTAGAAAGCCTTAAAAGTAATGGCTAGGTGCGATAGGTATGCAACAATTCCCCGACTGGTTATTATGGGAAGAAGCACTTCCTAGTGAATTATGTGATAAGATAGTAGAATGGTGTGAAAAATTACCTAGTAAAAATGCAACAACATTTAGGGCAGGTGAAGACCCACTATACGAAGACCCTAACAGAAAGACACAGATTAGATGGGTCCCAAAAGATGATGAACACGATTGGATAAATGAGATTTTTGAAAAATACGCAATGGTAGCGAATGTAGTTTTTGGTATGGAATTATCCTATCTTCCAGAATTACAATTTACCGAGTACAAAGATATAGGTTACAAGTACGGTTGGCATCACGATGTCGATTTTTCAAACCAAACAGGAACACATAGAAAAATATCATTAGTCTTACAACTAACAGACCCATCAGAATATGAAGGTGGGGATTTTAGATTCAAGCACATAGAAAATCCCAATCCGGTAGCAGTAAAGAAAAAAGGTACAATCATAGCATTTCTTTCTTATCAAGAGCATTGTGTTGAATCAATACTAGATGGTTCTAGGACTAGCCTAGTTGGTTGGTATCGTGGACCCCGCTACACATAAGGTTCATACAGGGATTGGACTTCTTGTTCACTAATGAGCCGAGCGTCAGGTCCAGCAGTACAAGATTTACGGCTTGAAAACTTAGAAAAACGTGTTGAAAAGCATGATGAATTGATTGAGAAGATGGGTGATGGTCTAGCATCACTTCATGTTCAACAGGCGGCTCTTTATGAGACACAAGCAGTTACTAATCAAATATTAACCGAAGGATTCAAGTTTATGAAAATTGGACTCGCAACTATTGCCTCAATATACGGCATAGATGGGTTGATGTGATGGAAAACGCAGGAGTATTTTTCATAGCCGTACTTTTATTTGGAGCCGCTTTGGCATCAACAGGTGGTATGCCTAGTACAAGTGATTATTATGAGCAAGGTACTATTACTTGCAGTCAAGTTGATGGAGAAATTGTAGGAAAAGAACCCCCTATCACAATACTAGTCGTAGTAAATGATAGAATAGGAGGGGACACAACAAACTATAAAGTTTATGTTTCTCCAGAGGCTTATCAAAATTATTCGGTAGGCGATACACACGTTGAGGAAATATGTACGTTTAGTGATTATTCCACATTCAAAAGAATAATAGACCAATTATTGGAAAGTGGTGTATTGGAATAAAATAGTATGTTTTAAGGGCTACCTTCATAAGAGAAAAGGACCACTTGCACTAACAGTATAGTATGAGGAAGAGGTATGAGTACAAAGTTTAATGACAGATTCATAATAATAATCGGAGCACCAATAGTCCTTTCATGGGTTCTTTTCGCCTGTTATATTATTTGGGCGGGTATGCACAATCAAGCAGTTTTGGATAACCTCGATGGTTATACTACACTAATAGCAATCATAGGCGGTCCTGCTTTATTGATTATTAAAGATGCTCTAGATATGTGGAAACAACAACAAACCGCAGAGATTCAATTAATCCCTTCTATCAACGCACATAATATGGAACTAGTTGCACAAAAGAAAGCACACGAGTTACAAATGGATAGATTTTCAGTAACAGGAACAGAAACAATTTCCCCACTAATGCCTTCATCGGTAGTGAGCACAAAACAACCAAAGAAGGAGGGAAAAGATGAGTGAGACTAGGTTCGGCAAGATTGTTTATTGCCCGCCGGAAAAATGCTACACTAATGTGCATATTGAAGAAACTGCACATGGTTATAAAGTGTTCAAAGAAAGAGGTGACACTAGGCCATTATCATTTATCCCATTTAGTGCGGTCAAACAAATAGAATATAGGTGAATAAGATGAGTAATAATACGACAGCAGAGCAGTGCCTTAATGCACTAAACGAAACAATAGATTGCATACCGTTAGAGAGTTCTTCATTAATTGATGATATAGAAATTATACTTTTAGCGATTGTTGCCCTAGCAGGTATAGGGTCACTTTTGTATAAGAAGTACCTATCCATTAGTGCTGATGGAAAAATAACTCTAGACGAGTTGTTAGATTCCGTTAGTGATGTTAAAGAAGCAGTTAAGGATGCAGAGGCAGAAGTACAAAAGATTGAAAAGACTCTTGAATCTCATAGTGTTGTAGAACTAAAAGAAAAATTGAAGTCAGCAGGTCTTTCAGTACAAGGAAAGAAAGCAGACCTAATTCAAAGATTAAAGGATGCACAAGAGTGAGATAAATGTATTGTTCGGTTGCTGATGTTGGCCTCCGTCTTGGTCTAAATAGTGCTCAAAGGGTACAGGCTAATACAAAAATACTAAGCCATATCAGAAGGGCATCAATAGAAATAGACCAAGAGTTCAAGTATTACGGCAGGGCAACACCTTCACAGGAAATAGGCGAATCAACGCTTAGTGGAGCACATACCCCCGAAAGTACAACGGTAGATTTGGCAAGCGGAACCTCTTTTTCTAATTCGGGCAAAGGAAATATTGATGGTGATTCATTTCAATGGACTGGTAAATCCTCTAATCAATTAACAGGTGTGACCGGTATTACACTTGACCACGCATCGGGTGTTACGGTACAAGAAGGTGAAATGGCTCACGTATTAAGAGAAATATGTGCTGATTTAGCGGCCTCGCTTTATCTTGAAGATGAATCAACATTTCAAAGAACCGATGGTGAAGGTATGAGGGCTTCTGTTCTTCGTGAAAGAACGAAACAGTCATTAACTAGACTTGCACACCTCGGTGGTGTTATTTAATGTCCCAATACGGAATGAAAACATCCTCTGGTTATGTTAAATCAGTATCTAGCAAAAGTGGTTTGCATTTCAAAATGCACGCCAACACTAAAGAAACGAAAAAGTACGCTAGACAAATAAAGGATATGGGACCGCAAGTAATCAATAAGCATCTTCAACAATGGATGCGTCAAGTTATGTCAGACACTAAAAGATACCTTAAGAATAGAGATAATGGACCAGAAGGAAGGGTTGTTTGGGAAAGGAAGAGTGGTTTTTGGGATGAGTCTGAATCAGCAATGCAAAAGATAGCAAAATCACTAACTGTAAGAGAAACTAAAGCAGAAGAAAAAGGACAAGTTGCAGTATCTATGTGGAGCCAAGACCAAGAAAGACCTGAAAGATTTGATAGTGCAGGTGTTCGTGGTTCAAGAGCAAGAAGCGGTAGAACCTATGAAGGTAAGATAGCACAATATTATGAACAAGGCCGAGGTCCATTTACGATAAGCGGTACAGGTATTGAAGGGAAACAAACTTTTACTCACAAAGGTTATCCAAGATTAGGATATATGGCTAGGGCTCGTAATAAGGTAGTAGATAAGTTTATTAATCACATGGATAGGGTACTAGAGCAGAATCTTTCTCCCGGAGCGACAGTAAGTACACGAATTGGTCCAACAAGAGGAGGTTATTAGAATGGCGATAGCAACAACAGAACAATTTTGGACTAGCAGAATCAATGGTGAAAATCCTTTATCCCCTAGTAACACTAATCATAATGAAGCATGGTCAGTAAGTGGTTCGGGTTCAGCAGAAGGTCATTATTGGAAGATAACATCTAGTGCTTATTACTCAGTTACACCATCAACATCAGACGATTTAACTATATTGGTTACAATGTTCTATCCTAACGCATCAGACATACCCGCAGACGGTACTACTCTTCTTCGACTCAGAAGTGATTCACATAAGGTTGAAGTGCAGTCCAATGGTACTGCTACTGGGCTTAAAATCGTTGGTACGACTACTAAGACTTTCACAGATTTAGATTTAACTAAAGCAGAAATAGAACCATATATCACAACAATTAGGCTCACATTAGACGCAACAGGTAATGCTAAGATGTATGTTCATGAGATTATGGAAGATGATTTCGGAACACAAAGGTCACTAGAAGTAACAGGGACTTCTGATACTACCGGAAGGACAATAACATGGGGAAGTAATGACGGTGAAACAAAATGGGGTTCAGTATATGCAACACATCACGGAGCATTTAGTCCCGATGAATTAAGTATGTCTGCTTTCTATCAATCAACACTTAACAGATTAGGTCTTGCTATACGAGATACACTAAGAAATAGTAAAAGAGCATACATTAAAGAAATCCCCGATTCTAGCATACTATATGGTTATGACCTTTCTTCCGGTATGATAATGCGTCTATCCCCACCTACCATTCATATTATAGTACAAGGAACTGCTTCTGATGGCTTTGAGACTTTAGGCGGTACTAGCATACAAACAGAAAACGATGCTCAAATAATGGTAACAACCAAAGGAACAGACTATCAAGAATCCTATCGTCTTGGCCTAAGAATACTAGGTGATGTTTTCGATGAACTCTATACAACCACAGGGCTAAATGGTTCTAAAGATAGCCTAACAGGTTATCAAGTACAATTAGATACTAAGGTCGATAATGATGAAATGGTTTGCATACATATGCTAAATGTAACATATATGCGACGAGAAAGGATGACGATACGGTGATACTAAATAGGGCATGGCTCGTGGTAAGACTACTGCCGAGGTAATAATATGGCAAATATGGCTGATAGATTTTTCGCAATTAACACAGAACCCGCAAACGCATACGGAACACCAATAGTAAGTGGACTAAAATATGGGGAAATTGATGACGAATCTTTTGTACCCAATTTTGAGATAATGACAAGAAGTGATGTGTCAAGATACGGACCTAGAGCAACTGCGATAGGAATGGAAACGGTAGCAGGTTCAATTTCATTTGCTATGCTTGGAGACGAGTTCACAGGAAAAATATTGGCTAACGCTTTTGGTAAATCAACAACCACAGGAAGCGGAAGTGCTTACGTCCACACACTAGAGGAACAAAGTACAGTTGATTCTGCGGCTACCCTAGCAAGCGGAGCATACACAGGATGGAACTCACTAACTTGCGTTATTGGGCGTGAAGGAAGGTCACACAGATTCCCCGGTCAACTTCTAAACAGTTTGACTATTGGTGCTAACATGAACGAGTATGTAATGTGTTCAGCAGAGTTCATAGGTTGCGGTGAAAATAATTCCGCAGAACACGCAGATTCTGCTCCCGGAAACAATGATTTCCATGCTAATGATGCTTTCCACTTTGAAGGAGCACACGTTGCTTTCCAAGGTCTTGCATCAGTTAGTGGTGAAAGGTCAAAACTTGTTCAGTCTGTTGAATTGACTATCAATCTAAACAGAGATGTTGATTCTGCTACTGCACTAGGTAATAATACTTACACTAAGATTCCTGTTTGTGGTATGAGGGAAATCACAGGTTCTATTACTTTTAACAGAGTTATTCACGATAACGTGAGCAGTGATACTGGTCTAAATGATGTAACTAACGAACCATTCTATAAACAACTAGCGGGCGGACTTCTAGTTAATGGTACAACAAGTGACCCTGCGATAAGTCTTTACTTTGAAGGTGCAACAAACGAAAATCTTCAAATTGACTTATACAAGGTTCAGTACGATGCACCGGATTCAACAATAAGCGGTAGGGATAGACAAACTATGACAGTTTCCTTTACTGCATTATTTGACGAAGGGGTCGGAGCAATGTCTAAAGCAGTTTGGAAGAGTACTAAATCAACCGCCCCGCTTGCATGAGGTGGTTAAGTATGGTAAAGAATAATAAGCATAATAAATACGACCCTTCTATTAGAGGGGGTTCAAGAAAGTTCGAGATGGACGAGAAAAAGCGTCTATACAAATTATCCGGTGGTCGACCAGCAAGATACAATAAACTTATTGCTGAGATGGACAAAGAACAAGCGGAAGAGTTAGAGGCCTTGAAGAAAGAGGTTGAAGAGAAGGCGAAAGCAGAAGCCAAGCCTAAAAAGAAAAGTAAAGCAAAGAAGAGTGTGAAGAAAGATGCCGATAAAAAGTAAATTGTTTGAATTAAATAACGGAAAAAAGGTCTGGGTACGTCAAGCATCCGGTCTTGAAAAATTACCACTAGAAACGGCACACGCAAAAGCTCTTCGTAAATGCCGACATTTTGGCAATAGCCCTGCTGATTGGACCGATGAGCAACAAGACGAGTTCTTCGATATGGTGGAAGAGTACGGAGCAGGATTAGATTCTCAGATTAGAACACTTGTTCCCCTATGTGTTGGAAAGTTTGAAGATGGTACTCAATGTGATGCTTCGGAACTTCTTTCAGAAGAAATAGTACCCCTGCTTGCTTTTATTAGAGGTGAGGAGGATGAAGGAGCAGTCCCTTTGGTCAGATGAGTTTTCTATTACCCGCAGTTTGCTCTACATTTAAGGGTATTTCACCATCAACTTTTGCTGAAAGGTGGGGTGACCCCGAAGTTGGTTTAGCCCGTATGGAAATAGACGCTTGTGTAGCATCTGAAATAAATGACCAATTAAGCGAGGCTTACAGTAAATCTGATAAATCAAACAAAAACTTAGCCAAAGACGCTAAAGGAGCAGTGGCTCGTAGGAATCAGCGTAGAGCGGCTCGTATGAAGAAAGAAGGGGGTGATTAATTATGGCAAAGATGGGTGGTGCAAGGACCTTCTTCACGGTCTATGCGTCTATTAAATCTGAACAAATCCTAGATGATGCTAATGCTCTAGGTGCAGTAATGACTGCCGTATTCACCGACGCTATCGAAGGTATGATGATTGCTTTCGAGGAAGTATTCATGGGTATTCAGCAATGGAACGATGCCCTAATGGATTTAGCAGAGCCTATTGAAGAAGCAAGAATACATTTTGAGAAGTTCTTTGATGATAACATAGACTTAGCAGAAGACCTAGAATCACAAATCATAAGCATTGGAGCCGCGTTTAATCAGTCAGCCGCAGAATCTCTAGAAGCGGCCGCTACCATGAAGCAGTTAGAAATGCAGATTGGTGGTGATGATGCTCAGATGGGTGTTACAACAGGTTCTATGTTGCTAGGTGCGGTAGGTATGATGGAAACCGAATCAGCAATGCAAGCCCTCATGCAGTTACAAATGCAAACAGGGTTTATGTATGGTAACATACAAAAAGATAATCTTAGTGCAGAAGAGCAAAGAATAGTTGTATTAGAAAATACTATCCGCTTAGTTGATAGACTTAACGAAGTGGAAAATACTAGCGGTGCAACTATACAAAATATGATACAGGCTCTTAACCAATACGCTTCGGCGGCGAGCCTAGTAAATACATCATTAGATGAGCAGATTGCTTTAGGTGCGGTACTTATCGAACAAGGTGAGCAATCATCAAAGGCGGGACGTTCTATCAAACAAATGCTTGCTAGGTTAGCATCTGATAGGTCAGGTAACAATGCTCTTTTAGCAGAATACAACGTACAGGTAAAAGACGAAACAGGGAATATGTTTACTCTAATGCAAGTAATGGAGCAACTAAAACCACAATGGGATGGATTATCCTCTTCCCAACAAACTAACATTGCTATTGGTGTTGCGGGTGCTCACCACTATGTTAGATTCATCAAATTGATGGAAGGATATGACCGTGCAGTTCAGATTCAAACAAGTTCCCAAAACTCTGCAAACAGTGCTCTAGAAGAGTTTGGTACTTTCCAAGAAAACAATATGTATCAGATTCAGCAATACGAAAAGCATATAGCGGCTATTGAATATGAAATAGCAAAGAAATTAATCCCCACGAATCTTCAACTTATTAAGGTTCAGTATATGCAAGCAGATGCTCAAAATACTCTTATGGGTACTGGACCCGGTAAAATGATTTCACAATGGCTTTTGATGGGAAGTGCAGTCTATGAAGTAATGAAACCTCTTATGCAGTTTGCGTTAGCAATAACTGTTCTAGGTGTTGCACAAAAAACTCTTTTAGCACAGACAATTGCACAAACCCACGCACAAAAAGCACTAACCACATTAAAAGGACTAGAAGCAACAACGACTGTCAATATAGCAGAAGCGGAAAAGGTATTGAATATACTAAGAGCAAATGGGGTTTATAGTGATGAAATAAGCCTCAAACTATTAGGAAATCAAGCCTTAGTTAATGCTCACAATGTAAATCTAAAGATACAACAAATTAACTTATTAATTAAACAACAAAAATTATTGGGTGAAAATACTCAGATAATGACATTCCACTCCCAAGCACAGATGGGAATGACTGAAATGACCTTTATGGGACTTCAGGTAGAGTTATCAAAACAAATGACTGAAAAAAAGGGTCATCAAGAAAGACTAACTCAAATAGCAAATGAGATGGGAATTAAACAAGATTTACTCACGACTGAAATGATTTACGCATCTAGTGTGGCTATGGTTGATGACATAGAACACGCAGGTTCTATACAAAGACAAACTGACTTAAAGAATGAAATGAGTGCTCTTGCAAACGAAGGTCTTTTCATACAAAATAAAATAGACTTAATAGAAAGTGAGTTTACTGCTAAACTTCTTAGTGCTCAATCAGTCGATGTTTATAACAAATCCTTGACAGAAGAAGAAAAGAAACTTTACAATAACTTATTGCTTAAATCTCTGGTTCTTCAAACAGACCAAGATGATGCTATGATGAAATTGGCTAATATAAATCTATCAAAACTTAGAACAGACGTTGATAGATTAGTTACACAAGGTACTTTGACACAAGCCCAAGCAGATAAGATACATACCGCAATATTAGGACAAAAGGTAGGTGTAACAACCATGCTTATGCGTGGTTCTATGCTATTAACTAATGCTATGATGCTATCTTCACTAGCGGTAGGGTTCATGGGTGATGAAACAGATAGAGCAGAAGCACAAATGATTCTTATGACCGCCGCTTTCGTTCCAATGATAGCAATGACTTTTGCTCAAACAGTTGCTATGATGAAGTTAAGTACGGCGACTGCATTCGCAACAGGTGGTTTAACAATACTAACTGCACTTATCGCCGGAGCCGCCGCCATGTACGCCGCCGACAAGTATGATATTTTCGGAACTAGCGAACTAAATAACGAGTTAGACCAACTTCAAAAAGAAATAGACGCTAACCAATCAGCCTACGAGGCAATGCGAGCAGAATATGATGCTTTTTCTAATAGTACGGAAAATCAAATAGATAATTTATCAGATTTCAATAGTGCATTACAAGATTCCGAAGATGCTATGTCCTCTTTTGACAATAAAAGATTAGAAATATTCTTTGGTGGAAGGAAATCAGCCATGAACAATGCTTTATTCAATGACTTAAAACAAAATGGTGTTGAAAACCTATACTTTTCCCCAGAGATATATGTAACAAATAACTTTAGCGGTGTAACATACGAAGGAGCGGCTCAATTAGTAACCGAGGCAATAGAAGAAAGGTTAAAGGATAGTGGGGCATTACAAACAATGTCGGGGTATTAGAGGGATTTGATTGACAAGATATGCAATGCTAAATGGTACTCAGACCAGAAAATATACTTCTGGTCAACCCTTTGATGAAGATTATCAGTTTTGGTTAGCGGGTTATTGGGAAGATTTCTCTGGTTCTTATTCTTTGCCGGAAGCACAGGATAATAGCCTTTCCACTACAAATACTCACTATGGGAATCCCCTTAATGCAGAAGCACGCTTAAATCCTCATTACAGATGGTCTTACGCAGATAGAACATCAACATTTAGTGGTGCTACCGTATATGGTGGGGGTAAGGTCACTAATGACATTAAAGAATTACACAATCTATCTATGGCCGAATGGCTAACAGTGGATGTTACTAGGCTAGACAAAGGAAGAGCATATTCAGCAAAGATTAACAACGAGTTTCTTGATTCGCATACTCACAGTAATAGATATAAATTAGGTGGGAAAGGAGAACTGGATAATTATATCTTAATGAGTACATCCTTTATGTCCGGTGGAAAATATTTCATTAACAATGGTGATACTGACCCATCTTTTATGAGAGAAGGAATGACGGCAGGTTATAGATTTCACCAATCCGCAGGTATTTCCTCTGCTAACAGTCAGACTTATAACACAAATATAGCAGGTACAACTGTTTCTTCTTATTACGATTACTCTGCATTGTTTAATGATAGTGGCGAAGATGCAACTATTTTTCATACTGCTAGTGCGGTCACAACAGGTTCTTTCACAATAGACACTACCCCTAGTAACATACTAACAATATCAGATTGGGATGCTAACCAACAAGACGCTCATATATTAGGTGCTGAAATTAAATCCCCATCCCGAACACCATTCCTCGCTATCAGACATACTATGCCCGCAACACATAGAATAAATGGTGATGTCGACCCTGTCGGAGCAGATGGTAATTGGCGTTACACAGGCAACAAAAGAGAACTAGAACACTTCCGTATAGGAGATATAGTGCAGATAGGAAAGCATGATGAGTTCGGTGTTATACAGGCAATAGACCTTACTAATAATAAAATTACTAAACTATACAGTCTTAGCAGAAACGAATTACTAGATGTTAGTAAGTTCAAATCCACTAATGGAGAATACATAGGCGGTGGTGCGTCAGAAGGTAATGTTGATATTAGAAAGTGGTTTGAGCCTGTAATGACTTTTGATGGTGATTTGAATTGCGTAGGAAATGGTGATACATTCCACTTTAGATTCTGTCCTTTGAATATCAAAGACAACGGATTACCCGATAGTGATAGAATAAGCCACTACATCATACGAGTCGGGTTTGATTCATCCCGTTTAGATATGACTTCAAGGGGGAATAGATATACCCCTGCTAATACAGACCATAATCCTTCGCATTGCATATCAGCAATACAGTTTGAATTACAACCTCACCCAACAAGCGAAAGTCAAAAAATAATGAAAGATATTAACCAAGTAAGAGTAAGTGCTCTTGATTCTAATATATCAACAGTACATAAACAATCCTTCATTGATTTAGATTCCACAAGTACAGTTACCACACCTAATTATTCTAATGAGTGGCAACAGTGGCTCGATGTTGATGTTGTGATGGACTTCACCAACCAACGATACAAGGTCTATGTGGATGGTTACGAAGGTGGAACATTTAACTTTGAAACTAAACCGTCCGGTGGTAATTGGAGTGCGACTGATTTATACGGCTATCACATAGACCATGCTTCCTTACAAAAAGACGGAACATTCACACCCGATAACGGTACTAACGAGTACGGATTAACGGCGGGTAAGTGGTGGGGTCCAAAATCAGAAAGAACAGGTACTATGTGGACTTTGATAGATAGGGTTGGTCTAATAAATGAAATTACAAATCCGGTAAGAAATAGCCCCAATACTATTAGTGCCGGAAG
>TARA_R100001443_G_scaffold102933_1_pt1 | contig 13010 bp, 10 predicted proteins | sample TARA_R100001443 | Tara Oceans TARA_R100001443 (sample SAMEA2622142) | marine metagenome | biome: marine biome (ENVO:00000447); feature: deep chlorophyll maximum layer (ENVO:xxxxxxxx); material: "saline water (ENVO:00002010), including plankton (ENVO:xxxxxxxx)" | depth 50 m
CCTAGATAGGTTCCTTCTAGAACATTCTTCCAGCGTTTCTGGTCAGGCGTATCTAAATCAGTAGTTGCAATAGAATTAGGAATCCACCCCATAGATCTAGGAAATCTTTCTTTTAAGACACCAGCCAGATTGTCGTCTTCCTGATTTTGTGGGACTACATAATCAACAACTGCACCAGTACCTGCCATGAAAGAAGTTTCACCAGCCCACTTAGCAAATGGAGTATTTAAAGCTTTGCCAACAATAGGTACATTCTTATATCTTGTAGCAGTAGCACCTAGACGAGCTGCACCAAGACCACCTATTGCAATATTAGGTAGGATGAGAGCAGATAAGTCCCGGCTTGTTTGTGCAACCTCATTTTCAAACTTGGGTAATGGTTTAGCTGTAATACCGGGAATTCTGTTGATGATTGGAGCCATAAAATCCCAGATACCAGCTAATGCATCAATATCTTTTTCCCAACCCTGTTGATCTAACTTATCCCAATCTAGAGCGCCGTCCTCGTTAACGAACTTGCTAGTAGTTACTGGGCGTAGAACTCCTTTGTCATCAATTCTATCCCAGTAAGGACCTTCATTAAGCTCACCTCTTTGATAGGCAGCTTCATCCCAACCTGACTTGTTGGAGCTTTGTGTCGTCTGTTGCTGTTGTACTTCAGCTTGACCTTGGTTTTGAGGAACTACAGTTTGTTGATCAGAAACAGGAGCAAGATTCTGGACTTCAGGAATAGTATTGTTTTCGACACCTGTGGTAGCAGCATTAAGTTCGTCGATGCGTTCCTGAAGGTCATTTTCCTGCTGTTTTATTCGTTCATCTCTTATGCGTTGTTCCTCTTCAGACAAAGGGGAGTCTGAATATGGAGAAAATGTCATCTTAGATTCTCTTCCCTAGCTTGAATAAGTAACTGCCTGGCTTGGGCTCCAGACGTATGTGCATAGTTGCCTGCTGAATCGTAGTCATAAGAGCCGGCACCCGATGGTCCTTGTATGCTTGCCCATTCAAGTGAAAGGTCTTCATGTGCTGCATTGAGATCATCGCTTGTACCATTTAGATATGCAGCAAGTCTTGGCCTTTTACTCTTATACATAAGTGCGAAGAGCATTTTGACTTGATTAGCAGGACTAAAGACATCTGATTCTGTAAGACCAGCATCCCTCATTGCAATAGGCAGAGTCGTACCAATGAATTGCGGACCACCCATCGCATTCCAACCCTGTGATTGCAGATCCATAACCTGACCGATGGTCATTTTTGATAGCCCTGGAATCCCTCCAGGTGTATCGCCCGCATTACCTTTGTTAGCCGATTCCCAACCACCTTCACCTTGCATGATTAGATCAGCAAGTGCTTGATTTGCAGGACCTCTGGTTGAAGTGCGGAATGCACCTCTAACAGGTGGTGGTGTATTTCTAACTGGTGAAAGCAAAGCTTCGGCATCTCTAATTTGCTGTTGCCAAGTTGTAAGGTCAGTAGTAAATGTCCATTGCTGCGCTCTGGGTAGTTGCTCTGCAAGCATATCCATAGTTGTATATTCTACAGGGTTAACTGTATCCATAATTTCTGCTAGTTTGTTATTTACTTGTAGTTGCGTCATTCCACTGCGCATACCAATTGATCGGAATAGATCACTGTTACCAGTGGATTTTATCGACTCTGCTTCTTGGTTTATACGCGCTTCGCCATAAACTGCTACCCAACTTTCTGGTTTACGTTGTTCAGCTCTAGGCAAAGCCTTCCATTTCATAGATTGGTCTAAAAGTCTTTGCAGATCTTCTGCTTGAGACTTTGTTTTACCATCTCCAAAATAGTATTTGTTATAGTCGTTTGTAATTGAAGACCCTCTACTATCAAGTCTTGCTTTGACTTCTACAGCAATATCTTTTTTAATAATTGCCAAAGCCGCGGTTGGATCTCCATCTATCAACCTGGCATAATCATTCTTAAACTGCTTTACGATTTCATCAACAAAAAATTCAAACTTATGTGAGTTAGGTTTACCTGCTATGAACTTAAAGACGTTACTATCTTGCGCCATCTGCTCTATTTGAGTAGAAACCATATCTCTAAAACCTCTCATTCCAGCAGAATTTCTTGTTTTATCCTGCTGTTTAGCCTTATTGATATAGGCATCATAAAGAGGCTGCGGCAACCCTGCAGACCTAACAAAATCCTCAGTGAGCTGATAACTGTTGAACTTTTCTTCAAGGATTTCTTGCATCCTTGGCGTTAGTTTGGAGTTAGTAGTTTGTCGCTTAAAGTAGCTATCATTACTGGTGTCACGTAAAGGATGCACAGCATCACCTGCTGCGATAACTTCCTGAAGATCAACCTGGGAAAAGTCATTATCCTGAGTCAATTCAGCAGCTTTTGCCAGCATGGCCTCATGGGACTTCATGTTTAAAAGATCGTCTTGTCTTCTGTTCTCAGCTTCAATCTGCCCCCTAAGTACCCGCTCACGGTTATTCAGTATCGCCTGTGCATCACTAAATCCGTGAGTTGCAATTGAAACAACCTTGCCATCCTTTTCAAATTTAGCGTTTCTTAAATCATTAATATCGTCTAAAGTATTAAGTTGAGGGGCCAGAATAGATACAATATTTTTTAAGCCCCCAGCTGAAGGACTACTTCCCTCTAATGCAAGAACTCCTTGTGCATTAAGTTTACCGCCCTGCCAAGCTACTTTATTAACAGTATTGGCTAAATCAACTCTTGCTGATTCTTCAACTTTTTCTCTAACTTGTCCATTGATTTGAGTATTAATTCTACGTAAACCCTGTCGAATAATAGGGTTATAGGCCTGTTCAAGAATCGGTTGACCAGGATATTCGTCACCTAGCCTTAGTTCGGCCCTCTGGGCCATCTCTTCTTGAGTTAAAAGTTTACGCTTCTCTTCAGGAGAGACATCTAAAAGACCAATCTCCTCCAGTACCGCAAGATTATCATTTGCGGTCTTAGTCAAAACATTAGAGTTTTGAACGTAGTTTCTATAACCACCACCTTTAACTAGGTGATCATAAACGACATCAATAAATTCTTGAGACCTACCGTCAGCTAGATACTTTTGGACAAGCTTACTTCTTTGGTATTCTGACTTAGTAATACTAGAGTCAAGCTCTTGAACCTGTTTAAGATCATGGAAGGAAAGACCATGCTTAAAAGCAATCTGGTTGATAGCTTTTTTTTGGTTTTCCTGATTTGTCTCCATGATACCAGTGGTGATATCAAGAGCTGTCTGAGAGAATTCAGATAGAAGCTTGAAGGGCTCAACCCTATATTTATTTTTGTCTTGTTCCTGTTTTAGTAGCCTTTTGTATCTAGCTACGTCTTCATTGTAGGCAGCTTCTCTGCCGTCTTGTTCAACTTTGTGGATAAGCTTCGCACCTTCACGCTCCATTTGATGGGAGGCACGGCGCGATTCTTGGAAATAAGCTCTTTGCTTTTCGAGGTACGCCTGGTGGTCATTCATCCCCTGGAGCTGTCTATTAGCTTCGTTTTGAAGCTTTTTTACTTCGTCAGGGATTGTTATGGCATTAGAGCTAAAACTACCTTCCTGAGCTGATGATCTAAATTCTGCCATATCAATTTATCGGGGATAAAAACTAGAACTAAACTTTGTCATACCTGAACCAATTGTGCTGAGATAATTAGGAACAGCACTCTTAGCAAATGTCGCTCCAAATGCACCAAGACCTCCTAATCCGCCTATTCCAGTAGCTGCAAAACCACCAATCTTCAAAATATCGCCAAGGTTAGATAAGCCGACATTTTCCCTTGGTCCTTTAAAGTCTTCCCTTTTAGGTTCCGGTGTAGAAACAAAATCAGGGAAGTCAGGCATAGTAGGTCTAAGGATCATTTCAACGTAATCCGTAGTGTCAGGATTATCATATTTAGCGTAGATAGTCCTTGGATCTGGAAGATCAGGTAGACGTTCTGGTTTCAAAAGAACTGCTGCTTCTGCATTGAGATCAGCTTGCTTACGTTGCAATTCAATCTTTCTACGAACAACTGCGTCTCGTTGTTCGATACTATTGCGGGTCGCTCCAAACTTCAGGTTATTAAGTGAGTTGGTTGCATCTGCTTTTGCAAAATTCAGATCATATTCATTAGTAGCTGTGTTTCGAGCAAAGAGAACTTTTGTTTGATCAAGGATCAGCATGTCCTTCAGTTGCGCAACACCAAGATCTATTTGGTTTTCCGCATACATCAAACCATTTGCAATTGCAGACCGTGCTGCACCTGATTCAGCAAGAACACCGAGAGTTGCCTTAACAGCAGAGCGTCCGTTAGAACCTAGCGAACGTACTGTTCCTGCAGCTTTCATACCAGCAACAATCTCTTTTTGAGCAGCAATCATGCTTTCACCACGGGCCTTTCGCCGTGCTAAATCCAAGCCACCCATATCGGTATAAAACTTAGACGTAATGCCAGCCTCTTGCATATCAGCTTGAGCAAAGGCACTATGCTTTTTAAGCTTTAAACCTGTGGTTTCCGCACCAAAATCAATAACATTTTGAGATTCATCAAAAGCTACTGCTAAGAGATCATCGTGCTTCTTTTGGATTTGCTCCATCATCGCAGCGTCTCTAGCAAAAGAGTTCTGTGTCCTCTGCCTCCAGCTTTGATCTAGTGACTTTTCATAAGCACGTTGAGCAGTATTAAACTCAAAGTCACGCATTTCTTGAGCAGACTCGTAGCCACGAATCATCTCTTCTTCTTGGAAGCGTGTAGTATCTTCTAGAAACTTTGTTTCCGATTTATACTGATCTTTAGAGAAATCATAGTCTTTTTTGCGCCGTCTCTCTGCAGCTCGCCACTGCTCTTTAGCATTTTTGAATGCTTTACCTTCTGCCTTACGTCGTTCAGCATTCCTATTTGCTGCTCCAAAGATATCAAAAGGCATTACTTTCTCCCATAGAATCTAGGTGTATAGTTTCCTTCCCACATCATTGAATTGACTGAAATAGGAAAAGGTGTGTTATTAAACATACGTACTTTGAAATTTTCTGTTCTTTGATGAATGGGTACTGCAAAGACTGATTCATTGTCCAGCGGTACATCGTTGGCTAGATATGTATTAGCTTCGATTACAGGACTTGCTAAGAACCAATCCTGAATATAAAGGTTAATGGTCGAATTTGCAGGTGGAGCAGTATTAAAAACGATAGTAGTGTCATTTAAAAAACTAAAGTCAGTAGTTACGCTATCGTTAATCTTGACCAAGACATCACTTTTTTCTTGGTAATCGAGTTCCCGCTTGTTAAATGGATAGGTAGTGGTTGACCCGTCACCAGTAAATGTCAGGTAATAAGGATTCCTACCGCGCTGGTTAATTTTAAAACTTAAAGCACCAGACAGTCCAACAGAGAATTTCATCCTAGAAATGGTAAGGCTGGCAGTAAAATCAGCAAGCTTACCTGCTTCATCGAGTCGAAAATAGGTTGCCGGCAAATGAACATCAAAGTTATATTTGAAGCCAACAATTACATCAGATGCAATATTGGAAAAGTCTTTTTGAGGAACAATAAAATATGGACCTGTTGCATCCGAAGCTCTTTCAGGAGTAATAGTAAACCCAGATTCAACGAACGTACCTGAACTAGTATTGCCCTTAGTAATTAAAACCGGGGTTAATTCTGGAACATCATTATAAGGTAAGTAGCACTTACTCAAGTTATTAACTGAGTCGTATACAACACTAGATGCAGTTTTATAGAGATCCATACATGGATTCACACGCTGACCACCACTGTTAACAATGATCGCTTGTTCAGGGCTTTGACTTAGAACAGCTTTAATAATGGAGAATTGATTTCCTTGCTTTGTGACTGCATACATATCATCCGAGTCAATTGTCAAGAACTGACAAGTGCCTGGCATAAGCCAACTAGTCCAAGCCTCCATTAAGTTCTTCTCACCATCAGAGTAATATTTAAACAAATAAATCTCACGCTCAGATTGAGAAGACAAAACAACCATTGAGTTTTGAGGACTGGCAACAATATGATCAATGTTGGGAGAAATCCATTCTTTGACCACTCTCGATAAGTCGAGCACCTGGGGGTTTTGTTGCTGCCCCTTGGTAACCATACTGAAGACTCTTGTATAGCCTGGCGTTTTACTAATGAAGTTGATGTTTGTACCTACATCCACAGGATCAACTGTGTTAGTCATCTCAAAGTTAGAGATAGCTCTAATAGTCGATGTTGTTGGTGTCAGTACACCGCTGTCAGAGAACAGCAGAAACTGTTGTCGTGATGAGAACAAAAGCACACCTTGAGCTGTAGGCAACACAGCATGCAACGCTGTCGGTACAATTGACGAACAGCTGAGATCAATAGGATCTGAATCTAAAGTTGCTTGTGCAGTTTCAAAATAGAAATTATAAAATGAACCGGAACGACTCATGCAAACATTATCACCAGAAGTAAATCCCAACCTATTGTTATGGAAAAATCCAGAAGTGATTTTAGAACCTACAAAACTAGGATGACTATTAGATACATCATCACCAACTAACCTTTGGTCGTACTCAATTTGCTTAAATGTAAAAGTATTCAAGCCTGTGTTTACTAACTCATGAGGCATAGTCCATATCTTTACGCCAGGCGACACGTTAGGAGCACGGGACTCTTCCCAATAGCCACGGCTGCTACCGTCGAATTCACGCCTAAAGGTGGCGTAGTAATCGTCAGTATTTTCTACAGTATTGGCAATTTTGACTGTATGGCCATCAAAAGATTCAATTGGCAATTGACCAACACTACGTACTTCGTCTTGGAAAGCTGAAATAGAAGCATTGCTTGAACCACCTTTTACAGAGACAGTAAAGGGTAGTGGATCGCCATTAGGAGTTTTTCTAAATATATTTAGGCTAGCATTACCATTCCGTTCAACAGTATAAGTACCTCCAGTAGGTCCAGCTCCCGTATACCAAGGACCAAGTTGGTTGGCATAAATATTTTGTTGAGCTGTGATAGCAGCTTCAATGGCGTCCTTTAAGTTATGACCAGACTTATCCGTTAAAACATCATCGAATGTGAAGTCCTGGCTATGAGAAGTAATAGTTGCAGTGGTGTCGTTAATGGTAACTTCATACGTTTGATCAGGCAGAGTTTGCTCTAAAACAATAGTTGCGACACCTAATGTTTCTACAACTGGTGCAGGTGTCGCTTCAACTGCAACGCTGCTGTTAATGACAATAGTTGTGTCCTGAATAGTGATCAACTTATAGTCATCAGGATTAGCACTAGAGAGATAACTTGTTGAAGCAATGGTTTGATTGCCAACACCTGTGGGTACTGCGAAAGTTGTTACTGTACATTCAACACCTGATAAGGCATTCCATATTTTAATCTCTCCTTGAAGAACACATCCAATATAAGTTTCATCATCATCTCTGTTAATGTAAAACCACTTCCTATTGTCAAGGTTATCACCTGTGCCAATATTAATAAGATGTTCAAAGCCAGGTCTTTTAGTTAATCCATATGTTGCGTCAGGAAATGCATTATAAGCCTCACGGACTTGGCCTGGCAGCATTTTATCGTCAGATTGTTTAGACACTCCGCCAAGGTAATTGGGGATTCGTTGAGTTACTGCTGGCATCTAATCACCGATAAAGTACGTTGTAAGGCTGATAACTGTTGTATGAATTAGTATTTCCTGCGTGGCCAAAGTATGTGTAATCGCCCTGATTACATTCGTACTCCATAGCCATTGCTCTCATATATTGTTCTTTTTGTTGTAGCATTTCATATTGATTAGGGTCACCAACCATTCGACTAGATGCGACTGAAGCAGCTTTAGCAGTGATGTAATCAGCAATCGGTGTGGGCAGGTCTACCCAATCAAAGAACCAAACAACATCACATTCAAGTTTATTTGTAAATGTATAAGTATGATTGGCTCTGTCATAGAGCTTGCCAAGTCTTTGAACAACATCCAGCTCTACATTAGATGCATTCCTGGTTGCATCAATCTGCAGGATATTAGGAGGAACGATGACTTCGTTATTTGTATCAGGAGTCATGTCATAGTGAAACTCCTTATTGAATGACCATCCTTCCGCCTGTACTTCCCGTGAGACTTCAAGCAAAGTCTGATAGGCAATCGCAACGTCCGGGTTGGTTTGATCTAGGGTAGTCACAGGCGCTTGACCACATGACTGCAGAATTTGGTTTACTGCTGGCAGCTCTCGCTGAGCATTAGTGGTAGGAAAAGCCATAGTTTAAAATTAAAAAAAAGGGGCTCCCGAAGGAACCCCATGAATAAAAGTAGAAAACTACTTTAGAATTAAGAAGCGTTAGCAGGGTAGGTTGCACCGAACGGAATAGGAGCGGAAGCACCTGCATAAAGCTCAACGCAAGCAGCTGGGTTCAGGAAATCTGCGCCCATTGCGAGGCGTCCCAGGATTACATCGCCCTGGTAGATGACGGATACGTCACCACTGGTAACTTGTACTTGAGGACCAACTGCTTCTACAACAGCGGCGGCTTCACGTTGGAAGATAAGACCGCAAGTTGTGTCGAAAGCACTCTGTGCTCCGTAGAAGTTGTTCATTCCTGTTTCGTCGCCAGCTTCAAGAGCAGTGTCACTGCCGATGAAGTCGCCTGTGTTGCCAGGTGCGTTGACAGCGCCGCCGTACTTCACACCGTAGTTGCCAAAGAACGGAATGTTCATTGACTTATAGATGTGGATACCAGCGATTTCAACGATGCCGTTGCCGCCTTGCAATGCAGGAGCAGTGGCATCACGATTGATGAGACCACTTGTACCTGCAGCCTGGATCAATTCGTAGTACTGGCGGGGGTTCAGGACAGCGCAACGGCCATCGCTAGAAACTCCCTTTTCGTCCAAAGCTGCAGCTGCATTATAAAAAGCTTCAATTAGCTTTGGAGAGCTGTATGCATCAGCTTCAGTAGTACCAACTGCAATTTGAGTACCACCGGGCTCCTCGAATCCAGTAGCGGCTACAGGAGATGCAATACGTGCACCTTTTGCAATCGCACGGAAGATCAGGCGGTCATACTTTTCTGCGAGGGCATAGCCGATTTTGCGGCTGATCTCCGAGCGCAGATCGTAATGAGAGAGGGTCTCATCAAGGTCATATACGAACGCTGAACTGATGAGCAGATCGTCAATCGTGACGGTCTTCTCAGCCACCGGGGGCGCACCATCGGAGTTACCGAGGATTGCGTTGCCAGGTGTATGATACTCAGCCTTTGTACGGCCAGTATAGATGAACTGAAGAGATTTGCCGTTCTTCAGTGTACGCTTCATCACAAGATCGCGAGCGATTGCATTGTGCTGGAAGCCTTTAAACATCTCACCAGAGAAGAGCTTCAAATACAATTTGCGCTTATCGCCGGTAATATTTTCCTGACCAATATTAGTAAGAGCTGTGGTCAGAGCATTAGTTTGTTGTGCCATTTTTAAAGAGAGTGTATTAATCGACTCTCAAAGATCTTTGAGTTATTTAGTTGTAAGTTGTGGTCTTTCCCACCGTCTAGACGGCTAAGGGTATCCCCGTGGGGGCCAAAGCCAATAAGTGGGCAGGGGATTGCACCCTGCCTCTCGCTTTAACGAATCACTTTGTGTATGCGACACCGCGATACTTGAGCTTCTGTTCCTTGGCAGCTTGCTGCTGCTCACGGACACGTTGCCTGAGTTCAAGTTTCGTCATTGTGTTTACCTCCGAAGAGATCCCAAGACCCCGTTCCATGCCTTGGGTAGCATGCGTCCTTTACATCGTGTCAAACAAGACATCGAGCTTTAGTCTGTCAAGTTGATCCCTGAGATGCAGAAGAGCTTGCTGCTCCTCTGGATCCCCACCGGGCCAAAACTTTATGTAATGGTTGACGGCTCTGTGCATCAACTCAATGTAGGCATCATTAACTCTAATTTCGTATTCCATAATTAAAAGGATGAACGGACGGGTTGTCTATTGTTCAACAGACTCGGTTGCCTGTTTCCAACCTTCCGAATTGAGTAAATTAAGAATATCTGTGTGGGTATATTCAACACCACCTTCAATAGTATTTACAAAGGTAGGGCGATCCCCATCCCATTTAATAATGAGTTGCGAATTATCTAAAGAAGTTGGACATTGCCTAACAGTTTTAAAACAGGTCTGCTCGATATTAACTTTAGGCAATTCAGTAGTAGGCATTACGTAATAAGTTCTTGTCATGAGATTCCAAATCTACCTTTACGAGCATTAAAGTTATTTTGTACACGGGTGGCACTGAAGTGATCATCGTAATAGCGGTACGCTGCTAGATCCAAAACATCAGATCCACTGGTGTAACCAGGAACTGAGACCATTCCCATTCTTGTAGAAGTACCAGTATCAGTGACGCCAGAAGTAATTGTCTTTGTTTGATCGTAAATCAAATTGTTATTTACATACAACTGGAGATCTGTACCATCATAAGTAAAAACAACATGCTTCCAAGTATTCAAACTAGTTTGCGCAGTCATTCCAGATACTCCCGTTCCTTCATAGTCACTTACAGTACCATTTGAAGTGTTAGAACCCTGCACTCCTGGCTCAGTTCTTACAAACCAAGTATCCACACCAGGGAATTTAACCAGTGCCAATTGAAAGAAAGCTTCAACTCTACTAGATGTGAAAGTATTATTTGCGGGATAAATGCTTAGCAAAACCCTGTTATTAAGGGTTATAAACCTAGCCCACACTTCTACTGTAAACTTGGGAGTAGTACTGTTTTTAGTGTTATACATAAAAAAGTAACTAGACCCAGACGATACATTCAATGCAGCAGTATCTCCAACACCATCAATCTGAATATATCCATTTTGACCAACCTGTTGGTAGACAGGATCACCCTGAAAAACTCCATAAGTATTAGAAGTAGTATAACTAGTTAGGCTATTGAAGTCACTAAAAGGGTCGACGCTTGGATAGCAAAGAGGGTTGCCAAAATCGACATCAATTTCAAGATCAGTAGTGTCATAATCCCGAGTTACAGAACGCGCATCTTCTGATCCGGTTATTAAAGTAAGTGGGATCATGCGTATCTATCCTCATGTGCGTTGTAATTTTGCAGAACCTCAGCTGCGGTCAATAGTTTATTTTTATATACCCGGAAAACTGAGAGGAAAAGGGGATGGTAAGTACCACTCTTGTCCCTACCAATGTATATCTTTTTAGCAACAGAGATATTTTTAGTCAAGGTATCCGTATAAATGAGCTGACCATTTTTATACAGTTTGTAATTGTTAGAAGATGAACTACCATCTCTTGTCCAAACATATTGAGTATGATAAATATAGGGATGGTTAAAATAACTTTCCTGCTTAATTTCGTAGCTTACAGGATCCTGCCCACCTTTATGTTCAAACAGTTCATCGCCGTTACTTCCATAACGATACCAAAATTCTACGCTAAACGAATTAGAGCCAAAAGTAAAAACATTTGAACCAGTATTTGATTGCGCATAAGCATTAGCATTAGTCGAAAACCTTATTTCATTACCCCAATAAGAGTCTGCATTAAAAGTCGTATTGTGTAAGGCAAAGTTATGGCCATTACCGGAAATATCGTACCAAGTGCTGCCGCTGCCTGGATATGAGGAAGTTTCATGAGCATCTAAATATGTATCAAGGCCATCTGTTACATATCCAGGACCATCTCCGCCAGAGAAGAGGGTCAAGGGAATCATCAGCTGACTCCTTGACCGACAATTACAAATTTATTAGATGCAACACATAACAAAGTACAGAACCCATAACCAGCAAGCGTTTTGTTACCAGTAGTATTACTACCTGCAATACAAAGATCTACACTTGTACCTTCGGTAAGGGTTTGATCTGAACTGGAGTCGTTATAAATACCAATTGCTTCTCCTACTGAAAAGACAGAAGGAGGAACAGTTACACCACCAGTAGTAATGCTAATGAACTTACGTTCGTCACTTGCTACAAGTGTGTATGCAGATGTTTGAGAATTAGCTTGTATGGTTGTATCAACAGCAGGGCCTTGAGGGCCTGTAGCTCCATCAGAACCGTCTGCACCATCAGCACCATCAGCACCGGCAGGGCCTGTAGGGCCAGCAGGTCCAGTAGGGCCAGCAGGGCCAGTAGGTCCCTCAGGTCCAGTAGGACCAGCCGGTCCAGTACCACCAGGGCCTTGAGGTCCAACAGGGCCTTGAGCACCAGTGGTGTTATCAATATCAAAGCCGCCTGATAAAGGATTAAATACGAATGCCATAGTTACACCTTCGTGACATCAGACAGCTTGTTATTTGCGTCATAGGTAAGCGTCATTGTGGCCACAACTACTCCACTTGCGCCGCCTTCCTTATACGTAATTGTTTCAATTTCACCAGTCCCGTTACCTGAAGCAACGTAGGTCATGGAAACATAATCATGTGGCGGGATGTATAAGCCCGCGACGTTTTGAACTACTTGTGACATAATTTAGCTAGTAATATTTTTTGTGCCTAGAAGAGCTAGGTCTATGGTCCCAAAAGATATAAGAGGTGACAGACAATGCCACCAATGTAGTTAAAGCAATAATCATCCAACAGCTGGAGCTTTAAGTGCAATAGGCACAATGTTGTTAGCTGCCAGATCAAGTGGGAAGTTATGTGCATTCCTTTCGTGCATCACTTCAAGTCCAAGATCAGCACGGTTCAATACATCAGCCCAGGTGTTAACCACTTGGCCCTGTTGTGTCAGGACTGATTGGTTAAAGTTAAGGCCATTAAGATTGAAAGCCATAGTGCTGACACCCAAAGCTGTAAACCAAATGCCGATGACAGGCCAAGCTGCAAGGAAGAAGTGGAGTGAGCGGCTATTGTTAAATGAAGCATATTGAAAAATCAATCTACCAAAGTAACCATGCGCAGCCACGATGTTATACGTCTCTTCTTCTTGACCAAATTTGTAGCCATTGTTTTGACTAACTTGCTCAGTGGTTTCACGAACCAAAGAAGACGTGACAAGACTGCCATGCATTGCTGAGAAAAGACTCCCACCGAAGA
>TARA_R100001443_G_scaffold68010_4_pt1 | contig 12997 bp, 25 predicted proteins | sample TARA_R100001443 | Tara Oceans TARA_R100001443 (sample SAMEA2622142) | marine metagenome | biome: marine biome (ENVO:00000447); feature: deep chlorophyll maximum layer (ENVO:xxxxxxxx); material: "saline water (ENVO:00002010), including plankton (ENVO:xxxxxxxx)" | depth 50 m
ATTGTAAGGCCAAGCCTCAACACCTGTTTCCATAAGTGCTTCAGCAGCTTCTTCTTCCAATCCAGCCCATATCATATCAACAAATGCTTTTTCTGTAACTGCCTCTGCATTATCAACTGTGTCTTGATAGCGAGGTATAGCTACGGCAGCAAGGATTCCTAGAATGATTGTAACCATTACTAATTCAATCAAAGTGAAACCACTATTTGTTTTTTTAAGTATGTTCTTCATTTTCGTTTCCCTTCCGGTTTGTTATTATTGATTAAGGTACTAAAGTTTTATGAAGTTTTGATGGGTTTTCTGTATCTATCACAACTACAACAGGTGCCTGTGCAGCTGTACCACTACCACTTCCTGGTATGATTAGGTATGCGTATGAACCATCCTGAAATGGTGATTGTATACCACTATTACCAAAGTCATTCTTAAAGTCAAGTGCTCCAACTTCTTCTCCAGCATCAAATGATACTGATGTTTCAAGACTCATCCAATCACCTTGTAGTGCGTCATCATCATCCACTGCTGGTGAGAAAACATATACGAATTCACTTAGGTCATCTGTGTAAGATACTTTAGCGTCAAGTATTGTTTCGATGTAAGCTTCAAGTGTTTCATCTGTAGATGCTCCTTCAGATAAATCGACACCACCTACTGCGACATCATATTTCTCTTGACCTGGAAAACGACCTTTACCCTCTTCAGATAGAGTTTGGTTATAGTAATTGTTAGCTACAGTGAGAATCTTATCAATGTTTGCCATTGTCTTTTTCTCTTTAGCGCCTGCACCAACTGCACCAAACTTAGGAGCAGCGGTTGTTGCCAACGTTGCCATCATAGCCGTAGTAACTGCGAATTCAGCAAGCGAATTACCTTTACGACTCTTTATTTTTTTGATTAGGTTTTTGAACATTTCAGTTCTCCTTTATCGTTTATTTTTTGTGACACACTCCGAATGATTGTGCCCTGTTACTATATATGTAACAAAAAGCGTACCAAAGTAGCCTTTTTTTGAAAACTTTTTTTAACTTAATATATTGTTGAATTTAGAGGTGATATAAAAAAAAGCACTCATTAGAGTGCTTAATTTTTATTTAGAAATGTGTAACATTTTGGTGTAGCGTGTTACAGTATGTTACACTAATCTGTCTCATATTTAGACAGGTCTAAATTTGGTAATGGTTTCTCTATTTTTAAGTCTTTTAACTTAGAATTAGTCACTACTAATTTAGAACCACCGACTATTTTTCCATTTACGACGTGGTAGATAAAGAATACAGTTTTCCACATACCGACTCTTACGATACGGCCTGGCGCACCATCCACTTCTACAACATCATCTTCGTTGTAATCGTTGCCCAAAAATATCATTATACCGTCAACGGCTTCTTGTATAGTACTTTGAAATAACAGGACTAAAATGCCCGAGAGAAGTAACCAACCATACTCACCGATAAGGTTTTCTATTGCTTTAGTTTCCACAATTTTTCCTTAGTTGGTTAGTTGTCAATAATAAATATTATATATATTGCTTAAAATTAACTTTTTTTTATTTATTTATACTTACTAAATTTTGAGATACTTGTGCACTCAATAAAGATTGTATCGTAAAATATAGTGATGGATTACGTTTTAACAACTCCTTAAACTCTTTTTGTTTCCATACTAAACATTCACAAGGGTGTTTAACTATACAGGTTGCTGTTGCTGGTTTCTCTGTAAGGAATGACATCTCTCCTACAAATTGTCCATCTCTAAGTTCAGCTACTTTTTTCTTACCAACTACAACATCAACTGTTCCATTATATACCAACACTAAATCAGGTACAAGATGTGTTTGTTTTGTAATAGTTTGACCTGCTTTATATTTTTTCCATTGAGCTGCTTTACTAATTTTTAAATACTCTACTGGCGACATATCTTTAAAAAGAGTTTCATATAATTCAGTATTTTTATCATCCATCTTAACAGGACGTTTTTCGTAAATAAGAACTGCTATATGGTAGATATTAACTACTGCGAATACAATGTTCCAACCAATAGGAATCCACATTGGTTCAGGTGGAATTACATAATTATAAAATACAGAGAAGGCGCTAGCTAATGTGGATATTATCCTTAACCATAGAATATCTTTTACTAAAAAAGAAAAAGCAATTAATCCAAAGGCAAAGTGGCCTGCTAAAGTTCCGATATTCATACATACCTAAAATACATCTTCGGCATTTACGTTAGCTATAGCACTTTTTATATCATCAGCTGAACAATCTACTTCACCATCCATATCTGCTTTCCAAACTTCTTTTTTACTTCCGTCGTGAAATAATGCAACAGATGGATAGTTTCGTATTCTAAGTTTCTTAACTACCTTTTTAACATCAGCTGAATTTACTTTAATTATTTCAGCATCATCATATCCTGCAACTCCTTTTAAAACAGAATCATCTAAATCTTTTGCTTGATAATTAGAAGTAAATACTACTACAGTAAATCCACTTCCTATATTTTCTTTAAAATTCTTATCTGTAACCTGAGCAGTTAATGTCGATAAGAAAAATATCAATCCAATTAAGTATCTCATAACAAACTCCTATTTATCCCTCTTTCTTCGTTCAAGTGATTTTATGTCTTTCTCTAATTCTTTGATAGTTTCTTGAAGTTCTTCTATCATTCCATATGCACCATCCATCTCATCCTGTAATCCTTCAACATTATCTTTATATTGTTCATAAGACCTAGGCCAATTATAACCCTCAGGTCTTGATGGATATTCCGCCTGATACAGACTTTCTAAACTCGGTAATTCTTTTGCCTCTTCTATTTCTGCCTGTAGTGCGTACCACATTCCAATCAATGAAGCTAGGCCTGTGCCAGCTGCCACCATAGTCTGTACTGACAATGTAAATTTAGTATCCAATACTTTATCCTCACTTAATTCTATTGGTTCTTTTTTCTTAGGTTCTATCTTCTCAGATATTTCTTCTTGCTTTTCTTCGTGACCATTACCGTGCTCTAATACAGTACTAGTTATATCATCTAAGGTGCAGAATCCCTTATCCACAAGTATTTCGCCAAGAGTACGTTTGTCTCCTTTAACCTGTAATTGTAAAGCTTGATTCAGTTGTCTTTTTGTGATTATATCTTCTTCACAAAGTAACTTTCCTATTTTAATATCACCATTCACTTTCATCTCCTCAAACCAAATTTATTTGTTGGTTTGTTTCCCTCTTTTGCCAACCACTTCTTATATTGATTGGCGGTTCTACCCTCTTTAGCTAATTTCTTATTAAGAGCAGCTCTTTTTCTTTTTCTATCTTTGGCAGCTTTATTAGGCATTTACCACCCTACGAATTGATAATTCAATCCAAATTTAAAATCATACGCTGGTCTATCCCAATAATAAAGATATTTACCCTCAGCAAAAACACCAAGATTATCTTTTAGTTTTACACCAAATATAGCACCCATATCATAATCGTTCCAACTCATCCACATCGGATCCATATAATCAAAATCCTCTGGATCTTTATTGTTTTCTAAATGGTCTTTATAAGCATCGGCATTGTGATAAGAATATTTATCGTGACCATAATGAAAAGGTAAGTAATTACCCCATCCGTGTATCCACCAATTTTCTCCATAGTAATACCAATCTAATCCAAATACTAAAGAGGTTTCTTTTTGAAATCCAATACCTCTCTTTACGCCATCAATATACTCTTCTAACATTCCTGGAAAGTGATATAAGAAATATTCTCTATCTGTATAGGCAAATATCTTACCATTTGGATCTCTCCACAACCAATCAACTCCGACAAATCTACCATCATCATTCCAAAAAGGACCACCACCTTCGATTTCTCTAAGTTCACCAGTTTCAGGATCTAACTCATATAGTTGTACATCTAAATCACCATTCTCGTAGTATTCTTGCGTAAACCAAGCATTGTCATCTATACCAAATGCTTTTTCAGCAAACTTCCACCATTGTCCTCTATACCAAGTTGTATCCAATACCATAGCATCAAATCCATATACAGGATGTTGTCTATGTTTGAATCCTACACTTATATGTAATTGTTGATTACTTAATTCAGGAGACCATTTTAATCTTAAATCGCCTTGACCATAATTAATTTCTTCTAAACCTAATTCAGTCCATCCTACTTTAGCCATCAACCAATCGCCAGTATATCTTAACCAATACTCTTGATTTAAATAATCATTACCCCATTGTCTGCCTTCAGACCATTTGATAAGATATTCCCAAGCTGATACAGGTCCGAATGTTGCCATTTCATTAGCTGATTGTTCTGAACCATCGTACCAAGTTCCACCTTTACCAGCAGACCTAACACCTCTTTTTGGTTCATATTTAAATCTACCAATCTTTCTTAATCCAAATGATTTTTGAAAATCAGGTTTTAATTCTCTTTCGGTTCTACCGACTTGTAATTGTCCTGTACTCAATCCACCTACAATAGCAAACCTATCATCTTGGTGTCTTGGTGCATTCAAACTAAAACTTGCATATGCAGTTGAATACTTAAAAAATTTCCAAAGCTCTGTCTCCGCAAACAAAGATGAGGTTAATAATAAACCCAATACAATTTTCTTTAACATCTGTTTTCTCCTAATTATAGAACCATCCACCAAGCAGCGGCTATCTCAACAAATAAATCTGTACCTGTATTCCAAGCCCACTTCTGTTTAGTTCCGTAAGTTTCTTCAGTACCCTCTACGAAATATTCAAATATTTCCCAAGCTACACCGATAATAACTACCCACATAACTGCCCAAAAATCAGAACTACCTAACCATTGAGCTATTTTAGCAATAAACAAACCAGCGGCCAGATGATATGATGTCCAACCATCTAATGCCCCACTGTTTACTTGCCAACTATAAAATTTTGCTATTGGATTATTCACAACATTCTCCTATTTAATACACACTACTTCACATATAAATATAAAAGTACCTTAATTATATTCTAATTGCTTGTCGTATTCTTGCGGTATTTTCCAAGTCATAATCCATTTTTTATCTTCACCCTCATCCCATTCTTCGTATCCAATAAGTTCATTACCACTTTCATAGAATCTTTCGTTTACAGCATCCATTTGTTCTTCTTTATTGCAGATTATGTGAATAGTATTTCCATTAGTTCTGACATATACCATATTATCCCATTGGTTATATACAGCATCAGACTTCAGATTATTCACTTTTTTCTCCATATAAATCCCACATTTTAGGTGGCGCTTTAGGTGCTTCTTGTCCATCATCTATATATATCTCACCAGCAGCAGCATCTACTTCAAAGTATGTTGCTTGTTCTCGTAAGAATATCTGATTAAGACATTCGGTTAGTGTATCAAATATTTCGTTTCCAATCTGCCATCTGTCACCAGGCGGCAGTCTTTTAGCATATGTAACTTTCATATTAATATATATAGTTAATTGCGTATTTTATAAAAATATCTATTAGTTACACTTGGCTCATCATATGTCTGTTTTTCTATCCACATAGACAATGTTTCTTCAGCTGACATCTCACCTAACTTATAATCATCTTGATAGCGCTCTAATAGTTCAGCTACGATTGGATGTCTTACAACATCACTTAAATCAAACTGACTAAATCCTACTCTCTTAACTCCTGTAAATCTTTTTATGGAATCATCGAGACCATTTGCTTTTCTTATATCAGATTGCATTAAGTCACCACAAACTATATATTTACTTCCTTGACCTATACGAGTTAGAAAAGTTTTAAGTTGTGCAGGTGTGGCATTTTGTGCCTCATCTAATACAACTATACTATCTGTTAGAGTTAGTCCTCTCATATAAGCTAATGGTATAACTTGTATAGCACCAGCTTTCTTTAATACTTCCAACCTCTGTTTACCAATTATCTGTTCCATATTATAATATAATGACATCATATATGGCATTGTTTTTTCATCGATGTCGCCAGGCAAATATCCCATCTTCTCACCATCCACTTCAACCAGTGGTTTGGTAATTACCATTTTATCATATTTACCTTTAGCTAAATTCTTTAGTGCATAATGTGTAGCTAAAAATGTCTTACCACAACCAGCAGGTCCTACAGAAAAGGTTACATCATTCCTACTGATGGTGTTGTAAAATGTTTTTTGATTTGGTGTTCTAAACTCTAAAGAGCTCCAATCAATTCTTTTGATTTGAGAGAGAGCTTGACGTTTGTTTTCACACGGTTGATTAGACTTGACTTGTGTAACTGTTTTAACTTTATTTCTATCAGACATTAGAATCTCTCCTTTATTTTGAGTTAGGAATTTATTCCTTTCTGATAATAAATATTGTATATACGAAATACTATTCCAATAAATCTTCTCTTTTTAATATTTCAATTAAAGATAATAACATCAAATTATGTTCGGGATATTTTGCCATAGTCTTTAGTAAGTTTTCCATATACTCTTGCGGCATATGTGGCAAATCATATTCTCCTACTATATAAGCTTGCTCTATAAATGTTTCTATTGCTAGTTTTAAATCTTCAGGTAAATCTTCTCTTACTTTAAGAGTTTTCATTCTTTGTAAATCTTTCTTTTCTTCAGGTGACATTGTTAGTCTCTAATATCTTTCCTAATTGAATAGCATATCTACCATCATCTATACCCATACCTTTATATTCAACAACCATTTCAGGCGCTACTTTAGCATACCCATTACGAAATTTAATTACATCGTAATATCTACCCTCTAATCTTTTAGACCAATATGGTGTGATGTCTCTATATTCAATTGTCTTATCACCTTTGAGAATTGCATCGAAGTATTTACGATACAAATTAAGATGTAGTATTTTCATATAACCTCTATATTAAATTATCAAATAGTCTCTCTGCTATTTCTTTTCCAAACTTTTTATCTGATGGGAAATGTGCTTTAGCATTTATTCTTGAATGCGCTATATCTTCACCTAACTCTGTAAACACTTCTCTGTATTCAGGATGTCTTTCAGAATAAATCATACCCATTAAATAACCTTGAACTGCATGTCCACTTGGATACGATGGTGTTTTCATACTATCTAACTCTTTACCATTTAAATCCATATCATAAAACTCAGCAACCTGATATGGTCTTGGTCTCTGATATTTATATTTTAATTCCATAATATATTTTGCAGATTGTTTAAGTAAACCTTTAGCTTCTTCTTTATTAAACTCCAACTCTAATTCTTTATGTTTTTTATTAAACACTTCTTCTACATCATCATGCTCTTTTGCAAAGTCTGGATTCATTTCTAAGCTTGCTAAATATTTTAACTCATCCAAAGTTTCTTTACCAGTGTTTTCAGGAAAAGGAACTTCTTCTATTGTAATTTCATTGAACATCGTTATGGGATAATTCATTCTACGTTGATGTTTTTCACTAGGCCCATCATTGTAAGTCAATTCATTTAGGTTTAATAATTCTTTTAGTTTAATCATACTGAATACTTCTTTGTGCTTGATTTAAAATTCTTTTTTCTCATTATTGTTTTGGCAATCATTTCTAATTCTTTACCATTCCATCTGAGAACTACTGGTACATTTATATTTGTACCCATATCTTTTAGTAATATATTTACACCATCTGGCAATTTAGATATTGGTTTACCATACTTCTTATATATCTCTCTGTATATTCTTATCAACTCTGCTGGTGATATAGGTTTGATATTTCTAACATCATTAACTCTATCCATAAAGTGACGAGTAAACTCTACATCTACTCCAACCTTTGCCCAAACTTTATCTAAATACTTTTCTACCTGATTAAGTTCTGATTGAGATACATTTTCTGGAATCAAATCTTTTAACTTAATTGATTGTCTTTCCATCAAATCAGTTTTAGCCATTTTTAATTCTTTAGAAGAAACTCTATCTTTTCTTTTTCCAATTTCGTTTGGTTCGTTTACGTGAAAGTTATATGTAGCCATAATTTATCTCGGTGGTTTTAAATCCCACGGCCCCCAATGTTTCTTTTTTAATACATTTAAACTAACTTCTTCAGAAGTATATTTATAAAGTTTAGTACCTGGAACAGGCGCTTGTAGTAGTGAGTAATATAATTTTTTTGGAAAGTCTATATTGTTTCCGTTACTCTTATCAATACACCTATTACCTTTTTCTACCCAACAATGTCCAAATGGTTTACCATCTGTTTGTAATATTCCTACTCCGTGAACTAATTTATAGGAATCATCTTTACCAAACATTAATCTCCCATTTGCTGCGTAACAATCACCAGTTGCCATATCACTATCTAGTTTGTACTTTATTCTTTTTTAACCACCAGTCAACTTTATTGACTAACATATCTTCATCTCTATTACCTCTTCTAGCACCAAAAGCATTTAAGTAATCCTTTACTAAATAGTAAGCTGGTTCTTCATCTCTTGAACCAGGCATAATATTTGCAACTATTTGAGATGCTTGTAAATCTGTATTAACGTGATATTGTAAATAATCATATTCAAACAAACTCGTATAAATACTTGAGATTTGAATATTATGTAAAACTGGCTGGCTTTTATCACTTCTCCAATCCCACGAATTTTTGTATTTGGAATGCCCCCACCCTTGCACAAACGCATATCCTTGATACATTAGTTTATGTGGTTCTCTTGGTTTACCTGATTTTTTACCCTGATAATCTAATTGATGAAAACCATCTTTCTTAACTTCCATACAAAGTTTTTTTGTTCTCGATGGCACTTTGAATTTTTTACCAGTTGCTTTTTCAGCCCTATTTATTTCTTTCATAAAATCAGATTCAGTTACAATCCTCGATTCTGTTAGTAATTTTTTTAACTTAATCATTTTCTGTCGAACTCCTGATAAGCTCCCCACATACGACCTAATGCTCTAATTGCATTTTCTGATGATTTACTCCACTCACCTTTCTTTGCTAGCTTCTGTAAATTTTTTGTTAAATCTATAATTTTCTTTCTGAGAGTATCATCAGTAAACATTCCTATGCCTTGTACTTGAATTTTTGCTTCGTCTATTTCTTTATATCCACTACCATATGGTGCTGCTTTACCATCGTGATTAGGTGCTACATTTTCATTTACGGATTCTTTAACACCTTTACCACCCATTTGTTTGTAAACCTTTATTAGATTCTTTAGGTGTTCTTCATCTCTCGCATTAGTAACTCTACCTTGTTTCTTAATTTTTTTCTGAAACATTTTAATAGCATCTTTGAGTTTGTTCATCTCCATACCAGCTTCATTTACGGATTCACTTATATTTGGATTTCTATGTTGACCAGCTGTCCACGACTGCATTAAGTCATCAAGTGGAGTAAGACTTTTTTTAAATTGTTTAGCTATAATCTTTCCATCTGTTTTATCACCTTGATACTTATCAACCATTTTAATTACATTATTGACTTCTTTTTCAAATTTTAGATAAGCATTGTCATACCTTCTTCGTATATCAGTTGCTTGTCTTTTTTGTTGTTCATTCACAGCTTCTTTAATCTTCGACATCCACTCTAAACCAGGAACAACAATGTTTTTAACTTTATGTTTTACCTTTACTTTATCTAAATCTTTTACTAACTTTTTTAGATGTGGTGGAAGTTCACCTGTCTCTTTAAATTTTTTGTGTGCTTTTTTGAAATCAACGGATTCACCTATACTAGAAAGTCCTACAAGTGCTATAGCCTTACCTCTTGGTGTTGAATTTCTGTATGTTTTATTTACATACTTTAAATTCTTTTTAATCATAGCCGCTGCATCTTTTGCATTATTACCATACTTTATAAGAAGCTGATATATCTTTTTCATTTCAGTATCTACTTTTTCATTTACATCTTTTTTCTTTTTCTTTAACAAATGTGGACCTGCTGGTTCTTCTCCTAATTTGCCACTAATACCATAACCACAAGTGCCCTCTGCTTTGAATGGCGGTCTATCTTTATCTGTGTATACTTTACCTATTTGTACATTTTCAACAATATCTTTTAGTTTTACCATTTTCTACAACTCCAGTAACGAGCTTTATGTCTTGGGCCTGGACTATCACAATTGTGTCTGGCTCTGAAGTTAGCTCTAGCTTTAGGATTAGATTTACGGATTCTCATAGTTCCGCCTGGATTTTTCTTACCTTGCCCAAAGTTTACTTTTACAACATTACCAGCTGGATTCTTTACATATACTTTAAACTTCTTTACATCACCTCTCATTGGTTTACCCAACTTAACTTTACGGCCTTGATATTCTGCTTCGTTCAAATCATTTTCTCTGATATGTTCAAATGTATATCCGTGGGCTTTACCATCTTCTTCATAAAATATTTCATAGATTTCTTTAACACAATTGGGCACCATCTTACCACCTTTTTTCTTCATACCTACCTGTTGGTAGCCTACCCAACAAGTTCCTCTGGCTTCTTCTACGGATTCTTTCTTAGATTTATTTCCCCAATTAGCAGCGCCAACCTTACGACACTTTACGAGAGCACCACTAGCATATGCAGATGGCCATACATCATAACGAGCTTTTACTTTGTGGTAGCAAGCATCTTTCTTTCCTGCGGCTTCATCAAACTGAGCCTCTGTAATCGGTTTCCCTACCAACTCTTCTAATTTCATTTTACTCTCCTACTTCTTTGGTTTGGTAGAAACTCTTATTGGTTTCTTACCACCACCTTTTATATTTGATGTACCACCTCTACCAGCTTTATTTTGGGCAGCTCTTTTTCTACGAGTAGCACTAGCTTTTTGTTTCTTTGTCATACTAGCAGCTTTAGATGCTGGTACACATTTAGCATACCCTCTCTTCTTACCACTTGTTCCACAAGGAGGATGTCCGCCACCTTTTTTCTTCTTACCAATGTTTACCCATCTGTCACTAAACCACTTTCTTAAATTTTCATTTGCAAAGTCACCACAATTTACACAAACATCTCCTATAATTTTCATAGCTTGTTCTGTAGTAACTTTACTATTCACACCTTCTTTTTTCACGCAGTTTCTATATCTCTTACCAAACATAACTTTAGTCTTACGTGTTGGATGTGTCATATATCCTTTTTGACAAGCTTCTATAAATCTTTTTACTGACTCTCTCATTTTTTATCCTAAAATATTATCAGAGATAATACTCATAATTACCTCTGATAATTTCATACTACTTACTTCCAAAGACTTTAGAGAAGAAACCTTTCTTCTTCTTTTTGCCCTTTTCAGATAATTTCTTACCTTTTTTCTTTTTCTTCTTTTTTACATCTTCATCTGCGCATGCCATCTCACAAGTCATTTCACTCGTATATGCACACTTAGCTGGTACTGCTTGAACTGTTGGAACAGCACCGAAGAAGATTACTAAAGAAAGTATACCTGTTAGTATTGATTTCATAATACTATCTCCAATTTACGCGTTATTGTTCTATGAATAAATATAAAGAAACTAAGTTTTTAATATTCCTCTATTAATCATATCTTTTTGTACACCATCTACAAATTCTTTTGATTCCTTTAAACCAGGTGGTTCTTTTCCGAACACTCGGTTAGCCATTTCATTTCTATAATGTTTTATAGCATTTATTTTTTGGTTCTTTTCTAAAAAATCTTCAACTTCACCTAATAAAACAGCTTCCCAATTATTATCCAATTCACCATTATATATTTTTCTTTGTGTTCTCCATATCCTATTGGCATCTTTCATCAAACCACTCATTTCCCAAACACTTCTAAGATCATCTCCATTTACTTTATTATACATCTCTTGTGCTTCTATTAATTCGTGTGAAAACAATTCATCATCGGTAGGTTTAACATCAGAATTATTATGCTTAAGTAGTTTGATTAGTCTTTCTAATCTTTTCAATATCCAATCGTTTGGTTTGCTCATTTTAATTGCATGTCCTGTATCCACTTAGGAACATTCTTTTCCATATAATGTTGTATCACAAATGCTTCTGCTATATGAGAGAAGAACCAAAAGAAACAAAGTATCGGTACATATATTCTATAGTCTAATCCCAATATAGATACACCCAACCAAGTAAAGAAAATCATTCCCATTGTTTTAGTTAAGAAACTTATACCTGTAAATCCTAAACTCAATACATTACCTCTTGCAACTACTATATAAACATTCAGAACTAAGTGTAATAAGTTTAGAAATGAGGGAGCAATAACTCCCATTAAGAAATATTCTGCTATCATAAATTTGTAACCTGTATTAATATTATAGCCAAAGCCAATAGTAAACAAACAATAGTTTTTAATGTTGGCATTTCTCCTATTAATCCCCAAGCCATAAAACCAAATACGATCGTACCAATACCGAATCCAGCTAATCTCATATTCCAAAAAGCACCGAAATGTTCAAACGACCATTTGGTACTATAAAAGAATAATGGTGCTATAGGGATACTTGTTAGATACACCCACCACATACTTTTTAAAAACTTATATTGTGGATATACATAATGTCCTTGCAACTGATAGAACGCTATCAACGAACCAAGAACCTGTGCGATAATTGCTAACCATAACTTAGTCATTGAAACTATCCCAATTAGCTTTTTCTACAACACTCAGTATTCCCTCAACTACCTCTTTAGCTTTTGATGGATTAAATGATATACCTTTTTTTGTTGGTTTCATTTCTCCATTATCATTATACCAAACACGTAAGTCTACAAACTTGTGACCCTCATATTCAGATTCAGATATACGAATAACCTCTCGGCTATTTTTTTGTATCTCTATCATAACCTCTCCTAGTTTTTTATTCTATTTCTAAATGATTCGCTTAATTCATTAATATGTCTACACTTTTTTCTGAACATATAACCTTTACAATTACAACTATAATGATGATGAAATGGATGCCACTCTACTGTGTAATGATTCCCCTTAGAACCATCAACTCTCCATTTATTATCTTGCATAATCTCACCATCAAATGTATCAATTATTTTTTCTAAGAGATTCATAAATT
>TARA_R100001443_G_scaffold7321_2_pt1 | contig 12965 bp, 23 predicted proteins | sample TARA_R100001443 | Tara Oceans TARA_R100001443 (sample SAMEA2622142) | marine metagenome | biome: marine biome (ENVO:00000447); feature: deep chlorophyll maximum layer (ENVO:xxxxxxxx); material: "saline water (ENVO:00002010), including plankton (ENVO:xxxxxxxx)" | depth 50 m
GCTAATCACAACAGATGGTACACCTGTATTTTTAACTAAAGCAGCTGCCATTTGTGAAGCTGCTGCATCTCCAAGTATCTCTACCATTACTGCACGTAATGGAGATAATCCTCTTCTATGATTTCTAGGATCTATTCTTTCTCTTAAATGGATCATATCTTCACGTTCAATATGCAAATATTGTCCTTTTTGCTTGTAAATGTAATGAGTAATTAATTCTTCTTTACTTCCTTTAACTTCTACCATTTCAGGAACTAATGGGCAAAGTTCTAATACTTCTCCACTATCTGATCGTAATTTAAGAATAAAAGCATCTCCTGAAACAGATACAGCTGATGTAATGTATTGAGATAACAATGAACTAGAAAGATATGGGCTAGGATTTGCGTATAGCTTTGTAGTTGGATGATCTATTATCTTTTCTTTACCCTCAGGAGTGTTTAAATAAACACATAAAGGAGGCTCAGAGAATGCTGTACCTAAAACATTTAAACAAGCTAAAGCTGCTGAGTTACCCTCTGGAGACATTTCATTAGCACCAGAAAAAAAACCTGTATCTGTATTAAATGGATAAACAATTTGCGATGTAGGAAAAGATCCAATGTTTTTCTTTTCAACAGTTTCTTGCGGTCTAAATATACCTCTTATATTATCTGCTATACCCAATTAGGTTACACTCCATTTTGTCTTTCTAACTATACCAAATCTAGCTGCATAGGCTAAAGCATCCACCTGATCATCATGAGATCCAGAGGATGGAAAGCTAGTTAATTCTCTTTCAAAGTCTAATAACCATTTAGCATTTTTCAAAAAGTATATCGTACCATTTTCAATACCTGCTGCTGCCGGTACTGCTCTAGCTGTTTTGCTTTTATCTGCCTTTAAGTTCCTTATTGGCAATCCCTGCCTCCTAGCCATTTGAATTATACCTAGACCAAAACTTGAATCCTCAACACCTAGCCAAGCCATATTCCAATTAGAAATCATTGATTCAATCTTAGGTAGTAATTCAGGAGCTTCTAATCTAGCTCTAAAGACATCTAAAACTAATAACTTGCCATCATTAGTAGATCCAACTGTCATTATTACTGAATAATCAGCAGTTTCTTTAATACTTAATGCTGTATCCATTGTGCCAAAGATTGATAATTCAGATTCTTTATATACATTATCTTCAATAACATATTCAGGATCTTCTCCATCTATAACTTCAAAATACTTAAACCATTCTCTTTTGAACATATGGCCTACTTCTGTAAATTCAGCTAAGAATTCCTGAGCATAAACTAATGATCCGAGTTCTTCTTTTGCTTGATCTAACTCTTCTTTGTTTACTCTAGGAGAATTTTCAGTAGGATAATGGAAAGTTATCCAATCTTTTCTTCTTTTAGCGTTTTCAAACAGTTCATAAAACCAATTTAATCCATTAGGTGTACTTATAAACAGACCTTTACCTAAACTATCAGACAATATTGGTCTAACTGTATCCCACGTTTCTTTTTCCATATAAGCAACCTCATCAAAGATTATTAGTGAAATACCACCTGCACCTCTTAAAGATTCAGGTTTATTTGCTGATTTTATCTGTATGGATCCACCATTCTTTAAAACAATTCTTTTTTCAACCTCTCTTGTTTCTGCATATTCATCTGGTAATTGTCTAATTAAAGATTTTAAATTAAGCCAAGATTCTAATGCTTGTGGATATACAGGAAAGATAACCCATACTTTTTGACCTTTTAACGCTTGATCTACAGCTGCAACAAGTGATAATGTTGTTTTACCCCATCTTCTTCCGCATACAGCAATAACAAACCTTTTTTCATTAAGAGATTTTATTACTTCTATTTGTCCAGAATGTAGATCAGGAGGAGTTGCCTCAATAATCTCCATCTTGTTCCCAATCCCACTTAAATTTGATTTGTGGATATTCAATATTAGTAACTTGTACTTGTGGAGATCCAATTCCATAGATCTGAGCTAACATCTTATAACAAACATCTAATATTCCTTTTAATTCAGTAGGATTCATAGAAGCAAGATCTCTTTCGTTTATTTCGCTAATTATCTTAAATATTATTGGTTTTATATCATCAGCTAAATCTCTAGCTGTTTCTCCAACCTGAGCTAAAACAGTTGAAACTATTTGATCATTTAACATCTTATTTATTGCATATATACGATCAACCCATTGATTTTTAACAGAAATCTGTTGAATTCGTCTATCTGTAATACCGAAGTATTGCGAAACCTTTTGTAACGATCTTTTAGCTCCTAGATCCAAATAATAATTAAATCTTTTAAAATCAACATTGCTTTCTCCTACTTGTTGTTGATTTGGTAAAGCTAAAGACATATCATCTAAATAATCCATAATTATTAACTTTAACTGTTTTTTAGTTAAATTTACAGTTTTGTATAAGATTTACAATGTAATTTACAACCGCAGCATATATATTGACAACTACAATATCCTTTTAGTTCATCATCAAGATCATCTAGCAAAGGTGTATCAAACCACATTATTTTCTAAAGCCAATCGTTAATAACCATATAGCCAAAGTTATTACTGTTGCAATAGCTGTAATAGATTGAGCAGATCCAGAAAGCGTTAAAGTTGCAATAATTAAACCTACTAATGTCCAACTAAGGTTTAAAGTTTCCTTAATTGCTTCTATTAACCAATTCCAAAGTTTTTTTATCATCCTAATTTCCTAGTAAATACCATAGAAGCTAGAGATGCAATTCTTGTAAGTATTACAGGAACTACAACCTCCTGAGCTTTTTCTTTCTGAGTTTCGCTTAAATCCGATCCTATTTCAGAAAAACTAAAATCTTCTAACTGTATATCATCAATAATACTACCTATAGGATCCGCAACAAAATTTTCATAATTTATCTCAACAATTACATCCGCAATGTTATATTCCATTAAAGAATCATCTGCGTTCTCTACAGCTCTTTCAACAAACTCTGATACTGCTTGTTGTACATCTTCATCTTCTTTCGCAGCTTCTGCTATTTTTTGTACATCCTCAGCTTCTTCAAGGCCTAAAACTTCTTGTACAACTTCTATCTGTTCTTCTGTTAAGACTTCTTCTTCTTGTTGGATGATTTCAATAGACTCTTCAACCACTTCTGCCACGATTGCAACTGTTTCTTCATTAACTTCATCCAAGTTTGATATGCCAACATCATTGATTTCTTCAACGATTGCAATGACTTCATCTGTATCCAATTCTTCCACATATTCTTCTATTGCCTCCTCTAATTCTTCTTCATATTCTAGTATTTCTTCTTCAGAAAGCTCATCTTTATCAACTTCATCAATTTCAATAGGAAGATCTATTATTTCTTCTATAACCTCTTCTAATTCTGCAACTTCTTCTTTAACCATCTCCTCAGAAATAATTTCTTCATTATCCTCTGTATTGAATATCTCAAATACTTCAAATACAGTTTCTTCAACAAGTTCTTCATCTTCCACCATATCAACGATATCTTCAACAAATTCTTCTTCATTTTCAAATATAAGATCATCTTGCACCTTTTCTAAATCTTCTATTATTTCATCTTCTGTAGGAGGAAATAAATCATTAGCTATAAATATATCTATTAAGTTTATATCTTCTTCAATAATAATTTCTTCTTCAAAATCATTAAATTCTTCTTCTAAGTCGTCAATATATTCTTCTATATCAATAATTACTTCAACAAACTCTTCAAATTCCTCTTCTGTTAGATCTTCAACAAAAACAAATTCTTCTTCTAATATTTCAAGCTCTTTTGCTTCTAACTCCATTTGATATTCTATTTCTTCAATTTCTTCTTCTGTAAGCTCAATAATTTCAAAATCTTCTTCTATATATTCTTCCTCTATTTCAATTAATTCAATGTCATTATGATCTCTTTCTAACTGAGCATCTGTTACTGCTATTCCATATAATTCTTCATTTCTAGCTCTTTCTTGATCTCTTTCAATAGTTCCATCATTTTGCTCTTTTTCTGTATAAGTAACTTCTTCATCTCCAACAACTATTGTTACATTTGTACGTGCTTCTCTTTCTGCTCTTTCTTCATTCGTTTCGTTATATCCGGTTTCTGCCATATTATCTTCAACTTCAATAGCTTCTTGTATTTCCATTTCAATAATTTCTTGTTGAATAATTGCTTCTTCTTCTTCTCTAATACCTCTTTCATCATCTGTTTCCGATATACCATAAGATGCAAAATTTGCTTGTCTTTGTACATCTAATGGATTAAGAGTTGTAGTTGTTGTTGTGGTACCATCATATTTTATTTCTATATTATCTACTAAAGACCAATCGTTAATAGTAATAACAAAGCTATCAATAAATTTATTAGCAGTATCTTGTACAGAATAAACTACATCTTCATACATTTGTGCAATGTTCATACCTGTTTGTGCATCAATAGTGTTTGTTTGTGAAGTATCGTCATTGTGATTATAAGTTACTTCGCCCTCATTATTCATAGCTCCAATAGTGAAACCTACCTCATAAACATCATGATCTGTAGGTAAAGTAAATTCATAATCATTGCTAGTACCGCCATGTTTTTGATATTCAAGTTCTAAATGATTTCCATCCATGCCGCCATAATATTCCCAAGTATCATCAATTTTTACTAAGGAATTATCAGTTGGAGGTATAACAATATCAGTAACTTGTTCCCCATCTTCAAATGTTTCTGTTTCTACAACTTCTTCAGCTATAACAGGATATGGAAATGCTAGAAAACATATTATAAATATTCTTAAAAACTTATTAGCCACCGCAGTTACAATTTTTACAACAATTCATTAGCCGCCTATCTTCCATATAATTTCTGTAATTTCTCCTGATATACCACTTACTATTGTTATTACTTCAGCTAATCTTTCATTTGCATTTGTAACTTCTGCTTTTAATACTGCAACTTCATTTGTTAATGTTTGTACAGTTCTAAATAACCATGCAACTAAAGCTGCTAATCCACCTTGTAGTATTTGGCTAGGATTTATCTTCATATTTCCATTCATATTATTAATTTACTTTAAAAACTAGATATTTTGAAATTTTTGCTTTAGTTTTATCTTCAAAATCCTCAATAAAATAAGACTCTGTACCATGTTTAGATTTTATCTTAAATAAGATTTTTCCATATTTCCAAAGTATGTTTTGTGTTGGCGGATCAATAAAATCACTACCGGCAACAATATATCGTACTTTTTCATTTTTTTTAAAACTAGGTATCCTCATCTCTTTCAATATAGTGCATTTTTTTTGCAATCTTTCTATATTGTGTTTCGCTAATAGCTTCTCCGAGTAAATCATCTTCTTCTTTTTTCTTTTGTTCATTTAAAGAAAATAAAATGTTAATTAAATCATCATAACTAATATCAAAAAATATTTGTCTTTTGCCATCTACGCTGCCAATAAGATCAAATAAATCTCTTCTTGTATATACAATTTCCCATTTTGAATCAATATCAGCAAGATAAAAATCAAATTTAACACCGCCACAATGAGAATCGGCAAAAATTGGATGCTTTAAAAGCGGATCAATAGGTTTTATGTTTAATATTCTGTAATAAAGCCCAATAGTTTTAAGATGTTCTAGTAATATTTCAAACCCTCTATTTATGTCATCAGAATAAACTGTCATGATTGTACTCCACATTCAATCTATACATATAAGGCTTGTGATCGTGTATTGTGCATTTTTCGCCATCTATATTGTGATTATCAGCTCTTAAATCAGAAATTCTTTGAGCATAATCTTTAATAAACAATTCCCTCATAATTGTCATACTACAAACCCATCCATTTTCATTTTTTCTTAACAGATCTAATATTCTTTGTTTATCAGATTTAGTTTTTGTTTTCATATTTCCCCCAACAATGTTTACTACTGTTCCAATGATGCCAACCATCAACTCTTGACAACCATTCAGCTGCTTTAATGTTAGTCAATGGATCATACATATTCAGCTGCCTTTTATAAATATCTTTTTCAAGCCATGCTTCGGTGTTTGTATTAAATTGAAATAATCCCTGATCGTAGCTGCCATCATTGTTGTACCCTGTAACTAAAGATTTACCTTTAGACTCGCACCAAATAATAGTAAGTGCTAGAGCTTCATCCTTTTTAAAGTGGGCTGCAATGAAAGGAATCCACTCTTGCACTTCTTCTATTATTTCACATTGATCAGGAACTCTGTATAGATCTTGCTGAGTATCAATTTCAAAATCTATCATTCCTAATAAACTGCAACCTAGTAGAAGATCTAACATTCAAAATACTTTTCTGGAAATCTTTTTTTTAAATCGTATCTTTCAACTTTATTTATATCACTATCGTTTACAGATCCAATTCTTTTTCTTTTATGTAGCATTAAATTATCAGCTGCATCCCAATTCATATTTCCATTAGCTATAGATAAAGCATGGTTAATTCCTTTTTTACCTGTATAAGTTAATAATGTACTACCCCAAAAATTACTATGGTATGTAAAAGTAAATTTCCAATTATATTTATTATCAATCATATAGCCCAATCTTTTACATATTTTTTATGTATTCTAGGAACACCGCTTTTATTTAACTTAGATCGCATCATTCCCTCTACACAATTACAATCTTCTTTCCATATATCCATATATTCATATTTTTGTAATCTGTAAACCTGCTCTCTAACTCTATTTATAGATCCATCTTTTGAACATATTTCTCCCTCTAATTCTAAAACAGATCTAACTTTTGTTAATTCAGATATTTTATCAAACATTTTCAACCTCCATTTTTTTATATATTATCTACTTTACTCTACTCTTCTCTACTCTTCTCTGTAACATCACTTTTCTGTAACAGTAACGTAACATATAACGTTACCCATCAGGATCTAATCCAATAGATTTCATAGTTTCTTTATATTTCTTTTTAGATTTTTCTTCTGCTTTTCTATCTCTATATGCTTTTTGTCTAGCAGCGTTCATTTTTCTGTAACTATCTAATTGAGCATATTTATCTTCCCAATCATGTACGTAGTACCCAGATTTCTTTTTATCAACAAAACCTGCATCAACCATAACTTCTAGTAAATGTAAACCATCCCAAACTAGATCAGCTGTTAGTTCTGGATGCGGTATATGCCCTGCTTTTTTTCCATATTCAAAGGAATATGCCCACAATCTAACTAAAGCTCCAAGTGCTTCCATTTGAGATAATCCATTTTGTTTTGCAAATAAAATTAGTTTTGGATTTCTAATAAAAGAAACATCTACCTGTACCCAAGACATCACTCTCCCTTATCGTTGTTTGTTTGATTAAATGTTACAATGTCTTGTATTTTATTCTTTACATTCTGCATATTATTTATGTTAATTTCATCTTCTTTAATGCCCATTTTTGATATTGCTTCTATATAAAAAGCCTTAGCATTAGTTTCATTATGATTAGTTGCTGCCATAGCAAAATCCTTAACATTATTTATAATATGCGATTGTGATTTAGATAGATCCTTAACTATATCTTCATCTTCTAAACGCTCTACTTTTGTATCTATTGTGCTTTTAGAAGCCTTTTTAGGCATAGTTTGCTTTCTAGGTGCAATTCCCTCCATTTCTTCAAATAAAGGCTTTTCTGAGAAAAGAACACGTAAGCATCTTCCTCGTGCTACAGACTCTGCTTTCTCTAGTTTTTTATCTAATTTGATCTTTTCCGCACCATGACCTGTGCAAATTGGATCAGAATCTCCATTAAAGAAAGTTGCTTTAAACACAACTAAATCATCTATTTGATTAACAAGTTCTGTAACAAGTCTCCCTTTTGGATATTCTTCATTCATTCTTTTAATAAGATCATCTACTTTTACATAATCTTCTAAAAAATTAGCTGCCACTTTGTACCTCCTCTAGTTCTTTGTTGTAATATAACTCACTAGCAAACTTTTTTAATACTTTAACAGTTTCTGCTTTAGTTATTTGTCCTTTAGATAAAACACTAATTAACGCTAATAATTTACGTATTAGATCTTCTCTAAAACCCATGATCAACCTCCTTTTTAAATAAATTTTCTGCTGTTAATGTTTCTCCTCTATTGAGTCTTTTTTCCCAATTTAAGAGATTCTTTTTGTACCATCTCTTTTCATATAGGTAAAAAGCACCCATAACTATTGATAAAGCTATAGTTATTAATGCAAATAATGCCCATACAAAGATAAATGATTGTATCCATATTTCCATAATCAACCTCCTAATTAAGACTTTACTATAAATTTAAAAATTTGTCTTTAGTTTTAAAAAAATTTGTCAAACTCATGATTTATAATAGATCAATAAAATAAGCACTTTTTGGAACTCCCCCTTTGGTACGTGAGTAATCAACCTCCATAAGTGCAAAAAAAAAGAGGAACTTAAAAAAGTTCCTCTTTTTGTTTCATTATATGAATAAGAAACCTATAAAGTTCTATTGCTAGAATCCTTTAAGTTCCTGTTCTAACTCTAGCAGCTTTTCACTATTTTTCTTAGCTAAATAGCTAATTAAATCAAATAATTCATAATAAACAATAGTTAGAAGATTCCTAACATCAATTCTGAATTGTAACCAAGTTTTGGTCAAGCACCCTCGTATGTTGCTTTTGGTTTATATTGTTCTAGTGCGTGTTGGAGTACTGTCAAAGCTGATGTAGCAAAGCTAACTAATATAACTTGTCCTATATCTGCATCAATAATTCCCATGTTAGCTGAAAGATAGACTCCGATTGCTGATTGCATTCCTGTTCTAAGAGCTTTAGCTATCATAAATTTCCAATACGCTACCCATTTTTTATTTTTCATTTATTTCTCCTTAAAAAATTAATTTCCTTTTAATAATAATACTTCAAGAGATCGCATTTTTGATTTTAATCCATCAATCTCTTTTAATAATTCATCTAATCTTTGTTCTAAAGATCCTGTATTTATAGGATAATTTGTAGATTTATTACTTAATTTTTCCTTTTTATCATTTATGTTTGAATATTTAATAGTAACTTTTTCGCCATTAAGTAAAGCATCCCTTACTTTTGGATACATTTTCTTATAGGCATCTCCTGATCCTCCAATAAATCCATCTTTACCTTTATCTAAATCTTGTTGTGTTTCCCCAACAAGTAAGCAACCTGCTGTATGTTCATCAGTATTGCCTGTATGAATAAGAATATATTTAAAATTTGGTACATCTTGAAGCTCTAACATACCTTTATGCCAAGTAGTTCCATAACGTTTTTGATATTTCGCATCATAGCCGCCAATTGTGCGAAATTTAATCTCATACTCTCCCTCTGGAATTGCGGTCTCTGACATTATTTTCTGACCATCCCTAATTTGATCTTCCAAAGAAAAGCACTCAAAAACTCCATCAATCAATAAAATCCCATTTGTGGCATCAGAGCCAAATTGAATTCTAATAACATCTAATTTCATATTTACCTTATAACCCTAATATTACCCCATTTATCTTTTCCACCCAAAACCAATGTTAAAATACCTGATGCTGAATTTCCTCCATAAACATTGTCAAACCATTGGGATCCAGAGTCTAAACTAGGTGCTGTTGCAATAAGTCTATCTCCACCTGCATCAAAAACAGAAAACGTATGATAATGCCCCATTAAAAGAACATCTGTATCTGCTGCCATTGATCTAGCTAGAGCTTGATTAGCTAACCAAGTTTTAGACTTTGCTTGATGATTAGATCCGCCAACACGCATCTGATGGCCATGAACTAGCGATAAAACCACGTTTGAAATTTCAAAAGTTAAAGTTAATTCATTTTCTGGCATAATAAAATCTATTTTATTTTTAAAAGCAGGAGATTCTTTAAAGATCTCAGCTAATTCTTCTCCAAGCATTACATCCCTGTTATCTCCAAAAGTTGTGTAGGCTTTACCATTCTTTCTATTTTCTCCATGATTTCCTCCACAAAACGCAACTAAACCTTTATCAAACATAGGTACGATCTCTTTAATCATTGTATAGATCATTCTTCTAGCTACTTTTTGCTGCTGCCGATCATCTAATTCGGTAGTAAATTCTTGCATTGGATAGAATCCTGTACAACCCTCAACTATATCGCCTAATCCTGCAAACAAAACTTGATTAATAGGCTCAGTTTTTCTTAATGCTTTAATCTGTTCTTTAATTACAGGTATTGCTGCCATCCATTTTTCAATAGTTTGTTCTGTACCCTCTTTTCCGATCTGAAGATCAGAAATACAAATTACATAAGTTTTGCCTTTTTTTAACTTCTGTTTTTTATAAGGTTTTATCTTTTTAGTACTATTTAATAGCTTTTTAAAATCATCATCAGGCATTTGATTCTTAGAAGATACTATTTTTGCTTTAAAATAATATAATCTTTCTACGTTACCCTGCCCAATATTCATATCCCAGAATCTTATTTCCGCAGTTCCCTCAACAACTGAGTAATTATCAGCATCTTTGCCGAAATATGATTCAAGTTGATCTTTCCAATTAATTTGATTGGATTTTTGTGGAGATGAGACTATTTCTCCGGATTTTGTTTTTTCTGAGTAATAAACTGATGGCTCAAAGCCTTTTGGATGTTGTCTTGCCTTTTTATGGTATGGATTGCGATCTTGTACTGTTTTTGCAAATTCTTCTAAATTATTTGATTCTACCATCTCTATAATCCTTAAAATATCGTCTTACTGTATTGTAATTAAGATGTGAAAATTGTTTGTAGTTATCAACTAAATATTGTGCTGCTACAGTATCTGAAATATAAGCATCTTTTGCTGCTTCAGCTACACCAATAAATAAGGATTTTGCTTCTGGATCTTTTAGGATCCATCTTTTTGAAGCATATTGCCCTGTTTTATATCCCTGTTTTTCAGAGTATTGTTCTAGTGATTCCAAATCAACCTCCTACATAAGTAGGATAGTCAAATTTTATGACAAATTATGATGGTTTTGGATTATCGTCTTTAACTTTTTTAACAGCTTTATACCAATTACCGGTTTTATCGCCTTTTGAATCGGTCATATCGTGATATAACATATCAAGTTGATCCCCAATAGCAGCATAAGCCTCTTGCCTAGCTCTAATATAACCATTATTTTGCTCGTCTAATTTAAACTGCGCTCTATCTTCAATAGCTTGATCGTATTCTGTATCTGTATATTGACGCCTTACGTTATTATTTTGTGCATATAAAGGCTTTTCACTTTCTATTTCAGAAGTAGCTTCAGTTCTAAATTGTTCAATTGTTTTAATAGCCATAATATTTCTCCTTTCCTTATCTTAGCATTTATTTTCTTAGTCCGTAAAGTTTAAATTCTCCACTAGCTATGTTTCCACTACTTGCGTAGAAAGATACGCCATTTGTAGCTTGTGCAACTGTCAATACCCCACCACCAACATAAGACCTTGTATGCCCGTCTTCACTTTTCCCTGCTGTTTCGCAAGTAATAAAACTATATTCACTTGCATTATTAAAATTAAATAAATACAAAACACCATTAGCTTGCTCTTGCCCTGCTGTTCCCATATAATCTAAATAAAAAGTATCAGCATTTGTACTTGTACCTGTGCCAAAACTTGTGTTTGCTTTTAAAATTTTTACTGCTCTATCGTAGTTGGAAGAACTATCAACAGAGTTATCAGTTGTTTTTGTAAATCTTACATCTAAATGTGAAGCGTCTGTATCAGGTAATACATTATTAAAAGTAACCATATAAACATCATAAGAATTATCCCAATCAGTAGTTCCTAAAGTTACAGTTGCACTTGTACTAGCTGTTACACTATCTAATAAAATTAAACTACCTGCCATTATCCTTTAACCCCATATACTGAAAATTTAGCACCCTCATCTAAAGTGCCACCACTTGGTAAAAAATTTATTCCTGTTATTACTTCTGCTGATTTATGAACTGTTATACCTTTACTACCTGTCAAAGCACCATCTACTTGACTACCCTGTACTGTTGTAAATGTATAAGAACTAGAACTATCTGGATTATAAACATACAGAATAAAACCACCTACATCTTTATAATTAACACCACCCATAAAGGATAGTTCCATAAATGTTTGCCCTGTATTTCTTCTTTCCCCAAAACTTGTATCTGCCATCATATCCATATGTGCATAATCATATTCACTTGCTGATATAACACTTCCACCACTATCTAAAAATCTTGCTTGTAAATAAGCCACATTACTAGAACTAGACATATGTGTTATTGATATTGCATAAACATCATAACCTCTGTTAAAACAATCAGTTAAGGTAACAGAACTTGCACTTGCAATATTATCAAAAGATTTTATAAATTGTAAATTAGTAGCCATTATGAATACCTTATTCCGTAAAGGGAAAATGAGCCTGTAAATGTACCAACATCATAAGCCATAATTTGAAATTTATTTACACTACTTGCTTGAGGTAAAACATTTGAGCCAAATGATGCTTGAACTTCACTACTATTACTCCAACCAGTAAAGTGTTGTGTTACAAAACTATATTTTGCACTGTCTAAAAAATTATAAAAATATAAATATCCATTAATGTTACTTTGCGTATCACTTGTTGAAGTATTATTACCAAATCTAAAAGCATTTTTTGTAGTGCCTCTATCTTCTGCAAAAAAACTTGGTGTACAATCTTGTCCAGCAAGTTGATAAACAGTACTACTTTCTAAAACTCCACTTTCATAAAGTCTTATTGCTATACCTTTGCCATTAGTAGTGTTATAGCCATCATTAATGGTTAAAAAGTGAACATTGTAATTTCCTAAATCATCAAAATCTACAGTTGAAACTGCACTTGTTATTGTTTTAGTTTCAATTAATTCTAATTGTCCATAGTTAGTGTATTTATCTGCTCTTGTTAGATCATAAATATCATTTGGCGAGAAAATACCTGTATTATTCCCAAAACTTTGAGCAGGGCTTTC
>TARA_R100001443_G_scaffold26093_1_pt1 | contig 12959 bp, 10 predicted proteins | sample TARA_R100001443 | Tara Oceans TARA_R100001443 (sample SAMEA2622142) | marine metagenome | biome: marine biome (ENVO:00000447); feature: deep chlorophyll maximum layer (ENVO:xxxxxxxx); material: "saline water (ENVO:00002010), including plankton (ENVO:xxxxxxxx)" | depth 50 m
AGCCTGACTGGGTGGAATATCTATAATTTTTATTGTTGGTATTGATTTAATTCTTATATCAAATATCTCAGTCATTTAGAAAGGCAACCCGACCCCCGTAGTTTTTGGAAGTTGCTGTTTTATTTGTCCAGGCATTGCCTTTTTAAGATCACCCATAATTGCATTTTTGATTTTGGTCTGACCTTGTGGACTAGTAACCCATTTGTATCCGAAGTATGCTGATCCAATAGTCCCGCTAACCATAACTAGGCTTAGTAAGGCGGCTACATTAGCAATTTTTTGAAACATGATAAAAGAGGCTATTTTAAAAGCTTTTGCTCATACTAGCTTAATCGTATTTGCTGGCTTAATAACCTTAATGCCCTTGTATATGGTTTTAAAACTACAGACTAATTATTCTTACGCAACTACAAATCAATTAACTAAGAAGACCAAGAAGTTGGCGCATCTGCTTTATTGGCTGGAGTTCTTTCGTCGATACATTGTTGTTTAACTGCTGTTTCTTTTTTCGTACATTCTTCCGAACCAAATCTAGTTTTAATCCAATCTGTAACTTGTGTTTTTGTTAGGTCAGCAAAAGGAGTAACACTAGAACCTTTTTCAAAAGACTCCATTCCGTAGTCATAACCTGTAAAACCATCACTAGAAACACAAGTTAGGTTCCAATGAACAGCAGTAACAAGGCCATCGTCACTACCTCCAACATTCCTTTCAAGAGGATTTTTACCTTGAAAATCCCATGTAATTGTATAAGTAGGATCAGCCATTAGCTTTTTCTTTTTAGTTTACTCTGTTTCGTTAAAATCAGCAGGGGCATCAGCAACCGTTTCCTCTTCTGGGAGGTATTGCTTATGAATTTTAATTTCTGCCTCTAATTGAACAGCTCTTGTTTCGCAATTCCTAGTAACTTGCATTGCTTGAGCATGGTTTTTTTCTAGCTCTCTAGCTTCTTCTTCTAAAGCTTTTATTGCATCAGCAGGATTAATGGTAGTCATAGAAAAATATCAACAATTCAATCTTATACCTATCTGACGACTTTAACTATAGGGTGATGCCCCTAATAGGCTTGTATTCCATTGAGCTTTTAAAGCTGCTTCATCACTTGCTGCATTAATAGCACTATCCGCAGGCGCATCTCTCAATGCTTGCTTTTTACTCACAATAGTTGATGTATTAGCTGAAGTTTCTTGTGCTTTTTGAAATTCAACATCTAAAGCCTCTAATTTGCTTTTTCTACTCTTTCTAATATTTGATTGATGTATCTCTTTCGCTTTGGCCATATCTGTTTTTATTGTCTTACTATCTTGAACCCACGCATTTCTAAAAGTTTTATCAGAAGGGACAGCGGAATCTTCAACTACTTCATAAGAAATTCCATCTGGAACGTCTTTAATTGCATTGTCAACATCACCAGTGGGGTGAATGACAGCAACAACTCCGTTTGATTGTGTGTAAATAATTTTGCTCATTTTGATTAATTACTAAAAGCAATAACATTAACTATATTCTTATTCATCACATCTGCTGAGTTAGTAGATTCAAATATTTTTATTGCCATACCACTTGCTGCTTGACTTTCAATATACACAGTTCCATGCCCTGTGCCAGCAATAAGCGGTGCTGAACTAACAGTAACTACAGCAGCATAATTAGCATTACTGAAATCCGTATCCCAATTTATTGTGTAATTACCAGTGCCATTATCGGTCACACTAGAGACGTTGTAATCATCTCTTACTGATAAAGTCCCATCTCCATTAAAATTAACCCAACCCTTAGCCGTTTGAGGATTTCTTAATTCACCTGCTATCAAAACCCTAGTATTATTAATTGAAATTCTTTCTACTCTTTCAGTTATAACGCTTAGTGTGTTTGCTGATGATCTGCTAAAACCTGTATCAGTGTCACCAATCCATGCCAGGCTTGGATGTGTAGTCGTTCCAGTAGAAACTTGTACTTGATTTCTTAGGGTTGAACTACTGCCTCCTGACAGAGTTGATTCTGGACCTCTTTTTATCGTCAGAACATCTGTTACAGCTCCACTTGTATTTGCTACGGCACTCTCATTTAAGCCAAACTCCATGATGGCTGTATTGCCTGTGTTATCTGTATTTACATGTATTCTTCCTGCCTTACCGTTTTGTTCTGGTGTTTGAGCAACGTGGTTAAAACATACATTTGCGTTACCTCCACCATCGTTAACAGTTAGAGCAACGCCACCACTACCTAAACCCGAAACAACATAACTGGCAGTTTGTATTCTTTGATTAGTATTTATAGATACGGTTGATTCAACTGAAGTAGCACCAATTGCAATATTCGGAAGTTTAATCCCATTTGCAATTGTACTAATATTGCCAACACTAACTCCTTCTTTATAGAGGGCAATTAATGCTCCATAGTCGTTACGATTTAAATAAAGAGCAGCATTGTTTGTTTTGGATACAAATAAAGCAGCTCCATTTGCGGTTTTCTCCATAAACAAACCGCCGTTAGTATTGCCGTAGCCAGGATAGGTAGTAGTTGTATTGAAAAAGAAATTACCACCAGAAGATAATCTCATGTGCTCATTAGTATTCGTATGAAAACTCATGCTGTTTCCAGTATGAGCGTATTGAATTTTTCCTATATCTGAATCTGAACTATCTCCGAAGACAACTTGAGTATTTCCTGTTGTAGTTCCTGTTGTAAGAAAGAAATTAGCATCACCTGCTTCACTATGAGCATGTAATACACCTTGAGGTGCTGTGTTTAGACCACATAACCCTCCTTCCGTTAACCTCATAACTTCAACTAAACTTGCACCACTTGCTCTTGTCATAAATACAATTTTTCCATCGTCTTTATTTGTAGTATCTGCTCCAGCCATGAATTTAATTACACCAATATCAGTACCATTCCAAGCACCTCTAATTTGAAAAAGACTCCCAGAGCTACTTACATTGCTATCACCAGTTAATTCAATATAGTTATTTCCTGTGTTTTTTAGTAAGAGATTATTTCCCCCTGAAGTACTTGATTCAAGATGCAAAAGTTCAGTAGGAGCTGTCGTTCCAATTCCACACTGACCTTCATCATCTATTGTCATTGCAATTGATGGTGTTGATCCTGAAGTTCTGACGGTTGAAAAGTATAACTGTCCTTTATTTGTATTTGCTAGACCCTTACCTGCTGATATTTTTGCTATTGCTGAACCTTGTGCGTAAACACCTGTATTGGCATTATCGTTTGTCTCAAATAGTATTTGTACTAAATCAGTGGTTGTACTACTAGTTCTTGAGCCTCTTAAATGTAATTTACAATCCTGACTAGTTGTAGCAGTTGAATGAATATAAACTTCTGGAGTGCTCGCTGTTGCAACATCAAATAAGCCTAAATTAATAGTTGTCCCAATGCTTACATTTCGAGAACTGTCAATATGCATAGCTGTTGAATTGTTTGTCTTCAATTCAAGAGCACCTGCATTTTGTTGAACTAAATAAAAAGTACCTGTTCCTTTATTTGTTAGTTGTAAATTTCCATCTGCCCCTGAAGCTTTAATCAATCGCGTATTATAATCTCCCTCATTAGCAGCAGATATTAGATCAATATAAGAACTATTATCACCAGTCCTACCTTTACCTAATTCAATCCTAGACGCAGCAGTCGTAGCGTCAATTTCAAAAATATGATTACATGTAAGCGTACCATTAACATCTAATTGTACATTTGAGACGTTATTAGTTGCGCCAGTAGAGAACCTAGAGGCACCATTATGAAAAAGAGTTGTAGTCCCACCGCCTATACACTCTAGACCTTTTGTTGTTCCACCTGCTCGTAATATGACGTTATCCTCGGCGTCAAGATAAGAATGACCATTACTGTTGCTAATCTGAAAATGCGTACCACTATGCCCGATCCAAGCGTCATCATCGGCACCTAAAGTAATCTTATTTGTAGTACTTCCTCTATCTCCTAATTTAAGACCTGTTGCATTAATAATACAATTTAAATTTAATATCTGAGCAGTAGATAATAATGGTTCAAACGAGTCTCCATCCCAATAATTCCACCTTTTATTTGTGTCATCCCACTGAATAGAGTTTGTTGGAACATTTCTAGCCGTACCCTGTGCATTAGTGAAGCCTCTAAGTTGAGTTAAAGAGGCATCTACGTTATCTCTGATTTCAGTAGGAAATGTTGTGTAATTACTTCCAGTCGTAGGTTTTGAATAATCGGCTGCCATATTGTAGTGATTACATTTGCTATGTCTTTATATTACTAGGTTCCACGAGCTTGCCATGTAAACTTCCCACTTGTAACTGAATTGGCGTTTGTAGGATTAAAGAATAGAACTTGAAAGGATTTAGGATTTGGTACGTCTTTAAAATCAACTACACATAAAACAGCACTCGTCGTATTTGGAGTGACCGTAACACTTTGGACATCTACATAATCAACATTAAAATATTGCGGCGTTCCGCTTGTGTTGAATGAAACATCTCCAGAACTTGAACCACTACTTGATGCTTGAACAGTAAAAGAATTATCATTTACTTTTGTAATGTAATATTCACCATCTCCACTATTTGACTGTCCTCCATTTGTGAAGTTCAATGTGGCATAACATCCAGTTTCCATACCATGATTATTCATGGTAACAGTAATAGTAGTTGAGGAAACTTGTGAATACGTCCCATTGCCTTGTAGGCGAGCATTAGTATTCTCTATGATATTTCCTTTCCCTGTATCATTAAGAATCTTTGTATCTATCTTTAAATTTAAAGATTGTATTTTTCTATATTGACCATCAGTTGAATCAATTGTTGTTCTATATTTTACCCGTTGAAACTGTGTCCCAAATCGGAAATAAGAGTTACCTGTTTGCTCGACTCCATCAGTTGTAAAATCTCCCGAAGCACCTGCTGTTTCAATTTTACCCTTAATAACTGTACTACCACTACCAATTGCGTCGCTCCCCACTATTCCTGAAATTTTCGTAGAAGCTAATACCGTTCCATAGTTATAAACTTCCTCATAATAACCAGTAGTAGGAGCAGGTTCTAAGTATCCTTGATGACCAGCAGAATTAAATCCTGCCATTGTTGTTTGACTATTAGTTGTAAAATGTTGAGTCCATGTTTCTGTTGTATTAACAGGAATATATGCAACTTTTTTACCTAAAGCAGCATCATCAACAATTAAACAATTAGAGGTCGCATTACTATCTACTTCTGAAGGAGAAGTGTCAAATGTAGAATAGAAATCAGCATTTAAAACAAAATCAGGAGGTTGTGAAACTTGCAAAATATCGTCCTTTATATCTTGATATGATGCTGCATTTTTAACGACATCAAATGGTCTTATTAAATATCTATAAGTGTCTGCCTTTGTTTCAAATAATAAAACAAATAGGCTCTTAGTTGTTGTTACAAATTTAGCAGTATCCCACCTCTGTTTACGTGACATTTGAGTTAATGGTAGTATATCCGCCTCTGGAATCCTTCTAATTTCGTAATAATCAATGGGTAAGTAGCCGCCACCATAATACCAACGCAGAAGAACATTGTTGTCTATAACTTCACTAATAGGTGAAGAATTTGTCTCTTGACCCCTTGGCTGACCAGGAAGACCAAGTTCAGGGCGAATCCCTGGAGTTCCTAAAGAATCTGTATATTTAGGGCTTAAATTGCCCGCAGCATCTCTTCTTTGAATATCATAATATCTATTTTCTTCCCAAGGATATAGGACACCTGTCTCTGTAAATACTCTTAGTTTCCAATTGATCTCATCTGAAAAATTTAAACCCTCAACATAGAAAATTTCATCGATTACTATTACTTCATTGCCTCCCTCATCCTGTTTATAATAATGACGAGTAATCTTATAATCTTTGACACCTAAATCTCCCTTTGTTCCTTCTCCCCACACCATGTGGATCGTTTTGTTAACAAGCCACCAGTGACTACTTTCTTCATTATCAAGTACAAAAGTAGGTTTGCCACCTACATTAATTGTTACAGCTAACGTACCAGTTGCTCCTACAAAATGACTTTTATTCGCCTCACTTTCTTTGATATAAGCAGAACTTAAAGCTTTTACTTGATATGTTTTAGATGTATAATTTACAAACTCACTAAATGATGTTGAATCCGTTTCTGCAATTAAACTACCATCAGAATTATCGTAAATTCCATATCTAATAGTTTTTAATGATCCATTAACTTCACCCCAAGATAATGTGATTTTGTCATAACTAAAGCTCTTAGTAATTGTTGGAGCACTAGCATTTGTAATAGCAACTGATATGGTTAATTTATTAATAGAAGCTTTACCTTCACCAGGGAACGAAGGTGTTACATAAACACCAGCTACTTTATAATTTTGAGTTAATGTTGGGAAATTTGCTTTCGTAACAGGAAGAGTAAATTCTGTTCCTTGTATTTGTGCAATCTCAGTATCCCCTCTGTAAATACGATACCCAATCAAATCAGGTTGATTAGTTTCTTTGACTGGTTTTTCCCAAGATAAAGTAAAAGTATCTAATCCAAACTTAACTGCTCCATTTGTAGGGGCACCAATATCAGGAACTGTAAGAATTTTTGTTGCTGTAGTCGTGCCACCTCCACCTATGTCAACTGCCGTGATCGTATAAGTTCTCGAAGATCCTATTGGAAAATCTAATGGAGCCTCATATCTATTAATATCTGATTCTATTTCAATAGTTTGTCCAGTAAAGGAAAGTATATAATGACTAATTGCATACGATCCATTCCCGTTGGCTACATGTGTTGAAGGTTTACTCCATTCAACAATTACAGTATTATTTTCAAGCCTAGAAACTAAGCCTTGAACAGCACTAGGTTGAACATAAGTAAAGGTAACCGAGACAGCATCTGTGCTAAGTCTTCCTCCGTCGTCTCTTGCTTTAATGTAATAAGTAGTATTAACAATAGGAAACTCACCGACAATCACATCAGGAGTTTGTGCCCTTGTGAAATATCCATTATTTCCCCATTCATTCCCTACATTTTCTTTTCTTATTTCATAATTATCAATATCTAAATCTTTAAATTCGACTTGAGGATTAACACTTTCACCATTATCAAAATCAGGATTAGGCGCGTTTTCTGTCCACGTTAAAATAGGACCAATTAATCTATCTGTAGAAACACTAAACCCAGAGACATCACTAGGTGGTTCTGTCTTACCTAAACAAGTGTAGATTCGCTGTGAGCCTGAAGTTGTTGTGTTCGCCCCTGAAAGATGACGTGGTAAAGATTTCTTTCCGCTACCTCTAATGCTGTAAACCCTACAACGAAAAACATCGCCTCCTTTAACTCCGAAAATTTCATAATCTAAACCATTTACTTCTGCCTGTTGCCAATTCGTATTGTTTTTACGAAATTTAAGTAAATAAGCACTAATTCCTGGTACTTCATCCCATGTAAATATTAATTTTGCTTTAACTTTTTCACTATTTGATGTCTTATCAGGATCTTGATTAATAGATTCTTTATATAATCTTTCTTTAACCGTTAATGTTTCAGGTCTTTGTGGTTTTTCATCTAAATTTGTTCCATCTCTATAAGTAACATCATTGCCGCCTTCTACGTGTGCATAGGCAGATTCATTATATTCAAGAGCTGTAATTTTAAATTCTGTCCCACTATTTTCTTCTGTAACTGAGATGACACGCCATAAAGTTTGCTGTAAGTTTTCAGTAGAAGTACCACCTGAAGATTCTAAAATCCAAGGAGCATTAACATTTGGAAGTGTATCCGTTCCACCTACTTGGAAGTTACCTGAAATATTAATTTGAGCGTAAGAAGTAGGGTATCTAATCCAATCAACAGTGTTTGAATCAACCGACCCATCAGGCATTAAAACGTGTAAGGTTCTTGTAAATGGACATGTATAAGTGACATTTCCTGAGTTAGTACCTGACGAGCCATAATTAACAGCAAAAGTCCTAGCTGTAGGAGCTGGACTAGATAAAATTGTAAAAGTATTATCTCCCGCACTTCCTGACGTAAAATCTAAGGTTATTCTTGAACCCGCTTCATAGAAATGATTAGAAGGAGTTGTAACCGTTATTGTTGTACCTGATTGAGCATAAGTTCCTGTTCCTGTTCTCCTTCCATAGGGTAAATTTGCTGATGTTTCATCAATAGTTAGTGTGCTTGCTGTTGTTGCTCTAACCCTTCCGCCTCTTCTTTGACCTGCAATTGTTTTATCAGAAACACCTATTACCGCCCCAGGTCTAACAACTACACCTGCATCAATTGAAGTTTTGAATGTGACTGTTTGAGTTAAATTATTTTCACTAAATCTAATCCAACGAGCTAATCGTGATGCTTGACCTGACGAAGTACAACCAAAAGCATCAACCTCTTTTTTATTAATTCCGTACTTACTAATCCAAGAATCTGATGAAATATCTGAATCAATAGGATCTTGAACATAATCAATTTTTCTTTTTTGATTACAAAAATATCTAGCAACGACTAAAGTAGCTCTACTTTTTATGTCTGAACCTTCATAAGTAAAACCACCTGCTAATACATTTGAATTGTTGAAGATATAACTAACATCAGTAGGTTTATCAATGCTAAGTGTTAAGCCTCCCGCGCTCCAGTAAGGCATCGCTCTCATTGTGGAGCAAATAGAATTAATTAAATCAAATGCTGGTACTCTTCCATTTATTATTCCGTTAAATGCAAATCTAGGTTCTGTCGATTCATTCGTTCCTTTAACAATAGAACATGCTCCTCCTTTGCTTCTTATATTTAAAGTGCCAGAAGTTGCCTTATCTATTTTTCCTATAACCGTAAAAGTTGTTGAGGTAGGTACTGTTTGAATTTTATAATCCCCAGTTTTTGCTTCGCCTAACGAGAAATCAAGATTTACAAATACTCCAGTGACAAAGGTATGAGCACTTGGAGTTGTAACTGTAAGAATGGTGCTAGTTGTACCATTTCCTGCTGCTTGGACATACGTTGCAGCAACAGGTGAGAAAGTATTTGCGACAGTAAACTTAAATGATTTTTTATTAACAGCCCTAATTGAATAGGTTCCATTTACAGGGTTTGAATTAACTTGCCCATTGGTAAATGTAACTGTAACTTGATCTCCTTTTTGTAGTTTATGTTCTGAATCAGTATTGATTTGGACAACTCTGCTAGTGCCTGTAAGTTGCCTCCATACCCCACTAGGCAATGTGCCATTATCTCTACGATCTGAAACTAGTTCGTTGGCGTAAACAGAAGCACTATAGAACGAGTATTTATCAATGTTTACGGTGTCACCTGTGAAATTTGCTTTTTCTGCCGCCGTTAATATTTCATCTCCACTTCCGTACCTTTGGGACGTTAAAAGATCATAAAGTATCCAGCTAGGACACGTGGTGTAAGCTACTTTCCATTGACCGCCCCAACTTCCTGAATATTGCAAAGTACCTGAATTTTTACCTGAAGCAATTGGTGTAGCATTCGTTGGGATACGACATTTGATCCCTTTCAACATGTAAGAACGATTAGGTAAACTTGTGAAATCTTCAGAAGAAGCTTGAATACCTGCTAATGCTGTATTTGGATAGGTTAAAGAGCTATTTATAATCTTTGTATATGAAAACCAAGTAAAGGCATTCATATTTTTACTATTACCATCTTCGTTCCATCTAATTAATTTGATCTTTACTTGATTGGTATAAGTTCCTAAATTAATTAAATAGCTTTTTTGATATAAATCACCTGTGCGACCTTCTACTAAATCATTAAGAACTGCACCTTCTGACCCTGGTAAGAAACCAGCGTCATCATATGCAATTTGACCTACGACCCTAAAGGATGAGCCTTTAATATCTCCATCATCTTCATATCTTTGTAATTGAGGAATTGAAATTGTAATCCTTAATTGATCAATACCTCCACCTGTAAAAGTTTCAACAACACCTGCACGAACACTATCCACTGGAGCTGTATAAGAAACGGGCTTCCCTACTGCTATTTCAGTTTCAACTTGTTCGTAGCCAGGAATGACAGCTTGACTACCTGTCCCATGTCTTAAATTTATTTCGACATTTTCATAGTTATAGTCTTCTTCTTGGACATTATTTGAATCTGCATCAGCAGAAAGAATAGGAGTATCATCTAAAAAAATATCTTTCAACGCTGCTTTGTTGTAAGCAGCCGTTCCTGGTGAGTGAAGCTCATCTCTAGCTGTAGCAAAACCTTCAATTTCCCCCTCTGAAAGAGCTTCAAGTATTTTTATATGAGCTTTTGAATCGAGAGAATCTTTTTCAGTGGAAGGCGTACCACCTCCACCTTTTCCTCCTCCTCCTTGACCAGAAATAGATAGATTAGTTTCTTCCATTTTTAATCAGTAGGGACTTCAGCAACATCAATACCTGCGCTAATAACAGTTGAACCGATTAAGCGTTGACCGTAGAGAAGAGGAACAACAGAACCCGCCCTACTTACATTTACAGGAGAAGAAAAAGCAAAAGAGTCTTGTGTTTCTTCTATTGGCTCAGTAGGAGTAGGGGTCAACATTTGAGATACACCGCCCAAAACTAAAGCAATACCAATATTGCCTGCTATTGCAGCGATACTAAATCCACCTGATGTAGCTGCAAAACCTAATCCACCTCCTAGAGCAAATTGAGAACCAGGAACTGCAATAGCAATACCAATTAAAGCAGCACCAAGTAAAATTGAGCCTAAACCTTTACCGCCTTCACCTCCTACAACTGGAACGATCTTGATGGCTGAATTAGTTGGATAGAACAACTCTTTCGGTTCTAGTGCTAAATCATCAACTATAACCTTGTAATATCTCGGCCCCATGTGAGCTTCTAATTTAGGAAAATTAGCCATTAGACAACGGATAGCCTCGGCAGCATCAGCAACAGCGGCATCGAAAACTGTAAAACCTAAAAAGTCGGCTAATTCTCCATAAACCTTAATCGAGGTTAGCTGTGTTGCTGACATGTCTAACCCTCTTGCCTGTACATTTTCTTAACCACTCTCCATAGTCTTCTATACATGAAAGTCTACCTTGAATGTGATGCAATATCAGATTTTTTTCTGGTGAAGTAATCACGCCTACATGGTTTAAACCATTACCGCAAACATTCATCAAAATCACATCACCTTTTTCCAATCCCTCATCAGTTTTTAACTCTCTAAAATCTAAATCTTTAAAGTAGTGTTCAAAGAAAGGATTGTTTTGAAAATATTCGGGATCTTCTGGACGCTCTCTTGTTTTCAAGATGATCCCAAACTCCGCATTGTAATACTCACGTACCAATTCCCAACAATCAGCGATTTTCCATATCCAAGGTCTGCCAACTAAGCTTTTCTTATAATTCTCTGGCATAAATTGATGCCATGTTTCTTTTCTAGGATTACAAATATGCCACATTAAACCAGTTCTAACAGCAGCAATACGATCTGCAGCACTAGGAGTTGGTTCGGTATGAGGATGAGAATGGACAATACCTTCAATCGAATCATGTCCATATTGATCTTCAATTCTGGCCCAAGCAGCAGGATCTAAAATAAATTGATCAAGTTGTTCTTTAGCTAAATTTTTGCATTTTTCATATCGTAATTTACCTTTAAAATTAACAAGTAAACCACAACCCTCTTTAGGGTCAACTTGTTTAAAATGTTCTAATGCTTTTTGTTTCCAATACATTAATAAAAACCACCAATACCAGGGAAAGCAGAGGGGAGTAACTGTCTTTTAGGTAAAGCTGTATTTGCCATGTCAATTGCAGCAGCTAATTCAAACTCACAAAATTCTCTACTTTCTAATGATTTACGTGCCACGATATAAGATTCTTGTGGAAATTCTTGTGTTACATCAGGCGTACCATAAGGATTATCTCCTGTGAAATTTTCATTAGGTAAATATTTTAATAGTGTCCTTATTCGTACTACTCGCGCCCCTACCAAATCATTACCAGGAGTAACAGCATTAACAAGAGAAAGTATTTCCGAAAAAGTAGAAAATAAATTACTAACAACAAGCTTAGGTCTTGGTAATTGCCCTGCTCCGTTGTACTCGAAACCTGAAGCTTGAATAGGTAGCCTTTGATATTCCTTTGACGGGTTGCCCCAGTGAATCGGAGAGTATGCGTTATTTCCTGTCGTTACTGCGTCAGTCATACCCGTAAAATAATATGTTCCACTGTCTGAACTTGAGGGCGTTCCATGCAAAGAAGAAACCAAAGTCAATTGGAATAACTCAATAATTGAACTAGGGTTAACAGATTGTAAATCGCTTATAGGTACGGGCATCAGGCTTCAAAAACCTCTCTAAAGGTTGCTTTTAATGTATTAACGCCGAATGAGGTTTGTAAAACATTCCATTTCTCACATATATATTTACCTGCGTTACTATTCGGATCTGTCCAATCAAAGCTTTCAGTTCCACCTCTTGCAGATAAAAAAGTAAGAATATTATCTCGTTCCGTATTGTCTCTATTAGTAAAAGTAAGAGTCCAAATTTTAGGGGCATTATTAAACGAACCAAACTTTAAACGCTGTTCATAATTTCCATCATCAAATCTAATTGTTCTTACAGCAGGCTTAATTGATAAGGAAGCCTTGAAACTTGGGACGTAGGAAAAAACTGCCATGATTAAGGGTAAAGCAATCCGCCAGGGCGTTTTTGTTGCATTAACTCTGACTGTATAGCTTGCGAAATAGCTTGACCTAATTGCTCGGCCTGCCCTGCATCTCCTTGAACATCAGAGCCAGAAGCATCAACATTGACGATTACCGAAGTACCACCACCACCAGCTACTCCAAGTTTTCCATCTCTACCTCTTTTTAAAGGAATTATTGCTTCTGGATAACCAGCTTCTCCCATCAGGCCAACACCACCATTAGCAAAAGGGAAAATGGTTGGCTTATCAACTATTCCATTAACTATTCCACCTTTAGCAAAAGGTACAATACCGTTCTTGCCGT
>TARA_R100001443_G_scaffold667_1_pt1 | contig 12948 bp, 9 predicted proteins | sample TARA_R100001443 | Tara Oceans TARA_R100001443 (sample SAMEA2622142) | marine metagenome | biome: marine biome (ENVO:00000447); feature: deep chlorophyll maximum layer (ENVO:xxxxxxxx); material: "saline water (ENVO:00002010), including plankton (ENVO:xxxxxxxx)" | depth 50 m
GAAAGCCAATGGGTTAATGGCGACAATGTTCGTTTTAGATATGGTTCACCTGAAAAAATAGGCGGCTGGGCACAATTAGGTTCTGTTGATATAACAGGGCGTAACACAGCTATTCATCATTTTATAAATACATCAGGTATTAAGTACGCTGCACTAGGAACTAATAGAATTTTATATGTATATTCTGGAGGTATTTTTTACGACATACATCCAATTAAAGCGACAACAACTTTAACAAGTGCTTTTTCTACAACTAATGGATCTTCAACTGTAACTTTAACTTTTTCATCAGCGCACAATATAAACAAATTTGACATTATATTATTAGACAATTTTAGTTCTGCAACTAACTCTAATTTTGCAGCAAGTAATTTTAATGACAATAAATTTATGGTAACTACCATTCCAACAGATACTACTTTAACTATTGATGTTGGATCTAATGAATCTGGTTCAGGCGCATCTACATCAGGCGGTATTAGAGTTAAACACTACTATCCTGTTGGGCCAGCTGTAGAGGTTGCATCTACTGGTTGGGGTCTTGGATCGTGGGGCGGGCAACAAGCAGGACAGTTTACCTCAACGTTATCGTCAAGTATTAATACATCAGTTACAAGTTTAACAATGGCAAGCTCATCATCTTTTCCATCTTCCGGAACAGTTATTATAGGAACAGAATTAATTACTTACACAGGAAATAGTGGTGGAACGTTATCAGGCTTAACAAGAGGAGCTAATGGTACAACTGCAGCTAGTCATAGTTCAGGTGCAACAGTTACTGATGCATCAAACTTTTTTGCATGGAACTCTGCAGCATCAGGAGATATTATAACAGCACCAGGTTTATGGTCACTAGATAATTTTGGTAATAAACTTGTTGCAACAATTAATAGTGGAGAAACATTTGAATGGAATTCAAACCCAACAGGTGCGACAGATACAAGAGCAACTATTGTAAGCAACGCACCAACTGCGTCAGCATTTAGTTTAGTATCTACACCAGATAGACACTTAATATTTTTTGGAACAGAAACAACTATTGGAACAAAATCTACACAAGATCCCATGTTTGTTAGATTCTCGTCACAAGAAGATATTAACACGTACGCGCCTTCAGCAACTAATACTGCAGGTACACAAAGACTTGCAGATGGATCTAAAATTATGGGAGCAATCAGAGGTAGGGATGCAATATATGTTTGGACAGATACAGCTTTATTTACTATGAGATTTGTCGGCCCACCGTTTACATTCTCATTTCAACAAGTTGGTACTAACTGTGGATTGATAGGACAAAATGCTGCTGTCGAAGTAGACGGTACAGCTTATTGGATGTCAGAGAATGGTTTCTTTAGATACTCTGGTAGATTAGAATCATTACCGTGTTTAGTTGAAGATCATGTTTTTGATGATATTAATACAATTCCTAAACAACATATTAATGCAGGACTAAATAACTTGTTTGGTGAAGTTATGTGGTTTTACCCTAACTCAGGATCAGGCACAGTTAATAGAGTTGTAACTTTTAATTATTTAGATTCATCCCCAGATAGACCTGTATGGACTGTTGGCACATTAGCAAGAAGCGCGTGGCAAGATTCTGCTGTGTTCGGTAAACCTCATGCAACAGCTTATGATTCATCAGGTACAACTGCAACAACAGATACAAATTATATTTTTGGTAATAGCGATGGTACGTCAACTTATTATGAACATGAAACAGGTTTAAATCAAGTTAAAGAAGGTGCAACAACTGCAATTACTGCATCAATTGAATCTGGAGATTTTGATATTGGTGCACAAGGATTAGGTGGTGATGGAGAATTCATGATGAAAATAAGAAGAGTTATACCAGATTTTTTAACACAAACAGGTGATGCAAGAGTTACATTAAACTTAAGAGATTTTCCAAATGATACTGCAGCTAGTTCTACGTTAGGGCCATTTACAATTAGTAGTGGCACACAAAAAATAGATACAAGAGCAAGAGCTAGATCGATATCATTAAAAATAGATAACACAAGCACAGGTCAATTTTGGAAACTAGGTACATTTAGAATTGATTACCAACCAGACGGGAGAAGATAATGGCAAAAATTGTACAATCATTAACACAACCACCAAAAGAATACGATCAACTTTCATTTTTATCTTTAGTTAGAGATTTAAACGGTTTAATAGAAAAATTAAATACAACATTTCAAGAAGAAAAAGGAGAAGATAACGATGCAATAGTCTTCTTTTTAGGAGGATAATGGCTAATAATTTTGTTAATAAAAAAGTAGATTTAACTACTACCGACGCTACAACTTTATATACAGTTCCAGATGCTACGACTGCTATTGTAAAATCTATATTGGTAAGTGATGATAGTGGTAGCGGATCCACTATTACAATAACAGTGACTACACCTTTAGAGGCTGTATTTAGTGTTGCATATTTAAAGACTATATCAGCTAATACACCTACTGAAATAATAACAAACCCATTGATAGTTGAAACTGGAGAGATAGTAAAAGTTACAGCTGCCAATGCAAACAGGCTCCATGTGATCCTGTCCGCTATGGAAGTAACGCCTAGAACCGTTACAACATAAGCTTGATTTACTCGTTAAAAACGAGTAGTAATATAAATTCAGGTGAAATCCCTGCCTATATAATATAATAAATAACAACACATATATGATAACAAGAGCTCAAATTAGAAGACAATTACGTGCACAAGGCGGGATAACAAACACAGTTCCTAGAACAGGTTTTTTATTAGGTGGTATTAAAAAAAGAATTAGAAAACTTATACCAAATGAATTAGCAGATTTTGCAGTTAAGGCTGCACCGTTTGTTGCACCTTTTCAACCAGGTATTGCAGCAGCAATGAGAGGTATAGGTAGATTTGATCAAAGAGGTAGCGTCAGGGATGCACTTAAACAAGGATTAGGAACTTATGCTCTTGGAAGAGGAGCAAGATTTTTAGCAGGCGCTGAAGGAGCTAGTGGTGGACCTAGCACATTTTCTATGGACAGATTTAGAGAAGGTCCTGTTGGTAGATTATTTAAAAAACCTTTAACAGAAGGTGATCCAAATTTTACTGGTGGTGATGCTAACAAAGGTGATTTACTTGGAACTAAACCAACACCTGCAACAACAGCAAAAGGCTTAAAATCAATAAGAGACGCAACAAGTTTATTTAAAGATGTTCCAATATTAGGAGAATTACCAAGCATGGTACAACAACAAATACTTGTTGGTGGTGCTACTGCTGCAGGAACATATCTTTATAATGCATTTTTAGCTGAAGAACCGCCTCAAGAAGAAGGCGAAACTATGGAAGAATACATGGCTAGAAGAAAAGAAAATGTTGGTAATAAAATGAGAGCATATTTTGACAATTATTTTGCTTTTGATAAAGAATATTCTGCAATGACAGATGAAGAAAAAGATGCATTTGTTGCAAGATATAATTTAAGAGGTGGAGGTATGCCAATGGGTATTATGAGAACTAATCAAGCTGGAGTTATGGAAAGAGATTATAGAGATAAAGGTGGTTTTGTACCAGTAGGTGTAAAAGAAAAGGCAGATGATGTACCAGCTATGTTATCTAAGAACGAATTTGTAATGACAGCTAACGCGGTTCGAGGAGCGGGCGGCGGGAGCATTGAAAAAGGAGCACAAAGAATGTATGATACAATGAAAAAATTAGAAGGAAGGGTAAGATAATGGCAGAAGGAATATTAGACATTATAAAAAATTTAGCTGGCGCACAGGTTTCTGACAGAGAGGCAGAGCAAATGAAAAGTACGGTACCAAATGTTTCAAAAGATGAAAGTTTTTTAAACATGTTAATGAATGACATGGAGGGTAAAGTAGATGATGAAACTAAAAATTTTTATTATAAAACTATAATTCCAAGATTATTTAAAGAAGCACAAACAGATTCAGAAAAAAGAAAATTAAAAATGTTAGCAGATGAATTAGGTGTTGATGCATTCGCATTAGGGGGTAGAGTAGGTTATCAGACAGGTGGTGTAACAGAATCAAGAACATTACCACCAGAATTTATAGAAGCAGCACAAAAAACATATTTAACTGATCTTTCAAGACAAGCAGGTATACCAAGTATTACCACGGCTACAACACAACAGCCTGGTGAAACAGCGCAACAGTTTGCACAAAGACAAGCACAAGCGCAACAGTTTCAAATTACAAAAGCAGGTATGGCAGGACTTGCGCCAAAAGTTGCACAGCAAGATGCATTACAAACTGCAGCTTTAACTCAAGCAGTTGATCCAACAACAGGTCTTGGATCATTTCAACCATTCTTAACAAAAGCAGGAACAGCTGCAGATGCAGCAACAGGACTTACAGGGCCAATGACAGCGGCACAAAGAACTGCTTATATGTCACCTTATCAACAACAGGTTATTGACACAACTCTTGCTGAGTTTGATAAACAGGCTCAGATAAGACAAAACCAATTAGCAGCACAAGCATTAGGAACACCTGGTGCATTTGGTGGAGGTAGAGAGGGTGTACAAAGAGCTGAATATCAAACAACGAGTGATGCAAATAGATCAAGAATATTAGCTGACTTACAACAGAGAGGATTTCAACAAGCATCAACTGCAAGACAACGAGATCTTGCAAATCAAATGGGTATAGCAAATTTACAACAAGGATTAGGCGGAGCTGCACAAGACTTCTCAAGAGCACAAATAGCTGGTCTTGGTACATTAGGTGCAGGTCAACAAGCACAACAACAAGCAATACTTGATGCAGAAAGACAAGCGGCGCAAATGGCAGTCGATGATCCAAGAAGAAGACTTACTATGTTTGGCCAAGGTATTACAGGGTTAACACCGGGAGCTGGAACAGTTTCTATTGACGAATCACCAGCAGCGCAACAAGCTAGTCCATTAGCTACAGCTTTAGGTTTAGGTTTAGCTGGTGCTGATATCTATGGAAGGATATTTAAAAACTAATGTCTAGAATATTAAAACGACCTATGTTTAGAAGAGGTGGGCCAGCTAATGAAGGTATCATGTCTGGTATCGTTGATAGAACTAAGCATGCTAACGATCCTTTTGTAACAGGTAAAATTAATAGAGAACAATTGGGAGCTGATGCTGCAACTATTCAAAGTATATTAAATGAGTTTGCACCTGTGCCTAAAACAAGATTACCTATTGGTGCATTTGGTTTAAACATAGCATCGGGTATGAATATAACAGATGCGTTAAGAGATCCGTATGCACAGTTCACCAAAGCAGATGATATAAGAAGAGCGCAACTAGCTAAGAGAGGCCAAGGCGCTGTATCTACTGCACTTCAAATGCAGTTAAAAAAACAACCTGGTAAAGCTAGAACATTAAGTGAAGCTGAAGTTGAAAAATTAGGTTTACCAGAGGGCTCTGTTGCTCAAGAAAAAGGCGACGGAACAATTAATGTAGTGAGTAAACCAGACGCTTCAACAATTAAAAAGAGAGCAGATTTAAAAAGCACTATTGGTTTATTAAATAGAGTTGAAGAAAAGTATCTTGAATTAGGCAAACCTGTTTCAGGTTTTTTTAGTGTAGATCCAGATAGACTGTCTGGACAAATAGGGCAATTTTTTGGAACAAAAAAAGGTACAGGTTATGCAACTTTAAAATCTGATATAGATAAAACAACTACATTTTTAACACAAGCTATATCTGGTGCACAGGTATCTGAACAAGAGGCCGAAAGAATTAGAAAATTAATACCACAGTTAAATGATACTGAAGTTCAGTTTGAAGCAAAACTTAAAAGTTTAAGAGCATATTTAGGGGAGGCAGTTAAAAATTATGGAGGAGATGTAGAAGCATTGATGAAAGCTGGAGTGTCTGCCTCTGCTTTTCTTCCAACAAGAGAAAAAGAATTAGAAGATATGTCTGACGACGAATTAGAAGCATATCGTCAATCTCTTTTAAATGAAAGTGGGTGATATGGATAGACAAAAACTTATTGAAGAAATTAAAAGTTTAGAAAAAAATCAACCTAAATTTTCTTTAGAAGATGTAGATGCAGAAATTAAAAAAAGAGGTGAGAGTCCTTACACTGAAATTACAGATTACATGGATGTTCCAGAGGGTAACGCTAGAACAGAGGCAATAGAAGAATATTTAGCTTCGCCTAAATTTAGAAGATTATTTTTAGAAGTAGCAGGTGGTATAGCAGGAGCTTATACAGGTGGTACTTTTTATGCAGCGCAAGCAGCATTACGTCCTGCTTTAGCGTTGTTATATAGATCATTAGGAGCGGGTGTTGGTGAAGGAGCTGCAGCAGGTGCAGCACAGATATTTGATCCACGAGATGATTTATCAAAGGAAGTAATTAGAGGATTTGTAACTGGTGCAAGTGCAGAAAGTATTGGAGCAGCGATACCTAAATTAATCGGGAAGATTGGTTTTAAAGGTATTAAATATGAACCTGAAGCTGAAAAAGCAGAAAGAATTTTACAAGACATAAAAATTAAAAATAAACAAAACAAAGGAACTACCACCAAAGATATTGATGATGACAACATAGAGGGTTTAATTACACCAGGAATAGGTAGTGAAAATAGATTTATAGATATATTAGAAAACATTACAGAAAAATCTTTTGTAGCAGGTGGTAGAATTATATCGAGTAGAAAAAAAGCAGAACGTTTATTAACAGCTGAATTAATTGATTTTATTGATGAATTTTCTAATAAAGCAACAAGAGTTAATGCGGGAGATTTAGCATTACATTCAGTTCAAAATTCATTAGATTACTTTAGAGCAACTGCAAGACATAAGTACGCTAAAGTAGATCAACTTGCTAGAGAACCTGTTAGAGACGCTTTAGGGAGAACTGCTGGAACGCTTACTAGACCCATAGCAGTTAGTTTAAGATCCACTATAGATGAGGCAAAAAAATTAATAGAAAACACAAAAGCTTTTAGAGAACTAGAGCCTGATGCACAAAAAGTTTTAAGAACTATTGCTAGATTAGATAATGACCCTAACGTTACTTTTGATGTTGCAAATGGTTTAAGATCAAGATTTTTAGCAATTACCAGATCTAATAAAGATTTAGTAAAAGGTCAGTCTGAAAGATATGCGGCAAAATTAGTAAAAGACATATCTAAAAATATAGATGAGACAGTAGATGCGATTGATGCTACTGCATCGCCAGGATTAAGAGCAGCCTATGATAGTGCACAAAGATTTTATAGATTAGGAGTAACCAAATACAATAATAAAATTTTAAGAAATTTAGCTGAAAAAGCTCCTGAAGAAGTTTATACAACATTAATAAAACCTAAAAGACCTGCTACAGTAAATGCATTAATGAACGCTATAAAAGGCACTAAAGATGTAAAGAAAAAAGAAGAATTATTAAATACAATAAAAGGCACAGTAATAGGCGATATCGTTGGAGAATCTGTTAGATTAAAAAAAGGTAAAGTAGACGCTGATTATATATTAAAAGAATTTCAAAAATTTGGAGATGATGTTTTAGTAAAAAGTGGATTATTTTCTGCTAGAGAAGTTAGGCAATTTGAAAATTTACTTGATGCTTTATCTGTTGCTCAAAAGAAAGCAGTTGGTGAGGGTATACCAGGAGCTATATTTATTCAATTAGGACAAGCAGGGGCTGTAATGGGATTATTATCTGGTATGTTTACAGTGCCGTCGGCGGCCATTGTTTTTGGCCCAAGTGTAGTAGGTCGTTTATTTACAAATCCAAAATTTATTAAATTTATTAAAAAAGGTTTTTCTTTAAATCCAGGTAGTAAAGAAGCTTACACTAATGCATCTCAATTAATTGGTGCTATGATTAGTAATGGATTAATTGATAGAGATGAGGGTGAAGATTATTTAGAAGAATTAAAAGAATCAATTAGGGAAGATTTACAAGGTAAAGTAGATCCTTCACAATTTCCTACTATGGATGATGTAGGAGTTACAGAAGAACCACAACAATTAGTAACACAACCTACAAGAGCAACGGCTCCAGCAACACCAGCAATAAATCCTACTTTATTTAATCAAGCTCCAACTGGTATTATGAGTCAAGCCCCAACAGGTATCAATGCAACTGGCTTAACACCAACAGAGCAAGCTTTATTATCGCCTGAAGAACAATCAATAAGACTTAGATCAAGAGGAATGGCATAATGTCTAGAGAAGATTTTAAATCGTTTGTAGTAACAGATCCAAATTTAGTTGATCAACAATTAGATGTATCTAAATTAGCGACTACAACGCCAACAAGAAAAGAATTGTTAGGTGGTATATCAACACTTCCAGGTGTAAAATATGATCCCACACTACAATCTTCTTTTACTGATTTATTAGCATATTTTTCTGGTGGATTACCTAGATTACCGCAAACACCAACGGCATCAAATGTAAACGTGTCTTTACCAGGAGGATCAGACGGAGGCGGTGGTGGAGGAACAGTATCTGCAACGACCACAGCGCCAATAACATCTACCACTATACCTACAACTGCTCCTTTTATAGAAACATCTCCAAATGTTTTATCAGCAACAGATCCAGTAACAGGTCAACCTACATCAGGAAATATAGTAGATCCTAAAACTGGAGATGTGTTTGCACCAGGAGATTATTCTGATGTTGCAGGAACTTTAGCTGACCCAAGAGAAAAAATAGATTACACTCAGAAAGATCCATCTTTTTGGGAAACTGCAAAAAATAAATTTCTTGCTACTGGAGAAGACGTAGGTAACTTTTTTACTAATCTTAAGAATCAAGGAATGGATATAACTAACATGGCTGGAGAAGCTATAGCAAACTTAGCAGGTTCTAAAGTTACAGGAATACCTTTATTAGGTACAGCGATTCAAGCTGTTGGAGAAATGTTACCAAAACAAGATCCAAGACAAACAGCATTAAATGAACTGTATGATGTTAAAGATGGCACAATACAAAGTGGTCTTATGGCAGGGTACAATCCTGTGTCAGGAGGAATTCCTGGTATTAGTGAACCAACTTACGGATTACAAGATGCTTACGATAAAAGAATTGGCAATATAGAAAATACTTTGAAAGACAAATACAATATGACAGATGCTGAAATAGCAGATGTAAGAGCAGGAAGTTATACAGGAGATGTAGATACTAATTTATTACAAACATTAACTGATCTTGACGAAGCAAAAGCAAAAGAAAAAGATAGATTAGATTTATTCTCAGGGGATATACAAGACACAGGAGATGCTGGTCTTGCAGAATTAGAAGCAGCAAAAACTAGAGCAGGAATTCAACCAACAGATCCTTTTTTAGGTATACCTGACAGACAATATGCAGAACCTACAATAGACACAGACATTGGAACAATGAAAACTACTGCAGGAGTTAATCCTTTTGCAGGTATAGATACAGGAGTTGGAGAGTTTGATATAATGGGTACAGAACCCACACTACAAGAAGTAGCTGCAGCTAATAATATAAATATTGCAGGAGGAATACCTACTTACGAAACGTTACCAGAAGGAGCGTCAAAAACAGGAACTCCTGTAGATGCTTTAAACCCTATTAATAGAAAACAGCATTTTGATAACACAGAAAAATTAAAAGATGCTGTACGAGAAGGAAAAATTTCAAATGAAACCTACAACAGATTAAGTGCTTTTGATGCAAGAAAAACAATGGGACTAGGAGCGGTAACAGGAACACTAGCTTCAGGTGCTTATCAAGGAATACAATCACTATTAGGTATGGGTGAAGCTGTGGCTGATCAACCTATTGGCGAAGCAATAGATGATACGGTTAGAAACATTCAAGGTGTATCAGGAAACATAACACCAGAAGAGCAAATACAGTATCAAGAAATTATTAGTGGAAAAGATATATACAGAGATCCAATTATGGGTATGGTTGATCAACCAACAAAAGGAACTTTAGCAGGAAGACCAGATCTTCCTGATTTAATGGACGAGTTTGACATGACTGCTTTTGATGAACCAATAGAGACACCAGTAGATCCAGCTGCAATGAGTCTTGCAGAAGCAAGAGCAGCAATGACACAACCAACTGGTATTCAAATGCCAGGAGCTAGAACACCTATTGAAATAGGTGAAATAGATCCTTATCAAGAAAGTTATGTTTTTCCTAATGAAATTATAACTCAGCCTATGAGTGAGTTTGATACACGACAAGAAAAAGACAGAATTGTAAAACAACGAGAAGATAAACAACGTGTAGACGATCAAAGAGCAATGCAAGAACAAATAGCAGCAGCTGAGAAAGCTAAAGCTAGAGAAGAAGAAGCACGAAAAGCTCAGGAGAGAATGAATCAAAGAGATGATAGTCCTCCACCAAGCGCACCTAGTTTTGATCCAGGAGGAGGATTTGTTGATCAAGGTGGCGGCGGAGAATTTGGACCTGCACCTGCACCTAAAAGTATACCGGATAGGGGCAGAGGCGGACCACCATCAGTTAGTTCAAGACCAAGCGCACCTAGTCAACCTGATTACAGTAATGTGAGAACTGGTGGACCACCAAGTAGAGGTGGTGGAGGTGGCGGACCACCAAGTCAAGGTGGTAAAATAGTTTGCACTATGATGAACCAGTCTTATGGTTTTGGATCTTTTAGAAATAAAATTTGGATAAAATATGCAAGAGATCATCTATCTCCAGAATATCAAAAAGGATATCATAAAATATTCTTACCATTAGTTAAGTATGCAAAACAAGATGGGACAACTAATAGAATAGTTAAAAAAATTTTAGAACACATAGCAGTTCACAGAACTATAGACATCAGACAAAAAGCGAGAGGCAAGAGACATTTATTAGGTAGAGTCTATAGAAAAATTCTTGAGCCAATTTGTTATTGGGTAGGTAAATATGCCAAGTAAACAAGAAGCAATACAAAGAATAGACTCTCACGAAAAGCTTTGCAGAATAATGCAAAAGCAAACTTACGATAGAATGAACCAACTACAAGCTCATATTACTAGAATAGAAAGAATACTTTTAGTATCTATGGGAGCCGTTATGACCGGCATGGGCGGCGTAATTGTAGTCTTAATACAAAAATTGTAGCACCTATACGTAAGTCCTATAATTTCCTATATCCAAGCTTTAAGTTCTTCACCCATAACTTGACTAGCTATATTAATTTTTTTACGAAGAGCTTTTACAATTCTTTCATCAACAGTATCTTTACAAATTATATCAATATAAGTCATAGGATATTTTTGGCCAATACGATCTATTCTGGCTTGTGATTGTGTTCTCTTTTCAAGATCATAACCATTAGAATAATAAATCATGGTTGATGCAGCCGTAAGAGTAATACCATAACCACCCGTTGCTGGCGTTCCTACAAAGAACCTACATTCTGGATCGTTTTGAAATTTATTTATATTACTTTGTCTATCTTCTTTAGGTGTTAAACCATAATAATCTACAACAGATTTTTCTCCATACTCTTTAACTATTGCTTTTATTATCTGCGTCATATCTTTTTGCCAATGGCCCCATATGACAACTTTACCTTCAATTTCACCTAGCACATCTACTAACTCGTCTATACGATTATTAGGTATCTCTTGAGTAGAGCCATCATCAGCAGTAAAGTGCCCACATGTTATTTGTTGTAGTCTCATAAGTTGAGTCATTACAGTTGTTGTACTGACCATCTTACCATTTAATACTGCAAGCGCTTTTTCTTTCATCTGTAAATATAGTTTAGATTGATCTGGACTTAGTTGTACTATACGTTTAATAAATGTTTTTTCAGGTAAATCTAAGCAATCGTCTTTTAATACTCTGTATGAAAAAGGCTCTAATTTAGAAGATAATTCCGCTAAATTTCTATAGCCAACAACAATCTGTACAGTCCTACCACTAAAGTTTGCATTACGCATTACGGCGTATCTAGTTCTAAACCCATAATAAGAAGCATGCCCCAATAACCAAGAGTCCAAAAACTGGCATTGTGTATATAAGTCTAATGGTGATTTAGTTACAGGAGAACCTGTAAGTATTCTTCTATATTTAGATTGTTTAGATAAAGCTAAAATATTTTTTGTACGTTTAGCACCAGGGTTTTTAATAGTGGTAGACTCATCAATTGCAATTAGTGTATTATGACAATTTAAAAATTTATTAGCAAACGCTACGCCTTTTTTAGTAGAAAAAGCTTCTACATTCATAATTAAAATATGTAATTCTTCTCCTGCTTCAAACAAAGTTTCTAATTTTTTTTCCTGTGTTCTTGTAATCATGGCTTGCCACAAGACCATTTTTTTATCTATGTGATCTACTAAGTGTGTGGGTATCTCAGAATCATGCCAGTTTTGGTATACTCCTTTTGGAGCTATAATTAAGGCAGCATTAATCTTACCTTTGTCGTAAAGCATTGATATATTGTCAATTAATACCTTTGATTTACCTGTACCCATTTCCATAAAATAGGCGTAAACTTGTTTCTCCCATGACTTTTCTAAGGCAGTTAATTGATGCGCGTAAGGTTTAGTCTTAAATTTATAATTTATCATTTTTTTTCTTTCTAGTTGACAATATAAATGTAAAAGATTATATTGTCAAGCATGAAAGAAAAAACATTAAACAGTGAGCCGATAGTTTATCTGCTACAAGAAGTTCCTGGTACAAAAATAGGTCGTCCAAAATATAATATTGTTGGTGCACAAAAATTTGGTCAGATAAAAGTTCTTCTTAAAGAAGATACACAAATCGTAAGAAGTCCAGGACCAATAACTTATCAACTTAGACGTTTATTAAAAGATTTTTCTGATGAAGATTATTTACTTTTATCTGGAGATCCAAAAGTTATAGGTTTGGCAATTGCTGTTGCGTGTGATATTAACAATGGAAAGTATAAAACGTTAACTTGGGACAGGCAGGAAAAAATGTACTACTCAACTGAGTTTAACATACATGAAAGAGGTGAAATCGATGAGTCAAAT
>TARA_R100001443_G_scaffold31216_4_pt1 | contig 12834 bp, 16 predicted proteins | sample TARA_R100001443 | Tara Oceans TARA_R100001443 (sample SAMEA2622142) | marine metagenome | biome: marine biome (ENVO:00000447); feature: deep chlorophyll maximum layer (ENVO:xxxxxxxx); material: "saline water (ENVO:00002010), including plankton (ENVO:xxxxxxxx)" | depth 50 m
AATTAACTTAGAAAATACAATTACTGCTGCTAGAGATCAAGCAGAAGCCGAAGATTCAGAAGCTGTAAATGCTTAAAGTTTATGATTTTAGGTGTCCAAAAGGACACGTATTTGAAAGATTTGTCAGTAGTGGCACTGTAGCCAGTAGGTGCGGTTGCGGTGAAACTGCTACTAAAATGCTATCTGCCCCGTCTTTTATACTAGATGGGTCTACTGGGGATTTCCCTGGAAGGCACATGAAATGGGTAAAAGAACACGAAGAAGCAGGTAGGCGAAACTCATCTCCATAATGACTTGGTTCACGGAGTTTAATTATGTCAAGAGCGACAATGGTTGATCTACCTCCCGACGAGGAACAAGTAGACAGCGTTGACAGCGAAGAAACAGAGATTCAGCAAATAGCTGAAGAGGCAGTTGCCCCTGAAGCAAATGTTGAGCAACCTCAAGAACCTGCTTTGCCAGATAAATACCAAGGTAAATCTCTGGCAGAAATTGCACAGATGCACCAAGAAGCTGAAAAAATGCTAGGTCGTCAGTCAACTGAAGTAGGTGAACTTCGCAAAGTTGTAGATGATTACATTACTAATCAGACGCAACAATCAGCACCTCAACAGAACGTTGAGCCTGAAGATGACTTGGATTATTTTACAGATCCACAAGCAGCCGTTAATCGTGCTATTGAGAACCACCCTAAGATAAAAGAAGCTGAACAGTTTTCTGCTTATCATAGACAACAGGCATCTATAGCAGTCATTCAACAGAAGCACCCAGACATGCAAGAAATTGTAGATGATGAGGGCTTTAAGGAATGGATTAGGGAATCTCCTATTAGGAGTCAGTTATTTGTTGAAGCCAACAATAATTACAATGCGGATGTTGCTGACGAACTTTTTACGTTATGGAAATCGTTAAAAGGTTCAGCGCAACAAGTAGCTAATGTTGAAAAACAAGCTAGAAAGCAGCAAATTAGGGCGGCTAACACAGGTAACGCACAAGGCAGTGCAGAGGGATCGCGTAAAAAAGTCTATCGTCGGGCCGACATTATTAAACTGATGAAAGAAGACCCTGATAGATATCAAGCTTTATCAGAAGAAATTCTAAGAGCTTATTCGGAGGGTCGTGTCAAATAGTCTAATAGGAGATTGACTTATGGCTACGGCTACATATCCAGGTGCGGCTGGTAATACCGCAGTAACAGAAGCAGCAACTTTTATCCCCGAAATATGGTCGGATGAAATCATTGCCGCTTATCAGAAAAACCTGAAAATGGCTCCGCTTGTTAAAAAGATTGCTATGAACGGCAAGAAAGGTGACAAGCTCCATATTCCTAAACCCACTCGTGGTGATGCCAATGCGAAAGCTGCTGATACAGCGGTTACTATCATTGCCAACACTGAATCAGAACTGACTATCGACATTAATCGTCACTTTGAATACTCAAGGTTGATTGAGGACATCGTTGAAGTACAGGCTCTTGCGAGCTTGCGTCAGTTCTACACTGAAGACGCTGGTTACTCTCTCGCAGTGCGAGTAGACACTGACCTCCATGCCTGTGGCACTGGTTTTGGTGATGGTGGAGCCGTAGTACACGGTGCTGCTGCCACTGACTATCAGCATACAGGTTGTTTCTTCAATGATGGCGGTACAACAACTCAGTACACAGATGACACAGCAGTAGCTGCCGACATCTTTTCTGATGCGTTTTTCCGTGACATGATTCAGAAGCTGGACGACAACAACGTACCGATGGAAGATCGTGCGCTTGTTATTCCTCCTTCTGTTCGTAAAACAATCATGGGTATTGACCGATATGTATCTACTGACTTTGTAACAGGTCAGGCAGTACAGTCAGGTCTTATTGGTAATTTGTACGGCGTAGACGTTTATGTGTCTAATAACTGTGCAACCATAGAAGCAGCAGGTGATAATACTGCATCTTCTATTGATACCCGTGGCGCAATGCTCTTCCACAAGGAAGCTATTGTTCTTGCAGAACAGCTATCAGTTCGCTCTCAAACCCAGTATAAGCAGGAATACCTCTCTACCCTGTATACGGCTGATTGCTTGTACGGTGTACAAGTGTATCGACCTGAAGCTGGTTTTGTCTTGGCTATAGCTGAGTAAGAACCCTAGGGGGTCTTTATGGCCCCCTTTTTTCCTTTTCTTTTTCCAATAGGAAGCTCAGATGTCCAATTACACTAAGACTACAGACTTCGAGGCTAAAGATAGTCTTCCTAGTGGTGATTCTGGCAAAGTTATTAAAGGCACAGAATTTGAAACAGAGTTTGACAATATATCTACAGCAATAGCGACTAAAGCTGATTTAGCTGGCCCTACGTTTACTGGAACACTAACAGCGGCTGTTTTAGACATATCAGGAAATGTTGATATAGACGGAACAACTAATTTAGACGCTGTAGATGTTGACGGTGCAGTACAGATAGACGGTGCTACTACCTTTGGTGTAAACGATACTGGCGTTGACGTTAAGTTCTTTGGTGCTACATCAGGAGCCTATCTGCTTTGGGATGAAAGTGCTGACAAGCTGTTAACCGCTGGTTCAACAGTTATTGACGTTGTTAAAGACAAATTAATGATAGGTGGTGTAGCTGTTACAACAACCGCAGCAGAATTAAACATCTTAGACGGTGTTACTTCTACAACAGCAGAATTAAATTTATTAGATGGCTCCAGCGCAGGAACCATAGCTAACTCTAAAGGAGTTATTTACGGTTCGTCTGGAGAAGTTAACGCAACTACCTTGCAGATTGCTGGAAGTTCAATCACATCTTCCGCAGCAGAACTTAATATTTTAGACGGTAAAAGCTTTGTTGACGAAGATGATATGTCGTCCAACAGTGCTACAGCCATTGCCTCACAACAATCAATTAAAGCTTATGTAGACTCTGTTACTGTGCCTTTAACGTCTTTTGTACTAGAAGACGGTGATGGTACAGAAGTTAGTATTTCTAACGGTAAGGAAGTTAAGTTTGTTGAAGGCGGCGGTATAGACATTGATTGGACCGATACCGACAACGGTACAGACGGTGATCCTTATGATCTTACCTTTCAACTAGCAAACACAGTAAACATTGCTACCAAAGGAACTTTTGGTGGAGCATCAGACGGTGTAGAGATAACGCAAGGTGCTATTGCTCTTAAAAACGGCGGAAGCGTATCTACACTAGATTTCTATTGTGAGTCGTCAAACGCTCACTACACTAGATTACAGTCTGCTCCTCATGCCTCTTATGCAGGAAACATAACGCTTACACTACCAGCCAGTGACGGTGACTCAGGCCAGTTCCTGCAAACTAATGGTAGCGGCGTGATGAGTTGGGCGACTGCAAAGCAAGCAGGGAAAGAAACCATTTGGATTCCTGCTGCTGCCATGTATCCAAACACAACAGCGGGGTGTTCGGCATTAACTCAAGTAGAACTGAGTAATGGGCCAGAGCTTAAATGTTTGGATTTTGATGATGGTTCTGATGAACATGCTCAATTTACAGTAGCGTTCCCTAAGTCATGGAACTTAGGCACAGTAACTTTTAGAGCCTACTGGTGTTCTAGTGCAACAGATACAGACGGTGTTTCATGGGGACTGCAAGCCTGTGCAATGAATGATAATGAAACAACAAATCTAGCTTTTGGTACGGCAGTCGTTGTAGATGATGCTAATCAAGGTGCAGCAAATGAGTTATGTGTGACCGCTGAAAGCGGTGCTATAACAATAGCAGGAACACCCGCTGATGAAGATTTAACTTTTTTTCAAGTTTTTAGGGATGTAAGTGACGCTAACGATACTGCTACAGAGGACGCAAGGTTGTTAGGTATTAAACTGTTTTTTACCACTGACGCAGCAAATGATGCATGAGTAGTTTTGGTTACAATGTTCTTGGTTTTGGTGCTTTCCCTAACAGGATTCCGCCGCTTGACATCACATATCTGATTATTGCCGGAGGAGCTTCAGGTGGTAAACAAGATTTTGGTGGTGCTGGTTCAGGAGGCGGAGGAGCCGGGGGTGTTGTATCAAACACAGCTACCGTGTCAGGCGGAGCTTCCCATGCTGTAACAGTAGGTGCTGGAGGAGCTTCAATATCGGTAGATACAAGCGTATCACAACAGGGGAATAACGGAGCATCTTCAACGATTGCTGGTATTGACACTACTTCTGTTGGCGGCGGCGGCGGTGGGCGAGGTGATTGGCCCACGATTTATCAAGGTAGCACTGGAGGTTCGGGTGGAGGCAGTTCAGGTGCTCCAACCGGTGACGCTTCTGGAGGATCAGGGACTTCAGGTCAAGGGAATGATGGAGGAGATGGTATTTATGCTGTTGATTCTTCAAATCCCGGTGTATTTGGCGGCGGCGGAGGTGGTGGTGCTGGGGCTGTTGGACAGAATGCGGCAACGGCTAAAGGCGGTGACGGAGGCGCAGGGACAAGCTCATATTCAGCTTGGGCATCTGCAACATCTACAGGTGTTTCTGGTGTCTACGCTGGAGGTGGTGGAGCCTGTGGATATTCTACGACAACAGGCCATGGCGCAGGCGGAACTGGTGGAGGAGGAAGGGCTGGTATTTCAAACGCTGGCGGTACAACTTCATCGGATGCTGTTGCTGGAACTGTTAATACAGGATCAGGTGGAGGTGCTGCTGGAAATCGTGCAGGGCAAGGTGATACAGGAGCTGGAGGTTCAGGTCTGGTAATTATTAGATATTCAGGAAGTCAAGTGGCGACTGGTGGGACAGTGGCTGAAAGCGGTGGTTATACCTATCACACATTTACTTCAAGCGGAACTTTTAGTAACTAATTATGAGTCATTTTGCAAAAGTCGAGGATGGAATTGTGACGACCGTTATTGTCGCAGAGCAAGATTTTATTGACGAACATTGCGAAGGAACGTGGATTCAAACTAGCTATAACACAAGAAGAGGTATTCATTACGGACAGGATGGTAATCCTGATGGTGGTGTAGCCCTACGCAAGAATTATGCGGGAACAGGGTTTGTTTATGATGCAACAAGAGATGCTTTTTATCAGCAGAAACCTTACCCAAGCTGGATCTTAGATGAGGATAGTTGTGTTTGGGAGCCTCCAACAGCAATGCCTAACGACGGCAATCTATATAAATGGAATGAAGAAACAACTTCTTGGGTTGTTTTTGAAAGATAGATGAAAGTAAATGAAGCTACATCTGTACAGCAAATTAACTGGCAGAAAATTGCTAATGAGAAACAGCAACAGTTGGAAGCTGCTGCGAAAGGACAAGCATTGAAGAAGATGCAAGAAGAGCAACAGTTTGAAATCTATAAAGCAAAAGGTAAAAGACTAGAGGTTGAGTCTGTTTCTTTATCTAACCAAATAAATATAGAGGTTTAAGTGTTGGATAAGCTAGAGGCACATGAGCGTGAATGCGCTCTCAGGTTCAAAAGCATTGAAGAACGTTTAGAACGTGGATCTGCCAGGATGGATCGCATGGAATACCTTTTGTGGGGTGTATATCCGTTTATTTTAGCTTCAGTATTTTTAGCGCGGTATCTGTGAAAACCCATGTTAGAAGTCGCAGCAGTTCTGTCAGCCTTGAAGGCTCTGAACGAAGGATTAGCTACCCTCAAGGAAACAGCAGGTCATGGGAAAAGTTTACAAGGTCTGGTTGGTAAATGGGGAGAAGCTTCAGAAAAATATAATGACGTAGAAAGAGCGAAAGCTGGCAAGATGTCATACAAAGAAGCTCTTGCTATGGAATCTGCTAAACGTCAGTTAGAAAATTTTGATCGACAGTTTAAAGATATTTGCCTGATTCAAGGTCAAGGAGATCTTTACAACAGTGTTAAAACTCGAATGCACGAATCTCGCATAGCTCACGAAAAAGAAATTGCAAGGATTAAGAAAAGACGAAAAGAAATTAAAGGATACATACAGTTAGGCGGCACAATCGCATTTGCCTGGGTGTTTTTTATGCTGTGTGTTTGGGCAGTAGTTTGGGTACTGGAGAACAGCCCCGTTGAATGATTATAGCCTTCTTATTAGTGGTAATAGTCAGCGGCGAGACTGTTTCTGATGACAGAATGCTGTTTGAAAGCATTTATAGATGTAATGAGTTTGCCATCGCCATCGAAGAGGGGCGAGGTAGTTCAGAGAATATAAAGAGGTATCGAATGCAAAAGAATGTAAGTGCGTACTGTATCCCAAAGATGGTTCCACGTGGAACAGAGTTATTTGAATGATAAAAATAGTATCAGTTTTAATAATATTATTAATTTCTAGCTGTTCCTCGATACCAACTTGCGGCACTAAATCTATAAAAATACAGCTACCTTCAGCGGTTCCCTTCATGGGCAATGAGCCGTTTGAAATATCCAGAAGCAATGACCACGTTGACTGTGAATTAGATCCTGATGAAAGGAATCCAGATGATTAGTCATCAAGATCTCAGTCATTATTGCGCTGAAAGCTATCGAGAGTCGGACTTTGAAGAATCTAACATTGAAGTCATTGTCAGGGAGAATGTATTCGCTTTTCGCGGAACAGATGAACCTAAAGACGCGATTCGAGATCTGAGAATCCTGCCACTATGGACACGTGAACTCGGCTGGTGTCCGGCGGGATTTCTCAGGGCATCTAAAAGGCTGGTTAACAAAGTGACCAGTGTTTGTTTAGAGCGAGACATAGATCATAAAAAGATTGAGTTGACAGGGCATTCTTTGGGTGGTGCGGTAGCCTTAATAGTTGGTGCTCTGATGACTAGGGATGAGATACCACCGTTACAAATCGTAACATTTGGCGCACCTCGATGTGGACGACTCAAGATATTAGACCAAGTACCAGTAACGATGTACCGACACGGTAAAGACATTGTGCCAATGGTTCCCCCTTTGATGAGAAGACATACAAAGCTATTAGAGTTTGGTAGGCCCGGAGAAAGCTATATTAAAGATCATTTCATGTTGAACTATGTAAAGATGAATAAATCTCCAGATTATTACTGATGAACCCTAAAAAACTAGAACCAGAAAGCAGCTACGCTAGATATGACACTGACGGTGATGGTGTAGTGACTGATGATGAACTAGAGATCAGTGCGCGACTGCAAGAACTAGAAATGCTACATGAAAAGTCAGATGCACAACGCAATATGGTTTGGTTCGCCTTATTTGGAATGCTCCTGTACCCGTCTGGCGTAGCTATCTGCTCTTTTTTAAACATGGACGATGCCGCCGTTTTGCTGAGTGATATGGCAAATATGTACTTTCTGGCTACGGGAGGTGTAGTCAGCGTGTTCTTTGGAAGTCAGGTATTTGCAGGTAAGAACAAATGATGGATCTGGCAGTAGGCATGTTTTTAGGGTTTTGTATTGGTTATATCGTTGCGAGGTATAGATGAGCGTTGATGTAACAAAAGTGTATGAAGAAATAGCCGCTGATGAGGGTAAAATTCTGCACTGTTATATGTGTAGTGAAAACCACAAAACGGTAGGTATTGGTCATAAAGTGTTACCAAATGACCCAGAAGCTAATCTTCCTGTACACGGAGCCTATGATAATGTCCCTGAAGAAGAGGGAATTACTGAAGAACGGTGCTATGAGCTATTTCAAAATGACATACAAATAGCTATAGAAGGTTGTCAAGTAATATATGATAATTGGGAAGAACTCCCCCAAGAAATGCAGCATATTTTAACAAATATGTGCTTTCAACTAGGACAAGGTGGATTAAGCAGGTTCAAAAACATGAATTCTGCTGTATCACAAGAAGCCTGGGGTATGGTTTCGCTCGAAATGATGGATTCAAGGTGGGCGCAACAGACTCCAGAACGTGCTGCAAGGCTAAGAGATAGAGTTCTAGCCATGACAGGGGAAGAATAATGGCCCTAGCAGGTCTTTTTCAGAATATAGGCGTAGATGATGCTGCTGAAGCTAAAGCAGTTATTGACAAAATCCTTAACCAAAGGACATCTGAGCTTACGCCTAAACAGCAGGGAATGCTTGGAACAGGTATCTATAGGGATATTTCTGAGCAACTAGACGTTAAAGACGCTGCTGGCAACCAGATTACCCGCACCAGTAAAGTAGCCCTTCCTTCAGGTCAAATTGTTGAATCAAGGCACTCACCTAGAGTAGCGGCATCACAGCGTCCGTCAAGTGATGCTGATGTTAATAGAGCAGATACGGATGATGGTGATAATCCCCCTGCTCAACGTGACGATTGGGAATTTGAAGCACCTTCAGGGTCGTTTATTGACCCTTTTAGGGATTTGGCGCATTACGGTGATCCTGTTTTTATACGTGAAGCTATTTTAAACGGTAGTCTTCCTTTAGATATGCTTAATGATGCTCAACAGAAAGCCCTAAAAGTAGGGCCATATCAAGAAGACAGCAATGATAATTTAGATGCACCCGATGAATTAATGAATGGGGAGGCTCCTGACCAAGAAACACCAGAATATTATGCAAATCAATTTGCAGCAATAGCTGATGAAGAAATAAAAAAGAAGTTGCAAGGTACATCTGTCCCTACAGGTGCAGATCCTACAGTAGAGCAAGAACTGCATGATTGGCTATTAAAACAAAGCTTATTAGGCGGCGGTTTTGCTATTCAAGTTTATAACGAAGAAAACAGAGATAAACAAAAAGGAACTTATTTAATAATTCAGCCGCCCATTCCTTTAATAATGGGAGATCCAATAGAAATTCTAATTAGGGATGAAAATGGCAATTACGCTAATGCAGAAGGAGAAAATTACTTAACAAAAGGTACAGTAGATGCCGCTAATCAATTATGGAAAAACACGTTAGCTATTCCAGGAAAGATTAGAGATAAAGCGTTAGAAATTATTAATACGGTTATGGGTGAAGGTGATCCTGACCGTATTGATTTATCAGGAAACATATTTGACAAAGCTGGTATTTTAATAGGAAATATTTTCGATGAAGAAATTCAAGGCCTGTTAAATGAAGCTCAATTCCAAAGAGGAGTTTTGCTTGGAGATATTATTGGTTTATTGCAAAGCGATATAGATGAGTGGCACGAAGGCGACAGAGATATATTCCCTAATAACCCAATATCAATGGCTGGATCAGAGCAGCCTGATGATTCAGAGCCAGATGGCACTCCTCCCGGTGGTGAGCTGCCCGATGGTGAGCTGCCCGATGGTGAGCTGTCTGATGGTGAGCCTCCGCTAGATGGTGACCCTCCTCCTGATGGTGAACCCCCGCTAGATGGTGAGCAACCTGATGATGAGCCGCCAGATGACACGAATCAGCCGCAGCCAGACGCAGAACCTTCTGATGGTGAGCCTCCGCTAGACGCAGAACCTCCTGATGGTGAGTTACCTGACGGTGAGCCTCCTAGAGACGGTGAACTACCAGATGGAGAACCACCTAGAGATGGAGAACCACCTAGAGATGGAGAGCCGCCTGATGATAAGCCTAAAGTTAGGCCGGGAAGCGGAGGGCCAAGCACTACAGAAAAACGAGACATTAAGTTATCTTGTTTTGTAGCAGGTACGCCTGTAAATATGGCAGACGGAACCTTAAAAAATATTGAAGACATAGAAGTTAATGATGTTGTTCTTGCAAAAGACGGGTTAACAGACATTGTTTCTAGCGTTCACGATATTTCTGAAGAGGTAAGAACTCTTTGGACTATAAACAATAGAATTGTTGCAACAGAATCTCATCCGTTTCTTACTGAAGAAGGTTGGAAGTCTAATAATTCGGAAGCTTCAAAAGCACTTTATAGTTCTGATGGCATTGAAGTAGGAAAATTATCTGTAGGCGATAATCTTGTTTCTATTAACGGACTAGAAAAAGTTAAAAGTCTTTCAAGCGAAGAAAAGCTAATAAAAGTTTATAACTTTACAACAGCAACAACGCACACTTATGTAGTTGATGGAGTAGTTGTTCACAATAAAAGCCCTAAAGACGAAGATCCCCCTCGTGTAGACGATTCTTCTGAAGTTGTAGATCCTCCTGTTACATCTCCTCCACCAGATACATCTGGCCCACCAGAAGATACTCCACCTACCAGCAGCGGCGGTGGTGGTAGTGGAGGAGGATTGTTTGGAAGCGAAGGTTTACCTTACATGGATAGATTAGGTTATAACTTTCCTCAATTTGTGTGGGTAGAGATGCCTCAAACAGATTACAACCGTCAACTTAATAATGTAATAGAAGAGAACCTGTTCTCTGACACTTTTTTCACCAAAAAAGGAATGTTCGGCTAATGACTTATTTAAATTTAGTAAACAGTGTCCTTAGAAGATTGCGAGAAAATGAAGTAGCTACTGTTCAAGCAGACTCTTACAGCAAGTTGATAGGCGATATTGTTAATGATGCCAAGGATCTTGTAGAAAGCGCGTGGGATTGGTCTGCACTAAGAACAACGTTAGCTATTAATACTGTTTCTGGCACATCTAATTACTCTCTGACAGGTAGCGCAGATAAAGTAAAAGAGTTAAATGTTATTAACGATACGTCTAATCTTGTTATGCAGTACCAGACTAATAACTGGTTTGACGAGCAATATCATATAAACACTCCGCTTTCTGGCGCACCCAGGTACTACACTTATGGCGGTGTAGATACTAACGGCGATCAAACGATAGACGTTTATCCTAAACCTGATGCGGTTTACGCATTAAGAGTAGATGTTGTAAAGCGAAACGCAGTATTAAGTGCTGATTCAGACGCTTTAGATGTCCCAGAATCTCCTGTTGTACAGCTTGCTGTAGCCCTAGCTACTAGAGAACGTGGAGAAACAGGCGGTACGTCTACAGGAGAATACTTTCAGATTGCTAACAGATATCTGGGTGATGCTATTGCACATGATGCGGGTAGACACCCTGAAGAACTAATCTTTTATACTCCTTGAGAATAATATGGCGCAACAGTTAAAAAGCATTAACCTTGTCGCACCAGCGTTCAAGGGCGTAAACACAGAAGACTCTCCAATAGCTCAAGACCCTTCTTTTGCTGAAGTCGCTGATAATGCTGTAATTGACCAGCGTGGACGTATTGCTGCTCGTAAAGGGCTTAGTGTTACAACAACAAACAAAACTCAATTAGGTTCTGGAAAAGTAACGGCTATAAAAGAGTTTAAAAATGATGCTGGCACAACCAAGATATTCTCAATAGGTAATAATAAAATATTAAGCGGCACAACTACGTTAGCCGACGAAACTCCTGGTGGTTACAGTATTTCTGCTAACGATTGGAAGATGGTTAACTTTAACGACAGTATTTATTTCTTTCAGCGTAGCTATCAACCTTTAATTTATAATACAGTAGCATCAGGCACATCAGGTGGTGCTAATAGTAATGTCGTTACGTTAAGCTCAGTTAATAGTGCTGCTGGCTTAACATCTGCAATGTACGGTAATGAAGTTCTTGCAGCGTATGGTCGGTTATGGACAGCCGACTTTTCTACGGATAAATCTACTATTTACTGGTCTGACCTGTTATCAGGGCATATCTGGACAGGAGGCTCATCAGGATCTATAGATATTTCTAAGGTATGGCCTGACGGTCACGATGAAATCGTTGCTCTTGCTGCTCACAATGACTATTTAATTATTTTTGGCAAACGAAGTATTGTTGTTTACTCAGGTGCAGATGCCCCTGCCTCAATGGCATTGGCAGACACTGTTTCGGGTATTGGTTGCGTAGGTAGAGATACCGTTCAAAATACAGGAACAGACCTTATTTTCTTGTCCCACATGGGTCTTAAAAGCTTTGGCAGGACTATTCAAGAAAAGTCTATGCCAATAAATAATTTATCTGGAACAATCACTAAAGACATAATTGCGCTAATTGTTTCTGAAACAGAGTTTTTTAAGTCGGCTTACTTTCCTGAAGAAAACTTTTATCTTTTAACTTTTACAGGATTTAATACAACATTTTGTTTTGATATAAGAACCACATTGCCAGAAAACGGTTCTTACAGAGTAACACGCTGGCCTGGAACTGGATTCACCTGTTATGACCGTAAAGCAAACGGAACTTTGTTAATTGGTGGATCACACGGCGTTGGTCTTTACTCAGGATATTTAGACAACGGGCAGACGTATCGTTTTCAATACACAAGTCCTGAGTTGACGTTTGGCGACATAACCAAGTTAAAGTTTGTTAAAAAATTAAGACCTGTCTTAATTGGCGCATCAGGAGCTTCAATCTATATAAAGTGGTCTTATGACTTTAAATCATCGTCTGGTTCATCGTTTATAGATTTAAGCACTCAGGCTATCGCTTACTTTAATGAGTCAGAATTTAATATAGGTCAGTTTTCTGCTGGAGAACTGGTAACAACAAAACTAGGCGTTAATGCTAACGGAAGTGGTAATAGTGTATCTATTAACATGGAAGCAGACATTAACGGAGATGAGCTATCGTTACAGGAAATAAACGTACTTACGCTACTAGGTAAAACGCTATGACGAATATAAAGATTAAAAGAGGAGTCTGCTGATGGAAGATGAAAATCCCATAATAGACTTTTTTAAAAAATATGGAGCAGATATTGCAGGCGCAGGATTAGGCGCATTAGGAATTGATCTTGCTCAAAAAGCACTGGATCAAGTAGGGACGGTTGGCGAAGATGTTGCGAAAACTTTAGCAGGGGCGCAAATTGATCCTGTTACTGGCCTGCGTACAGGCGGTTTAGCTTCTGCTATTGATGAGCGTCTGGAATTTCAGCCATATACAGTAACAACTGCAACAGGTAGCGATTTCGGCATGATGCAAATGCCAGAAAGAATCATACCAGCAGGAACCACGTTTCCAGATGGCTCTGTTTCAACAGAAGACGTAACTATTCCGTCACAAATGGACTATAGGTT
>TARA_R100001443_G_scaffold108643_1_pt1 | contig 12825 bp, 18 predicted proteins | sample TARA_R100001443 | Tara Oceans TARA_R100001443 (sample SAMEA2622142) | marine metagenome | biome: marine biome (ENVO:00000447); feature: deep chlorophyll maximum layer (ENVO:xxxxxxxx); material: "saline water (ENVO:00002010), including plankton (ENVO:xxxxxxxx)" | depth 50 m
ATTCTTAAAGCATTATCAGAAGCATTAGATACAGGTTTTGAAGAAGGAGGTTGGACAGGAGATTATGGTACTAAACAAGTTGCAGGTGTTGTTCATGGTAAGGAATATGTAGTAACTGCATCAGATGTAGCTAAATATGGTTTAGCAGGTAAAAGTGGTGCTGAATTTGGGGAAGCAATGTCTGACTATTTTTATAGTCCATTACAACAGAATCTATATCCATCACAAAATGCTAACTTTAAAAAAGGCTTAAACAATCAACAAAAAACTTATGCTAGTTTAGAGAATGAAGTTAAAGCAATGAGGAAGGCTTTTGAAGATAGCAAAAATAATGACTTTGATATATTGCAAATGACAGACTATTTTGTTGAGATTAGTAAAAGGGTAACTAACAACAGAATGACTAAAGTTAACAAGCAAAGAAAGAGATTATAATGGCTGATATAAGGCACTACATGAATGGCACTTTAGTTAATCCTAGAGATTTTGATAAAGCCAAAATAACAATGGATTGGGAAGGTAAAAAGGAAGCTGCTAATATAACCATTAACAGCATCACTTTAGTAGCTGAAGAAGGCAAAATATTAAAGGATAGAATACTATCAGGGTTAACAGGTGGTGTAGGATTTTTTGAAGGTGAACCTTATACAATACAGGTAGGAGATTTATCTAATAGCCATACCTTTGAAGGCTATTTAGATTTTACTACAGGAGTAAGATTTATAGATAAATGTGAAGTAGAATGTAGTTTAAAAAGGGAGCAGGGTACAGATTGGCTTAATGATGTTGCTGATGGCTTTTCATTTAGGTACTTAGAAGATCAAAACATAATAACTTCTTCAGACTTTGTTGCAGTTCCTTATGTAATAAATTATGTTCCTGATGGTACACAACTTATAATGCTTTCAATATCTACCTTTATGGTATCTAAGGAATTAGTAGAAAACATTCAAGCCTTAGCTGAAAGTATTTCAAGTGTAATAAATGGAGTTATTCCTGCTACTGGTGCTTCAGTTGGTGTAGGTGCAGGTGCTGTCACAACTTGGGATGCAGGAGATTGGGTTATGTATGCTTTAAATATTGCAGCAAGAATAGCTTATATTGTAGCTATTGTTATCTCATTAGTAAAGTTGATTGAGCAAATTGTAGAACAGCTTATGCCTCCTAAAAGATATCATTTAGGAATGCCTGTAAGACTATTATTTCAAAGAGCATGTGAGCATTTAGGAATGAATTTACAAAGCACTTTATTAGATAGCATAGATACAGGTTCCAATAAGTGGGTAGTGATTCCAAGCAAAGGACATTGGGGAGGAAAAAAACCTACAGGAGCAGCAAACTCATGGAGGGAAACAGGGGTGCCTTCTGCTAATGATCCTATAGATACTTTTGGTGGTGTAATAAGAACATTTAAAGAATTGTTTAATGCTGACTTTCAAATTCAAAATGGTACTTTTATTTTTGAAAGAAGGGATTATTTCCAAAAAACTACAGGTTATGTAATTCCTGATACATTTATAGATCAGGAAAACATGTATGATGTTAACACTTTTAATAGTGATGAAATTAAAAGTACATACAATATTAATTGGTCTACAGATAGCTTAGATATGAATACCTTAGATAATCAAGAAGGTAGAATATTTCAAGCAAATTTATCTCCTAAAGTTACAAATGATATTAAGCTAAAAAGTTTAACAGGGTTAAAAGAAGTAGCAGTTCCTTTTTGTATGTCAGTTAGAAAAGATAAGCTAACTTTTGTTGAAGAAGTTGTGAAAGGTTTAGTGATGGCTGCAGACCAGTTAACAGGTCAGCTAGGTAATCCACAAAGTTTATCAGGTAAGATAGGTAGCAGAATAGGAGCATTATTAACTTCTTCTCATTATTCTTCTTTAGCAAGAATGGTAGTAATGGCAGGAAGCAGCTTGCAAAAGAATCAAAGAACTATATTAAGTGCTAAAAATTTATGGGATAATTATCATTATATAAACAGCTTTAAAGAAATAGATGGAAAGCATAATCAATATTGGATATATCAAGAACAAAAAATTCCTTTTTGTTTTGAAGATTTTATAACTTTATTGGACAATAATCAAGTAGAAACACAATCAGGTGAACCTGCAGAAATTATGTCCTTAGAGTGGGAAATATGGAATAATTATGCTACTATAAGCTATAAGATTAATAGATTATATGATGATAATTTTAACTTAACAACATCAGGATGAAATTAAGAGAAGAATTACAACTATTGAATAAGCAAGTACAACAGGCTAATGAGATGCTAAACAATGCTGATAAGGCTATAGATTTAGCAATAAATAACCTTATTAACAATGCTTCTGATATAGAAATGAAACAAATACAAAAACAAATAGTACAAATAAAAGAACTTGTTCATAAAGCAAAAAAGGGAGAAAATGTAGATGGGCAAATACAAAACATTGCTAAAAATATAAAAGATGGCAGTAAAGGTTCTTAAAAGAGAATATACAAGTCTTTTTGACCAAACAAATCAAAATATAAATTGGCTTTTAGGCAATGTTGGAACATGGCAAAAATTGACTTTAGAAGTAGCATTTTCTACAGAAATAAAATTTTCTATCACAAATCCTTTATTTTTAGAAGATCCCAATGTTATGAAATTATCTGATGGGAGCACATGGTATGAACATGGCTTTTCTGAAGGGGATAATGTAACTATAAAATGGATACATGAAAATACTCAATCTAACCCTGTTTCAAATACACAGAACACAATTACAGCTTATATAGATAGGATAGAAGATGAAAAGGCTTATCTTACTTCTTCTTATCCATCAGGTGGAGCATTAACTACATTTGGACTTCAATATTCAAATATATTGCCTACACAGGGAGCAGATTTCAAGCTAAAAGATGTTAAGGTTTATGTAGCAAATAAAAAGCCACAAGGTATTAAATTTACTTATGGACACATACAAAATTCTAATTCTACAAGTAACAATCTAAGCAGTTTTATTGATGGAACACTAACAGAATTTATATATGAAGATAGTGATTTATTAACTACTACTTCAGGAGTTGTAGATATGTTACCAATAGGCAATCAATCAGGGATGTCTATAGCTAGTTGTAAATTGAATTATTTAGGTAGTGCTAATTATGGAATAGACCAACAATATAAGATAGAATTGGTCTTTATGATTTCTAGCTTTTTTAATGATCTTACTAACTTTGAAGATAATGTTTCACCTTCAGAAACTTTTGATGCAGAATGCTTATCAGATAACTTTGAAGTAATAGGTTACCCTGTTTATAATAATCCAAATATAGAGCAAAAAAATGACCTATCTGATACAGATAAGCTAGGTAATACTGGATGGTTCAATGAAAACTATAATGGCTTAAGTAATGATTTCACTTTAACATCTATTACTTATAAAAATGCTGCAGGAACAACAGTAAGTAAATTAGACCATGCTAATCCTATTACAGTAACAGCAGTAATAACATACACTTCACCTATGTCAGCATTGTGGAGTTTGGCTTATGGCTTTGCTTGGATTCCTTTAGAAGAAGATGAATATAAAAACAAATTAACTCCATTTTATAAGAATTTGAAGATGAACACAGGAGGAAATGTATTAGGCTTTGCTGATTTTTTCACAGCATCTTCTATAACTCCTGGAATATATCCATCAACTAAATTAGGTTATTCTACAGACAATGCAAGAATGGATGTTAAAGATGTTAGTTTTACTATTTCAGGAAGTACACTTACCTATGAAGCTACGTTTATGCCATCAGCAGACTTTACTACTTTGATGGAAACAAAAGATTTAACAGAAAGAAATTATTGCCTTTGGTTAAGTTTAGGAAATCCTTCAGAAGTAATCAATAAACAAAATAGGGTATCTATGTTGTTAGACTACAACCAAATGGAAACTTATATTGAACCTGTAGGTGCTTATGATGGTATGGAAATTATGTATTTTGACCATTCACAGGATGAAAATTCTACTCCTGCACCTTGTAATGCTATAGATATGAGAATAGAGGATGGAATACTTGCAAGAGTGAGGTTTACAGTAGATACAGCAGTTAGTAGTACTATTCCAATTCCTACAGCTTTAACTTATGGAATAATAATAGAACATTCTACTACAGGCTTAGTATATGAGTTAGATTCTTATAAAGTAGATTTAACACAATTCCCTAATCCTACACAATATAATTTTAGTGCTTCTAAAGGCTTTAAATTAAAGGCAGGAAATAATAAAAACTTTATTAAAGTAGACCATTATGCACCACTTGATTCAGCACCAACAACTAAAGGTGTACAGGGCTTATATGCTTTTAAAATTAGATGGGAAGATTGGATTAAAAGGGTTAATGTACCTGCTAGTATAAAAACTGATTTTTATAATAATGCTGCTTTAAATGATGGCATTAATAATGATTGGTATCAATGGTTAACACAGAACACTGATTATTCAATGTATTTTGTAGTATATACTCATGCTACTTTAAATGGTAATTCAGTTATTTATAAAAACAAAAAACCTTTGGTATTTGTAGATTATGATGCTAATAGCATTATTAGTTCAGTAGTTAACTATTATAGAGCATCAGATGGTACTTTACTAAATGGTGGTACTGATCCTGTTTATGGTGGAAATTTAGGGGTTATACTTAACAATGAAGATGTAAAAATAGAAATAGTTTATACAAGGTCATCAGGTTCCTGGACAAATATAAATGATGTATATGCAATTAATGAAATATCAGTAGATAATGGATCAGGTCAAATGGAGCAAAGGCAATTGTCTAGCATTCATCTTCCTGAACCATCTAATCCATTAGTACCATTATCAGGATCAACATTATTAGACTTGCAGTTGGTAAGTCCTACAGTTATAAAAGCTACTTGTTTAGTAAATCCTTCTTTATTAATACAAGCTAATAGGTATAAGATTTCAGGTAGAGAAGGATGCAAATAAAATTAAAAAATGGCAACAGAAAATTATAAATTAGTTTCATGTGATCCAACTGCTTATCCTACAATTTTAAATGTATGTTGGAAGGGGAGACATCCTTATGAAGGTTTAGTAGTTTATATTATAGATGGTTTAGTAGATACTACTAAAATATATACCTTAACTTATGTTGGTCAAGGTGTAGAAGTTTGTGATATGTATCTTCCTAGCTTAGAGCCTACAGTACAAAATTCTTGCAGTCCAAGTTATAATGAATATGAGTTAGAAAATTGTAACACAGGAGAAAAAGTATACTATGGTTTTGTAAATGCTGCACCAACAGGAAATGTAGTTAAGATTAATTGTGAATGTTACAGAATTATAAAAGCTGCACCTGCTACTCAATTAATTACTACTTCTTATACTAACTATGATAAGTGTAGCACTTGTATAGGAAGTTTAGTTGCTTGTGATTCAGGAGAAAGACATAAATCCTATGCAATAAAAATAGACTTACCTGATTCTCCTCCTCCTAACAGGCTTTTCAGTAAGTGCTGTTATTCTAATGTAGTATTTGGAGATACATCAGATGCTGACCCTTACAAGAATGATTATACAGGATTTTGGTTTAAAAGACAGCTTCCTAATAGCACCTGCACCTTTAAACTAAAAGATATTGATTCAAGTACCTTATATACTCTTAATAATAGCACATATGGAACTTTTCAAGACTTTGGTGGAGTACAAGCTGATCTTACTTATTTCATTGTAGAATGGAGGAAAGTGCTTAGTTTATTAACAGGAACAAGATTCCAAATTATTAAAGAATTAAACATAGCAGGAATAAGTGTAGATGTTACTTCTGACACATATATTCTTAAACCTTTTTCTATTTTATCTTCAGATAATACAGTTAGAATTGATTCTATAATGGATGGAATGCTAATAGAAAAAGATACAGATTTTACCAATTCAGGCTATAAAACTTCTATGAGGTTAAGAGGGTTTTTTGGTAGGGCAGAATATAGTTTTGAGCAAGATAATATTTCTAAAAGAGATTATTCATATATGCAAAACACTATGAGCAGCAAAAGGGAATATAAATTTCAAGGATTACAGATTCCTGAATGTATTAGTGATGAGTTATGGAATTTTATTCTATTTGGTAAAGAATTATTTATATCAGATTATAATGGCAATAACCACAGCTATAAATATGAAGTACTACCTGTTAAATTAGAAGGGAATACAGGCACAGAGTTTTTTGTTACAGATAGAGGAGTTAATATAAATCTTACTTTTTCAGATAGAACTGAAAACAACAGAAAAATAAATTGTTAAGATATGTCAATGAAAGTATACCTTAATGGGGATTTAGTAACTTTAGAAAAGAATGCTGAACCTACAATTACTATAAATCAATTATATTGCATTTTTTTAATTAAAAATGGAAATGTATATATATATAATAAACAAAATACTTCAATATTAGCATATGATACAATAGAAGAAATTAAAGATGTTTCTAATGTTGCAATAGGTACACTAAGCCAAGTTAATGACTATTTAAAAGGGTTTATAAGAATTGGAAGTGTACAAACAAAAGCAAATCCAATAGGTGAAACATTTGATAATATTAGAATTAATTTTAAGTTAGATTCTACTGCTAATTCTATTTTATTTCAAAATACAGTAACTTCAAATATTTTAGATGTTCATAATGTTAATACTATTCAAGCAGTAGCAAATGGAACTGATATAAGAATACAATTAATAGGTGGGCATAAAATACTTATTGATAGATTAGATTTAGAAGGAGTTTTTATTAATAGTAGTTTAGTTACTCAAGTATTAGCTACTGCAATTGTTGAACTTAATGCACTTTTTTCTGTTGCAGGTTTAGGAGTTGCTCCTGTAATAACAGCATCTACAACTATTTCCTTAACAACAGGGAACAGTTTAAACTGGGAAATGACTGCTACAAATGCTGTTGCATATCAATTTGAATATTTGCCTTCAGGAATTACAACTTTAGCAAGTACAGGTAAACCTAATGTATTAATAGGAGGATCAAGTTTAGCAGCAGGAACATATACCTTTACAGGAAAAGCATTGTCTTATGGAGGAGAAGATAGCAAAACTTTTTCATTAGTAGTTGCTGCAAGTTTTACAAATACATATAGTTTTGAAACTGCATCAGGAACTACTTGCGTTTATAATGGAAGTGGAACAAATAATTCTGTACCTATGTATAGAGCAGCAGATGGAACTGGAAGCAGTGATGCTTGGAGCGTTCATTTTTGGTATAATATACCTAGTGCAGGAGCATGGACACAAAACTATTTTTTTTCATTTGGGTATATTTATGGTTCTTCAGGTGGTAATGGTGGAGGATGTCACATAAATCATTGGGGTAGTACTTTTAAATTTGTTTATGGTGATGCTTTTGGTAATTGCTTTCAATTATCTTTTTCAAGATCACATACTCTAAACACATGGCATTCAATGTTAATTTGTTACACAGGAAATAGCACAGGAACTTCTACTGCTAATGCAGCTGCTCAATTTACTATATATATAGATTCTGTTGCAATTACTCCAACTGTAACACAAATAACAGGGAGTAATGGATATACAGGTTCAATAGAAAAGTCCTTAAATGCTCATTCTGTAGATATGTGTATAGGTGGGATTTGTAGTACTGCAGGAGCTATTGACGCCTGTGGAACTTGTTATATTGATGAACTAGCATGTTGGAGTTCAGAACTTTCTTCAAGTGATGCAGTTTCATTATATAATTCAGGTACCCCTATAGACTTATCTACAGCTTTTACTCCATTATATAGTGATTGGTGGAGGATGGGTGATAATTCTGATGTAAGTACATTTCCAGTTCTTAATAATATGTCTTCAGGAAATGATCTTAATGTGGTAGGTGGTTCAGTAGCTTCTTATGTTTCTCTTGTTCCTTAAAATTAAAAAACAAAAAAATGGATGCAATTCTTACAAAAATATTAGAGCAATCTCCTGTAATAGTCAGTCTATCACTAGGAGTTTATGCTTTATGGAGTGAATTAAAAAATGCTAAAAAAGAATTAGCTGATGAAAGGAAAGCAAGCAGAGAAGAATTGAAAGATATGAAAGATGCTCATGCACTTGAATTAAAAGAACTAAATACATATATTAGGGGCAGGGATTTAGATACACAAGATACATTAAATGATGTAGTAGGTGCTGTAGAATCTATCCATCAAATAATTTCTGAAAAATTAAATAATATTAACTGATGTCAGAACAAGAAATAAAAGACTGTAATGAAAAAATTCTTTGTTTTGTTCAAAAGGCAAAATTAAGGATTAAAAAACTTAAGGAAAACTGTAACAAAAGAGACTGCAAAGATAAGAAAAGTGCTTAGCTAGTCATTTTGTTTTTAGTCCAAATTGCTGTCATTAGTGCAGCTTGTGTTCTTCCTTCTCTATTGTCAAGTATAAACTTGCAGTCAATATCTGATGTGTGAAAGCCAAACTCTTCCAATATAACTCCAAAATTATCATATACATCTAAGTTTTTTAGTATATAAAAGTTTGCTTCATGGTCTTTTTGACCTTCTTTTCCTGGTCTCATTCTCCATTCAGGAAAGAAAAATTTCACATTTTTATAATGATCTGCAGCAATTTCATCACTAAAGGTATTCCCTTTTGTTGTGAATATCATAAAACCTTGCGTTTTGCTTAGTTTATCTGCTGAATGGGTTAATGGTATAGCATTACTATGAAAGGAGTGCAAATAGCCAAAATATCCACAATTAAGGTATGATTTGACTAATGCTACACGTTCAGCTAATGGAGTATCTTTATAAGGGTGATATGTTCTTATAGTTTGTATTCCTTTTTGTGTACATTTATCTATAAACATTTCTGCAGCTATTCTATTTTCATATCCTTCAAAATAATTTCCTCTACCATCATGTAAAGGTAGTTTAGGGTGATATGCTCTTTTCCCTTTGGTGGTATAAATACCATTAGGATCAATTCCTCCATGACCTGCATCAACAAAAATTACAAACCTTTTCTTTTTAAAGTCCATCATTTTGCTTGTAGTCATTTGTGCTATATGATTTATTTTAGTCATTGTAACATTTCCTACTATTCCATCATTCTTAAGATTGTATTTTGATTGGAATATTTTTACAGCTTTTCTTGTATGATCTCCAAACTGACCATCTATTAAAATATTAGTATTTAAAATAGCATTTAATTTAGTTTGTAAATCTTTTACTTCTTCTCCTTTTGAGCCAAATGTCATTAAATACATAATTTTTTTTAAAAAAGTTATTGAAATAATAGGATATATAAAATAAATGTTTTATAATTGTGTATACTTAATAATTAAATATACAAATAACAATTAAAAAAATCAAAATTATGGCAACTGCAAAAAAAACTTATTGGACAATAGTATTAAAACCACAAATTGAAGCAACATTAAATAAAATGGATGCTCCTAAAGAATGGAAAAAAGGAATGCTTAAATTACAAAAAGGATTAAACACAGCAAGAAATATTGTAGCTTCAAAGGGATGGCAAGCAGGTATAGAATCAATGGATAAGTATTATAAATTATGTAGGTTTTTAGGAATGCCTGACGTGGTAATTGGCAAAAGTCCAAATGATAAATATTGGAGAAAATATGCAGAATTGGAAGGCTATGTGTATAGATGGAATATTGGTGATGCTTTATGTTAAAACTCCTATTTTTTCAAACAACAAAAACAAATCAAAATGAAATCTAAAGTATTTAAAATTGCACACGCAGTAAAAACTGAATTTAGCACATGGTCTGAAGCATTAAAATTTGCTTGGACTAAAGTCAAACTTCAAAGAAGTCTTAAGGAATTACCTGTTGATATAGAAAAACAAGAAGGAGGATTATTCTTTATCTTTAAGAAAAAATCTACAGGAGAAAACAGATTAGCACAAGGAACATTGAACCTTGAAACAGAATATACTCCTTCAGCACCTAAAAAAATCAACTATTTTATACAGAAGTTTTTTGACGTTAAAAAAAGAGCCTGGAGATCTTTGGATGTTAGAACACTAATTGAATATTAATCATAAAAGGTTAGGAGCAATGTTTATATGCATAGCTTCTGACCTTATTTTTTTAAGCACATAAATAATAAAAAAATGAGTGAAAAAGTAACAGTTTATATAAGTGAATGGAGTGATGAAAAACTAAAAAATGAATTAAAAATTGAATTAGATTATCAAAAAGATTTAAGCTATTTTTTTTCATTTATTGATAAAGCATTAAAAGATAAATTTAACATTAGCTTTGAATATTTGATGGAACATGCTGATGCTAATGCTCAACATATTATAGCAATAGATGAAGAACTAAAATCAAGATCAAATTATTATCCAAACAACTTAAATTAAAATTATGCCTATCAAAAAATTATTTTCAAAGGATCAAGAATTAAGAATTAATGCTTTAGCTAATGCTCAAAAAGAACAAGAAGCATTAGAAAAAGAAGTAGAAAAATTAAAACAACAAAACACTAATATGCAGTACAATATTGAAATTTACGTTGATGGTAAAAAAGCAAAATATGGACATTTTTTCAATTTAGATATTGAAGAAGCAGCAGATGAACTTATACAATATGATTACTTTTCTGAAAAATATACATTGGAAGAATTGGAATTTCTTTTAGAAGTTGGTTTTACTGATTGTTCACCATATTTATATTTAGGATGTTCATTGCTTAACTTTAAGGTTACAAGATGGAACAAAGAACTTTATAAAGATATGATATGAAAAAGAAAAAATTTAAAGCAGGTGATACTATCACTTGGGAAGTAAAGTATAAAAAAATTTATATAACTAAAGCAATAGAAAAAAATGAAATCAAAAGAAATTTATATGTGCCAAGTGCAAATCAAAGATAGAGGAGTAACATTCCCTTTAAGTAAAGCCATAGAAGTGCATGAACCAGTTCAATTGAATGTACAAAAGTTTTTAAAAAACAATTGTCATGCTATGGATTTAAGCAAATATTTTGAATTTGAAATATTAAATAAAAAATTAATAGGTTATGGCAATGTATAAGAAATTTTGTAAAAGATGGAATCTAAAACCTAATAGATATTCTTCATTAAAAACTTATAAAACATGGTTAAAATACTTAAAATATTGATAGTGCTTATAGGAGTTATTTTACTAAGCACAAACAATATAAAACAAGAAGAAGTGATATATGCAGGAAGGTTTGAACCTGCTGCAGTAGAACAAAAGTATAATATGCTTGGATTACCTTCTAATAGATTATGGATGTCACAATCAGAATGGAAAGGTGAGCAAATCACAAACAAGCTAATTAAATACAGATTTAAGGCTTGGAAAAAAATCCATATAGAAGAATGGGTTAACCATATGATCCAAGAAGCAAAGAAAGAATCTAAAGTATTTCCTGATATACCTTATCAGCTTTATGTGGCACAGGCTATTCTTGAATCTAATTATGGTTTGAGTAAATTGGCTAATGATGGTAATAATTTATATGGTCATAAATATAGAGGACAATCTGAAGGCTTTTTAGTGATGGCTGATGATAGTCCAACAGATAAATTTACTAAGTTTAAAAGCCAATGGTATTCTTTAAGGTCACATTCTTATCTGCTTATGAACAAATATAGGAAAAGGATTAAAGCAAAAAATCCTACTCTGCAGGATTGGTATAAAGCACTTTGTGGAGCAACCAATATTCAAGGAAGTAGAAGATGGGTAAGCAGGGGTAATTCTGTTTATGCAACTTCATGTTTCAATGGCACTTGCTATATTGATAAATTGAAATCTATTATAAAAAAATATAAATTGAAATAAAATGAATGGATTAGAAAAAAAACAGTTTGAATTTAGAATTAAAAAAAAGAATAAAGAATTAAAAGAATTTCAAGAGTTAATAAGATTTAGAAATTTAGAAATAAGATCATTAAAGCAACAGCTTAATTCTAGTAATTCTAAATTAGAAACATGTAAAAATAAAATACAAACTTATAAAGATAAGATTGTAAATTTAGAAACTAATTATAAAAAATTGATACAATACAAAAGAAATAATTAATATAAAAAACTAAAAAAATGGACATTAATAACAGGCAAAAGATTAAAAATCTTATCTTAGAATATATTGAAAGGGAAAAGATCACTACTTACATCCTGCAAAAAGCAGAAGCAAATTTTAAAGTATATCCTTTAGGAGTATCTTTTATTACTATAAATAGGATTTTAAACAACAAAAAATATATTCCCAGTCCTAGAACATTGATTAAGATTTTTGATGTAATAGGAGTAGAATATACTTTTGATTATGGCATACTAAATTTTGAATATAAACTTGAAAACAACTATTCTTATTAAAGGTATTGTTCATGGAATGAATGGTAAGCATGGATTAATTAGGGAACACTTTAGAACAGCTAAAAGGAAGAAGGAATTGTATAAGGTGTTAATTAAAAGCCAAACAAAAAATGAGCACAAAGGCAAAGTTAAAATCAGATACATAGGTTATAAATCTATACTTATGGATTGGGATAACTTTGCTGCTTCATTTAAGCACTTAGGTGATGCTCTAGTAAGCTGTAAGGTGATAGTTGATGATAAGCCTGCTATAGTCCAGGAGTTTATTCCTGAACAGATAAAATGCAAAAGAAAGGATCAAAGAGTAATAATTATTATTGAAGATTGTTAATTATTCAAAATAATTTCTTATATTGCAGATGATATAAGGCTAATCTATAAGGCATACTAAGTGTTTGAACCTTGTTAAGTTTTTTAACTTTTCAAGGTTTTTTTTATGAAATTT
>TARA_R100001443_G_scaffold110572_4_pt1 | contig 12777 bp, 13 predicted proteins | sample TARA_R100001443 | Tara Oceans TARA_R100001443 (sample SAMEA2622142) | marine metagenome | biome: marine biome (ENVO:00000447); feature: deep chlorophyll maximum layer (ENVO:xxxxxxxx); material: "saline water (ENVO:00002010), including plankton (ENVO:xxxxxxxx)" | depth 50 m
TATACTGCATTGATACCGCCCGATATTCGGTTACAGTCCAATACCCTTCCGCGCGTCAGTGCTGTGCATGCCATAATTTTTTATTTTTTAAATTTATAATCCTGTTTTATTTACTGTTATAGGGATATTCCCCGTGTTTAAATTGTCAAAAGGTTCGCTAGAATAATCCTTCAACATTGCAAACGGCTCTGTTTCCATTCCTGTCATTACTAAAGAATATCCATTTCTATCCCCCCAATTTTGGCCGCTATCAATTGTTCCATTATTTAACTGCATCCCATGTACCATACCCATTGCTACTATTACAGAATGGCCATTGGCCAACTCCTGGTTTAATTCAGCAAAAATAACTGTTTTAGTTGCAGCTAAAAGAGATATTTCCGCCTGGTCCTCTTTGCTTAATTTATTATAAACAAAGCTAATAGATGGAGTATAATATACCGTTCCATTTTCCCGCGAGCCTACTATTGTGTCAGTAAAAGATGAAGTTCCTATTGGCAATAAGTAACGGAATACCGCATTATCTGCCATAGCTATATTTTCTATTTCTCTTACTTGGTTTGGAGCTGCCGTTGTATCATAAGTAATTGTTCCTACTTGACTTAATACTGCAAAATACACCGCGGAAATTCCGCCGCTTATTCTATTACAGTCTACAACTCTTCCACGTGTCAACGATGTGCAACTCACTATATCTCTTTATTAAAAGAGTAGGGGATTTTACCCCCCTACTTTATTAAATTATTACGACTGGTGTACGATATCCGCTCCAACCCCTAATTGAACTCCCATAGCATATTTAGCTACGACTCTAATGTTTGAACTTCCATCCAATTTAGACATGTCTAGCATCGATATACGAGTACTATCTGAAAGCAAGTCAGCTCCTAGGAATAAATTACTTCTCTCCGCTGCTACCATTTCATTGTTAGGTAGTCCAGGACAAACCGCAATTTTGTAGCCTTCAAATACTGGCTCATAATCTCCATTCATATTATAAGCATTAACATATCCTAAAGTAGATACAGCTGAAATATATAAAGCATACGTTTTAGCATTCATGTAAATATATAAATCATCTTTAGTTAAAGCTGAATTTAAATTAGATGCCATTGCTGCTGTTAAAGATTGTAAGTTAGCTATAATGTTACCAGCATCATAAGGAGCAGTTGCTGCATCAGCATTAACAGTCCCATCCGTTGCGAATCTTCCTGTTGTAGCTGTTAAGAATCCTTCAAACTCTCCATTTGTAGCTCCTGTTCCTGTCCAAATATTATTTTCTACATGATTAGCGATTATTTCGCCCATGTAAGATATTACATAGTCATCGAAAGATGCTGGCGGCGGAGAACCCGCTCCCGCTCTCATTTGTAAAGCTTCCCAAGAACTTAAAAGATTATTAGTACATAAATCCATGTTAATCTGTAAGTCCTTAACTTGTAACACCTTTTCCGTTAATTCTAATTTACCGTTTTTCTCAAAATCGCAAGTTGCATCTCTTACTACTCCATGGCCATCTGCATCCGCGCCATGCGACATTTTTTGTATTACTGATTTAAATTTAACGTTTTCCATTAACGTCATAAAGTCTATACTTTTCGCTTCTTTAAGTGCTGCCGAAATATAAAAGCCAGCCGCCTTTCCCGCAAAAGTTGAACCTGTTATTGTTGGTTGTGCCATAATTTTAAAATTTTAATTATTATTATTTATTTATTATTTAAGGTATGTAAAATTCTTTCCCTTTTAGTCATTTTTTTGTATTCTCTTTTAGACAATACTGGAGCTTCTGGGCTGAATTTATTAGTATTTAAAGGCGCATCAGCTGGGCTTGCAGCCAATTCAGTTTTTAATTTCTCATTTTCTGCCTTTAATTTTTCTATTTCTTCATCAGCTGAAAACTCAACTACCTCAGTAGTTTTAGTAGTAACTGTTTTAGGATTTTCGCCTGGCTCTTCGCTAGTTTCCTCAGTCATTTCAACCTCTTCTGATTCGCTATCGCCTAATCTAGATTTAATATCCGCAATTGCATCTTCTAGGTTGTCAACTCTATCTTTCATTTCTTCATAAGTTTTAGCCCAGTCAGTTTCCTCAGCTTCGCTTTCATAATCATCATCTTTTTTCTCCATTTCCACCTCTTCAGACATTTCTTCCTTCTCTTCTTTGGCTTCAACTTCCTCTTCCGTTTCTGATTCTAATACACTAGAAATTATACCCTCATCGTCCACTCTAAAGGAAACTCCAGTATCAGTTTTATACGTTCCCGCTGGAAGTGGTATGGTTGTACCGTCTTCCGTCAAAACTGAGATATCAACCCCAGATTCTAGTTCTTCGGCTGTTGATACATAGATAGTACCGTCTTCGCCTTTTGCCTGCCATGCAAGCTTAATTTCTTCCTCAGCCTTATTTAAGCCAAGTGCTACAAGTATTTGTTCTTTAATATCCATAAGTTCTTTTTTTATATAATAGAATTGTTATTTATTTTATTTGATTTTCGCGTATTATCTCATTTAAAGCTGATAATATTTCTTCATCAGTTGGGCTTTTTTCTGACATCTTTTGCATCTTGTCAGTAAAATACCCCTCAATACTAAGTCCGCGCAAATTCCCTTGTTTTATCTCTTTCCAAAGCTCATCATTAGTTATTTTAAGTTTGACCATCCATGTTCCTTTAGGCAGAGAAAAGCCGTATAAATTGCTCTTATCTAATTTTGTGTCTTCTATTATCCAGCTTTCAACTGTTAAAACTCCAGAAACTCTTTCATTATGCTCATGAGTTGCCTTATGATGATTATTATGTTTTAAATAAAGTTCAGATGCGCGGCGCACCGTTGAAGGACTAAAGTAAACATAGTACTCCTTATCTGTATTAGGGTCGTACCTAAATATTTGTTTGTTTGGTATAAGCGCTGGGCTTACCAAAACTCTTTGGTCTTCATCTACTTTAGCAAAAGTTAAATTATTTTTTTCTTTTCCAAAATAAACAAAGTTTTCTTCTATTGCTGGGCTTGATACTAAGCTAATAGCATCAATAGCCAGCTCTTCGCTGTTATCATCTATTACCAATTCTACAATAGATGTTGTCTTTTCGTAATAGTCTTTGTTAGCGGCTTCGCATTCAGCTTTAGAATCATATTCGCAGCTTCCTGTTTTTCCCCATTTATATTTTCCGTTGTCGCATTTTTCGCAAGGCATATTATTATATAGATTTTAAGTTAATATATTTGATTTTTAAATTGTTGCTCTCCTTCTTATATTGGCTAGTTGGTCTTGACTCTGAGTCATTTCATCAGTAACAACAAAGGCTTTTAAAGGCTCTGGCTGCATTCCCCCAGATAATTCAAATGCTCCCGACATCATTTGCGGAGCTGGAGTTTGAGATTCCGCATCTGGGCTGCTATAACTTCCCCCGCTTATATTTGGAGCGCTACCGCCACCCCCGCCAGAGCTTGCTATTGCTTTTACATTAGCTAATCCAGAAGCGATTGCTGCCGCCGCTGCTATTCCCCCTAAAGCTGGTCCTACATAAGGAATACTAGCCATAGAAGCATAAGCTGCCGTTGCTCCTTTATAAGTATCAATTGTAGCTTGAGTAATCGCCATGGCTTTCCCAGCTGCCGTTTCTTTTCCTAATATTGTCGCAAAATTCCCCGCCGTTTGCGATGCAATTCCTAATCTTTTCTCTGCGCTCATTTCGCTCCATTTAATAGCATCCTTATCCGCCTTTTCGCTTTCCTTAGCAAATTGCTTCGCTATCTCTGTTCTTTTTCTAGCGTATTTTTCTTCTATTGCGGCTTTTACTTCCTCAGCATTTTCCATTAATTCAGCGGCCGCTATTGCTTTATCCTCTTCAATTTTTAGCTCTGCCAAAGCCCTTTGTTGTAAATCTTCTATTAAAGCTAAAGAATTTTCTTGCTGTAAGGCTAGTAATATATCAGCTTCTTTTTTCTGGCGGTCTAATTTTTCCTTTAAAGCCTTTTCATCTTCCGCTTTTTGCTTATCAATTCTATCTTGCTCTTCCTTGGCTCTAGCATCTTTCTCAGCTTGTATTTCCCTTTCAAAAGTATTTACTTCTGTCATTACTCTTCTACGCATTTTAACAGATGCCGTTTCTTTTTCAATTAAAGCTACTTTTAAATCCGCCAGCTTTTTTTCATCTTCAACTAGATTTTCAGATTGCGCCATTTGTAATTCCTGGATTCTAACCGCTTCCTCAGCCAACTCTAGCTCTCTATTAGTAGTTTCCTCTTCTAGCGCTAAAGCCTTTTTTAAATTCTCTAATCTAACTGCCGCAGACAAGCTTTCATCTTCTGCCGCTAATCTAGCTTTCTCAATTTCCTGTCTAGTTTTGGCTTTTTGAATGCTAAATTCTATTTCCGCATCTCTTAATCTTTGCGAGGCTTTCTCTAATTGAGTCATGATTTTAACCTCTTCTTTTATTTCATCTACTACGCCTTTAGTAATTCCTTTAACATCTTGCATTGCGCCTTTAATATCCCCTTTAAATACCTTGACTATTGCGCCGCCAAATGTAGATATTCTATCTTTCAAAACATCAACTGTTGCGCCTACTGCTGTAAAAGCTACCTTGAGCTGGTCAGCTCCTTTTTTAGTACTTGTAAAATATGTAGCTAAAGAGCCAAAGGCCACCAATAAAGCTCCAATTCCAGTCGACATTAATCCAGCTTTTATTGTTCCGAACATTGCTTTAGCCGCTGGGATTATTTGGCCAAATGCCGATTTAATACCATTTAAAGAAACTCCCATTACATTAAAATTACCAATAGAGCCTGTTATTGCCTTATCCGTTTCTTTTTGCTCTTCATTAAATTTCTTAACTTCTTTAGATGCTTCTTTTTGCTCTAATTTTAAGCCTTTTAAAGCGTTCTTTTCAAGCTTAATATTAGTTTCTGTTTTTTTTATCTTTTTATTTAAATCATCCATACCAGCATACCATGCGCCTTTAGGGATTGAGTCTTGTTTAGATTTTAATTGTATTAATTCCTTTTCCAAATCATTTAATACTTTTTCTTGTACTTCAATAGATTTAGTTACATTATCCAAACTCTTCCCCCAGTCTTGAGTATCTTTAGTTACTGATTTTATATTACTTTTTACTTCGTATTCTAACACCTCTTTTGCCATATCTTTTATTTTATATAATCATTTCGTAAATATGAAGCGTACAGCTCCAACTTATATTCATATCCGCAGCTCCAGTTACTTGAAAAACCATATCGCTCCCGCTAAAATTCATATTAGCCGTCCATCCCGCCACCGTTCCAGAGCTTACAACTACTGGCGTTGACTCATCTACTGAAGTTTCAAAAATTATACCAGTTGTAGTTAAAAATATCCTATCGCCATCTGAACCAGCTGCTGTTCCGCCTGTTCTAACTCCTATTACTTTAGCTTCAAAAGATAAATAACAATTTCCCGAATCAACAGCTATTGCTGTTGTATTTATATCGCCATTTACAAATAAACTTGTTGCGGACTCATCTGTTGTAGTTCCTGTTAAAGCTAATATTGAACTTTGCGCCTTTCCTTTTCCCGCTCCAGAAAAACCGCCACCGCCAAACACTATCTCTCCCGCTCTATAAGCAATCCCATAATTTCCTAATACTGAAGCATTATCTGCATACTCTTTTATTTCATTATTACTGCCGATAATAACGCTATTCCTGGAGTTTCCTTGGATTAAATTACTCTCCCCCATTACAAACGTATTATTTGCGCCTTCGCCTGTTACATTTTGAGAGCCTTGGATATTATTGCTTTCATTCCTAAAATTATTCGCTAATTTAGTGCTGTATTTAAAAGCGCTACAAGTTCCATCTACTCTATTATAGGTATACCCATACGCTTCGCATTGCTGTTGATTAGCCATTACTTCAGTAGTTCCATTTGTAAAAGTAACCTCTCCCGTTTCAGTAATCGTATTAGGCTTAATATTATATCCTGGTAAAAAATCTCTCATTATGGTATAAGTATAAATTCTATTACAGCCAAATCATTAGGCTTATAATCTATTTTATTTATTCTAAATTCTCTGTTTTTAATATATATCCTATCGAACATATTTAATGTATTAATATCCCCAGGCGTTACGTTTACTTTTAAAGTCATTATTCTAGTATCAGGATTATATAATTCTCTAAAATAAGGTTCCCAGTAATTCCCAAAAAGATTATTAGCTGTCGGCTGGCCTAGCCCTGTTAATAATTGACATACTCCAAAATGATAATCATCTGTATCTGTTGATACTGGCGGATTGCTTGTTACTGTTGGTATATCTGATAAATGAGTAAACTGTAAAAACTCATCTTGCACCTCTCCAAACTCTCCATTCTGAGCGGGTATGTAATAATCAATACCTGTATCAATCCTTCCATTATTATAAAGTATTCTTGGGCTATTTTTAAATCCTTGACTCTCTCCGCTTTCTACATCATAAGAATATATAGCTGGCGTAATAATATTTATATATTGAGGCATTAATCTTTTACATATTGTAGCTGCAAACGGCGAAGCTATAACTTCCTTAGTTCCAGATAGTAAAGTCCTTAATCCGCTTGCTGATATTGAAGCATCATAAACCATACTTCCGTAGGAATGGCCAGCTGGACTAAATTGATTGCCTGGTACTGAATTTTTATATACGCTGAAAGCATAATCATCCTCATCTTCCTCAAAGCCAAAATAAGTTGCTTGATTTAATTCTATTAAAGGTTTTAATTTTATTTCTTCTACATCTATCTTTTCAGTCCAGTCTAAAGTTTGAGAATTTGGATTATCAACAAAGATATCCCCATAAGGCTCAATCAGTATATTATTAGGGTCTGATTTATCTGGAATAGTTACCAGATTAAACATCGTCATTATACCTTTAAGAAAATCCCATTGCTTTAACCCCCCCCTTGCTACATTTAGCAAAGAATCAGTTTGAGCCGCTACATTCTGATAAGTTACTTGTAAATGGCTTTCAGTTGTATCAGATACTCTTATTTTGCCACCACTTCCGAACTCTTTCGCTTGCATTTCAATATAATCATTTGAATTTAAAGACGTACTAAATGTTCCTTGTATATTTGCGCTTCCTCCAGGAGATATTAATTTTTTTTCTTGCTTAAAAGTTTCTAGTACATTGCCACCACCATCAAATTTACAGATTCGCATTTCTACACTCCAATCACTTATTGGTGCTATGTTCTCAATCTGTATTCTGAAATCTACATTGCAATTTAAACTATTGACATCAGAAATAAATCTATAATTAGTATTATCCCATAATGCTGTATTACCAGGCGGCACTCCAGCTGTATTAACATTTATTGTAGTCCATATTGACTGTTGAATTGTTCTATTTGAGGCATCTGTTACCCTTCTTACAAAATCATCTCTTAATGGAGCTGCTCCTGTTGGGTTTTCCCCCCAGTTAAAGTCCATAAATAACTTCCCAAATTCCGTACTATCAATAAAATTACTTGTATAAGAAAAATCCGTTTCCCCAAATATTCTATCTATTAAGTATTTTACTTGTATGAACGGCCTAAAGGCTTGCTCTAAAAGCGTTAGCTCTGGATTACCTAGCGTTGCAGTTGTACCCGTAGCGCCATTGGCAATTAACATTTGATGAGTCCAATCGACAAAAGGATATTTTAATACATTAGTATTACTTGCTCCTAATGCCGCATCATAAGCAAAACTAGATGTTGGTAAAGGATTTGTTAAAGGCAATCCCGTGCTATCATACCAGCTATTCTTTATACTTGTTTTATTGTAATCATGCAATAATTCAGAAAAATCCATATCCCCAAAAGTCGCTTCACCTACCAAATCAGCAAATGCTACTACTTCAGAATATAAATTAATATTATAACTAATTTCTCCGCCCTTATCTTGAATTTCAATTAAGCGCATATATCCCTCAAATAATATAAATCCATCTTGCTTTAATTCGCATTTAGTTCTTCCATAAGGATTAAAAGTAGTATTTCCCTGGGATGTTCTTGTAATATCAAATATATTTTCAAATATTTGGTTGTTTCTTTTAGTTCCTGGAATTGTAAACGCCTTAGAATATGATTGTACCTTTTCTGCTACATTTTTAAAATCATCTACGCTAAATGTTAAGGGTATAGCCTCATCTTCATATAAATCGCAAATTACTTGGCCATTAGTAATAGCTGGGCTTCCTGGCGTAAAAGTAGTAGTTGCTTCTACTGAGCCTCTTACAGATATTGAAGTTACAGTTGTAGTATGCAGCCCGCCATTGTTTTTCTGCGGCGATATTGAAAGTATTTGAGAGGTTTCTTGAGCTGTAAAAGTATAAGTATTAACAGGTCCTAAAAAACTAGATGTCGAAAAATTTGCTTGAGGCGGCGTTGTTACTGCAAGGGTATTATTATAAGATTGAGGAAGAAAACTCATTACCTGGTTTTGAGAATCATAGTAAGCTTGTCCGCCTTGATTGCTATTCCAAATAGCCAAATTAGGTATTATACCATCAGAAATCGCTGGTCCTATTAATGGGAATTGCTCAGTAGTTTTTATTTTTACTTCATATTGCTGGCCAACTACCAGATTATCCATCTTTTGAAATACAGTTCCAAAATATCCAGGCCCTACAAACTCTTGACTTACAAACTCTAGGTTCCCGTTTACGCTAATAGGATAATCTTTAAATACAGGAAATCCCCCAAATACGCCATTTCTATATATATACCATTGGTTTGATTGAATAGGAGCAACTTGTTGATGAGTCCAAAGCGCACTTCTACCAGTCCAATTACCATAATAATTCTCAGCGGCTGGAGCGCCTAAAGCCTCATCTACTCCAGAAAAAACCTGGCCATTAGTTATACATTCGGTATTATTTCCAGTAAAGGTTGTAGTACTTATGCCTTCATATATTTGCGGGAAAAGTAGTAGTTGTACGCTCATTTTATACGGCTTGAGTTCTTAATGTTTTGGTTTTTTCTATTTCAAAAGTATACTGTATAATCCTATCATTAGCAATAGTTTTTCTAGTAAAGCTTGAGGTTTTTAATCTTACTGGCGTAATATATTCATTAAGCATAGCTCCTGGCAAATCCTCTTTATACCCTTCTAGCATGTATATCTCTGGGCTATTTATCATTTCTTCAAACATTATATTTTCGCCCTCTGGAATACAATCAGTATTAATCGTAATGCTTTCTGTTGCATTTACTCTAAAAGTCTTTTTTCCGCCTTTAAAGCTATCTATACTATACGTTGCAGCATTCCAAGTTCCATGCAGCTGAGTATATGTAGTACCTTTAGTTGTTAATTTTCTTACTGATTTTTTAGTAAAAGTATAATAATCCCACGCTCCCCATTTATTTAGCCAGCATAATCTAATGCTCTCAAAATTCTTATCATCTGGACAATTTACATTTATAGTATACGTTTGAGATATTGCTGCATTTGCAGAATTATGCGCTGTTACTGTATAATAAGCCAAACCAGCACTCTTCGCCGCTACATAATTTGTACTCCAATTTTGCAAATTACCAGGGAAGCAACCAATAAAGAGCAAATTATCATCGCTGCTATTTATTACGCTAGTCCCAGCATTGGTATTATCGTTGTCAATAGTATCTGCCGTAGAAATTGTACTTCCATCTGAATCATAATAAATTATCTTAATATAACTTGGTAAAGCGCTTTCATCTTCTGCCAAAATAGGAAGCGTTCCATAATCCCCGTCATTCGCGTATTGAGTAATCGGAGCATTAGTTAAAAAAGATTTAGTACTATCTGTTAAATTAAAAGCATCTAAATTATATCCAAAATTCCCAGAAGCTCCATTTATTTCCAAAACATCATCGGGATTTAAATATCCATTAAACAATTTATATATATCAGAATTTTTTTCAGTACCATCTTGTATTCTAACTACATTATCATTCTGATTCCCCGCTGCATCTTCCGCGCCTAAATATTCAACTGAAAATTCAATACCTAAGTATCTTACGCAATTAAAATTTAAAGAGTATTTATCTACTGTATGTACTAGAAATCTTCTAACAGCATTAGTTGTCGCGCCTTTATAAGTACTAGCAAAATCATCTGTATAGTAAGATAGATTATCGGCTTTAACGTAATTTTCTATTACATTGCGAAAATCAAATATTCCAACTCCCGCATTATTTGGTGTTGTTTTAAACGTACCGATTAAATCTGTTGTTGTAGATGGGTTAGGCGTTGCGCTGGAAATATGAACCTTTGCTACAAATTTTACTTTTTGCTCATTATTAACGGCCGTATCATTAGATACTACAAATATTACTTCTTGGCCTACTGGTAATACATTAAATATTGGATTTTGTTTTATAACTGAAGCTGCCATATTTTTTTATTTTGTAAACGTTGTTAAATAAGAAGTTACATCTTTACTAAATAATGATGGAAAATCTTTTTGTAATTTCTTATAATATATACTTAAAGGCGTAGATAAAAAGCTTATACTTTTAATACCTTCGCGCTTTATTTTTTTGCTTATTAAATAAGCGAATCCCGACAAAAAGCGCCCTGTATTTTTATCTCTTCCTCTCCCCATCCCTTTAGGCTTAATACCCTTTTTTTTAATCCATTTGGAAAGTATATCAATTGGCGGTCCTTTTGTTGTATAAGCGTACGGGCTAGATAATGTTTTGCCTTTATAATTCTTATAACTTCTTTTAGTTTTATTTCCCGATACTCCTTTGTCTAAAAAAGTACCATAATCTGCCATATAAAATTTTACACTAAAGCCATTAGGGTCTTTACTTACTACGGCTCTTATTGAATTGCCTAAAGCTGTATTCCCTCTAGCCTTACCAATAGAGTCTTTAGATTTGGATAACATTCCCTTCGCATCTCTTACTACCTTTTTTGCGAAGCTATCTAAATATCGCTGTAAGTTTTTAGTTTTCATTATACAAGCGCTACGAACATTTCCATTTGTACTGCCGTACTACTAGCTGGCCTAGCTTGTACGTTTGCCAAATCTTCAAAGCTTGCAAAGCCTGGGCTTGTATCTGCCTCTGCAACCATCACTTCCTCTCCATTGAAAAGCATATGCGAGCCGCCTGGTCTTATTTTTACTGTATAATTAGTTGCTGTTCCTACTACTGCTAAATATACCGCATCTGTTGTGCTTAAATTAGTAAGCCTTACATACGCTGTATTTTCTACATCTAAAGCTCCCGCTGAAGCATGAGGGGTTGTTGCAAAAGTCGCTATTGTTGTAGTTTGCGATGCAGCGCAAGTTACAGTTCTTTCAAATGTATCTACTACTCCAGAGGTTACAATAGTATTTGATGAGCCTCTTAAAGAGCCGTTTATAACCACCGCTTCGTTAATTGTTACTGTTAAATCTGCCATTATTTTTTCTTTTTATTATCTATTTGTTTTAATTTATTTATCGCCCAATTTATACCGCTAGTACCACCCCATCCCAGCCAGGCTACATAACCTTTATCTTTCCAGGGGGTTGCTTTATATTCTGGATTAATCTTTGCATTTTTTTCATGCCTTTTAAAAGATGCCATTCTTGCAATCGTATCTCTGGATATTGGCTTTTTCTTTGCCAACTGATTAGCTCTAGTCCATCCAACTCTAGTCATTCCTTTAACTTCATCCCCATATTTATCGCGCCATTTTAATACCTTCTTTGCGTTATTGCTAGCCGATACTGGATAATCATTATAACTCTTTAACTTTATGCTTATAGCTTCTAATTTAACTAATACATCTTCATAGCTCATAGCCTTATTGTTATTTTTGGCGGTATTAATTGTATTTCTATTTTCCATATTTTAAATTTAAACATTAGTAACCAGCTCCCGCATCAGTTACAGGAATAGTACAAGTATCAAAATCATTCATAACTTTTATCCCTAAAGTAAAGCTCCATCCGCATAGCAAATTATCGAACCTCTCCTGGAATGGCTCAATCGTAAATTGGTCTTCAGTAAAGTATAAAGGAAAATTAATATTATTTACTCCAGCCATCGACTGCCTTGAACTATGGCGCAGCATTCCAATAAAATCAGTACATATTTCTAACGTTTGATTCCATACCTGTTGCTCATTGTTTTTAGGATTAATTAATTTTGTTAATTGAGATGCCTGGTACGTTTGCCAGTCCTCTTTCTCTGATACTAAGTCGCATACAAAAAGCTGAAAATTATATATTAATTCACTTTCCCCAGTAGATACATTTATCGGATTTATATGCAGCAAAGGAAACTTCTGAAGTTTCTCCAGGTTAATATCAAATATATCGCCAACCGATACAGTTGTTATTTGATTATGGTACTCTCCTAATCTGCAAAGAGTATTTATTACGTTATTATATGTTTTATTATTTACTGCCATTTTTAACTTTATTTTGAGATTCTAAATCGGTTTCATAACTAAGCCAAGTTAGACAATCTATTAAGTTTAATTTAGTAATCCTATCTAAATTAGAAATATCTGCATTTGCCAGCCTATACATTACACCGAACCAGCTCCATCTTTCGCTGAAGGATTTTGAGGCGATTGCATCATCATTTCCTTCTGCAGTTCCATCAAATATGATTCCGAAGTCATTAACAATACCATTACGAAATGATAAAAAAAAACCAGCGCTTCTTGCACTTCCTCAGCTTTCATCTTTTTCATTTCCTCGGCCCTTATGGCAATATCGCCATCATAAGCCTCTATGGTATAAACTCCCGTTTCAGTTTCGTCTACAATTGGCCGATATAATATCGCCATTATTTTAGG
>TARA_R100001443_G_scaffold65927_1_pt1 | contig 12766 bp, 17 predicted proteins | sample TARA_R100001443 | Tara Oceans TARA_R100001443 (sample SAMEA2622142) | marine metagenome | biome: marine biome (ENVO:00000447); feature: deep chlorophyll maximum layer (ENVO:xxxxxxxx); material: "saline water (ENVO:00002010), including plankton (ENVO:xxxxxxxx)" | depth 50 m
AGGAGGGTCATTGGCCTAGGAGCCAAGATGAGAAAGAGCAGATGATGAATAGAGAGTCTGAAAGGGAGAGGGAGAGGGAGTTAGCAGTAAACGATATTAGGTCTTTCAGACGTAATCAAAGGCTAAGAAGACGATTTGGTGATGACTAATGACCGACTTCTCCATCTACGAGGTAGGCCCACGGGACGGTTTGCAGAGCGCGGACACCATAATGCCCACTGCCAGCAAGGTCGAGATGATTGAGAGGCTCGCCCAGTGTGGCATACGCAACGTGGAGGTCGGTGCGATGGTCAGTCCCGATAAGGTCCCCAACATGGCTGACAGCGGGAAGGTGTACTCGCAGGTGTCCTACCTAGAGCCTGACGTCACGCTGGGCATGCTAGTCCCGAACGCGAAGGGCGTGGAGAGGGCGAAAGCGGTGGGAGTGAGCAAGTTCAACGTCTTCTTCTCACCATCCGACTACTTCAACATCAACAACCACGGCAGGACGCTCAACTTCATCTTCAGCGAGTACGTCAGTGCCCTGCATAAGGTTGACAAGTCCGATATCAGGGTGTACATATCCACCGCATTCGGCTGTCCGGGCACTGGTGAGATACCCAGCGAGGCGATGAGAAGGGCCCTCTCATGGGCTGATAGCCTAGGCTCGACGATAGTGCTCTCCGACACCACGGGTAGGGCCAACCCCATGAGGATAAACAGGATGATGAGGGAGATATCCAAGACGAGCGTGACTGCTGACATAGCCCTCCACCTGCACCACGGGCCACGCAGGAACAGGATGTACGACAACATCAGTGCCGCCTTCGATGCTGGCATCAGGCAGTTCGACAGCAGCATCAACGGCCTAGGCGGGTGCCCGTTCATACCCGGCTCGGGTGGCAACCTAGCGACCGAGGAGCTGGTGGCATGGGGCGAGAGGGAGAACCTAGACTCGGGCATCAGCTTGGACGACCTCAAGCCCGTGTCCAAGTTCGTGGATGCGAAGCTGGGTTTCTAGCCCATAATCGACGATAGCACGAAGACTACGAGGCACAGGCTGACAATCAGCTCGACGGCTATGTTACGCAAGGTGCGTTTGACCATGCATAGGGCGCTTTTAGATATCATCAGGTTACGGCTATCTTCGAGCCGGTGCTGGCTTTAGCCCTTCCCTCTTCGGCTAGCCTCTCGATGCGCTCCATCTCGGCTTGTTGCTTCTCTCTGTTGGTGCTAGCGGCTTGCATTGAGGACTGTATACCCACTAAACCAGTGGCTGCCGCAGTCTTCTGCCTCTCCTTCTGTTGTGATTGTAGCTCTTGCAGGTTCTTATCAGCTTCTGCTGCCGCTTGAGTGGTCTCATTGATTTCTTGGAGTCGCTTCGCATTGTGCTCAGCAGCCGCAGCTATGTCTTCCGGTTTAACATCGGGAACTGGATTTGCCGCTCTGTTTCTTAACTCAGCCATTTGGTCCATATTTGCAGTAGAACCCGTCGCTCCCATTCTCAATTTTGCTTGTGCTTCTGCAATTGCGTTTTTAGGTTTCACGGCTTGCTTGGAAGCAGCGGCCTCACTTGCCTCCTTTGCTGCTCCCCTTGCCACTCCAACCTTGCTAGCTCCCCTCAAGGCTTGAGCTCCCCTGAGTGCCCCTAGGCCTAGAGCACTGGCACCGCCTGTCAATGGGGCTAGTGCTATAGCGCCCAAATCCACTAGATTTTTGGGGTTTATGAATTTTCTAACAAGCACTGGGGGTGTGCCGCCGGGGGAACGATAAGATGTTACAGCCGGTACCGTAAAGGAAGAGGAGTTGGTACTCTCTATGCCCGGCGACACAATACGCCCATCATGCGTAACATATTAGACATATCGCACTCCTAGGCCCGTACGGTAGTTGCATGCGGGATGCTTTCGAGAGCGCTTGGTCGGTCCTCAAAATGTCTGGCAGTATGCAGGCTGCGATGAATCACGACCTCCCCAGCTACATGGAGGAGGCGCTCAATCAGAAGATGAAGACTCGCAATGACGCTCGAAAGAAGAAGAGCAAGGCCCAGAAGCTCAGGGACAAGGTTCAGGACCACATGGAGGATGCCGATGTCATACGCTACTACAAGGAGAACCACCCCGAGTTCTTCCACTCTTTCATGAATGGGGGCGGTGAGCAATGAAGGACAAAGCGGACTACGACCCACGCGCAGGAACCGCTAAGCCGGGCATGGTCATCATGATTGGCGTCAAGAGCCCAAAGAAGAAGGGCAAGAAGAAGGATGGCGTTGCCAAGGCCGAGACAATGAGGCATCAGCCTCTACCTGAGCCAAGGGACATCTCTATGCGAAACATAGGGCCCAAGAGAATGGCTGGCTTTGCTCGGAAGCTGGGAGAGTTGGATGCGTATGACCAAGATGACATGGATGCTGCGAGGTATACCGAGCGACCCCCAGTCAGCTCTCAAAACACAATGGGTGTCAGGGGGACGCGAATGTCCAATTTGCACTCTGACCTTACTCCAGAGCAGTTTGGGACGCATCAGGCCAAATTGGATGCACTGGCGGCAAACCCACCTAAGTTCACAGGCACACCCAGACAATTCGGCCAACTTCCACCCCCATTGAAAGAGAGTGAGAGGGGAAGACTAGCAAGACCAACCGACATTAGATTCGATATAGACCCAGAAAATCCCAACATGGGTCGAACGAGTAGTCAAATTCGCACTGGTAAGCCGATGGACATAGCTTTCAGACTGCTAAAGCAGATAGCCGCTCCACAGGATTTCCATAGGATAATGGATGAGATGCATTGTAATATGTGCATGAAGAACCCCAAGGCCGTTGGTAACCCTAACTTCTGTGAGGCTTGCCAACGGTTGGTGGACATGTGAGACCGATTGACCCGGCCTTCCAGTTGCTCAAGGAGCGCAAGTCGCCAGAGGCCATGAGGCGCAAGCTGGAGTATGACAAGAGGTACGAGAAGACCCCTGAGAGGAGAAAGTACCAACGCGACCTCCACGCCGAGAGGAGGAGAAGGGGGATATACGGCTCAGGGGACCACATGGATGTGAGTCACACCCAAGGAGGAAAGCTCACTTTGGAGGGCGAGCACTCCAATAGAGCAAGACATTTCAAAAACAGAGGCACCCTTCGGAGAGTGAGGAACTGATGGGCTGTGAGTGTGGGCACTGTGTTGGGATGGATACGGTTTGGAAGAAACTCTGTCCGGAGGGGAAGGCGGCAGCCAAGCGCAAGTTCAAGGTCTACCCCTCCGCTTACGCTAACGGATGGGCCGTACAGTACTGTCGAGGAAAGTTCCGAAAGAAGGGGAAGAAGAAATGACCCGGTGTACCTGCCACGATACATTAGTGGTGAAGAACCTGAATCGCTGGTTCAAGGAGAAGTGGGTGGACGTATCGAGAAGGGGGAAGGACGGCAAGCACCCACCATGTGGGAGGAGCAAAGCGAAGACGTCCTCGAAAGGCTATCCGAAGTGCAGGCCCTCAGTGAAGGTCTCATCGAAGACCCCGAAGACTTCTGGTTCGATGTCAAGTGGACAGAAACAGGCCGCAACAAAAAGAAAGAGGGCAAAGAAGCAGGGTGTTGGTGGGAAACCGACAATCGTTAAGATGGTGGCAGTGATATGAGTGACTACGACACGTGTGATTGCTGCTCACCCATGCAACAGGCGTCTATGGCTCTCTTGGAAGGCTACTTCGAGAAGGCCAAGAAGAAGTCCAAGCCTTTTCATGGCTACAACCCAAAGAGGCATCACAAGAAGGGTGGCCTCAACGCCGCCGGTCGTGCTAAGTTCAAGAGGGAGACCGGTGCGAACCTCAAACCCCCGGTCACGACAAAGCCATCCAAACTCAAGCCCGGAAGCAAAAGAGCAAAAAGAAGAAAATCCTTCTGCGCTCGCATGAGTGGTAGTAAGGGTCCTACGAGCAAGGATGGCAAACTAACTCCGAAGGGTGCGGCATTGAAGAGGTGGAACTGTTAATGGCCAAGCTAAAGCGAGATAGCTGTTGTTGCGGTGGTAACAAGAAGAACCCATGCAAGTGCATGGAGCAGGGAGTGATGAAATGCTCAATGAGTCCTCCACGCTGTCCTTGCTACAGCTTGCTCTACGCTCAGAGAAAAGCGGCAAACGAAATTATGAAGATGGATTTGCGCAAAATGGTGTTTGTCCGATAATTCCTAGTAATTGTCTATACATATGTAATATATTCTACTTGTATAGACAGGAATAAAGAATATTCGGACAAGAGAATGCTTAAGATGACCTCCCTAGTGGGCTAGTGCGAGGTCACGACGATGAGTGATGCAGACGAAATGAAGATGACGGGTCTTATCCTTGCACAATCTGCTCTTGTGGGGGTAGCAGTTGGAGTGTATAGTTCAGGACTCTGGATGCCCGCTGGAAGCAATGCCGACTCTACCATTAACGGTATGACATACGCTATGGGAGCCCTTGCTGTCCAAACGATTGCCTATTATCTGTTCAAGATGTTCTTCGAGCAGGGTATGAGAGAGAGGGTTCAGATTGCAGAGATGCAGAGAACCAGACAGGACCAGTTCCGAAGACAGCAGATTACCTTTGACCAGAGGAGAGCTGATTTGGAACTGAGGGTTCAGGAGATGCAGTTGGAGAACGAGCTGAGAATGCTACAGAAGGACCCCTCTAGGATAACGCCTAACTACAACGGTCCCTCCATAAGCAGCCAAGGAGACTTTCACAGCACCTTCAATCCCGGAATACCAACTCACCAAGCAGAGAGCGATGCGCCATTGAACCTAGGGATAGGCTCACTGAACAACATGGCCGATAACCTGCTAAGTGACAGGAACATACCCAATCCACCTGCTCCATCGGAAGCCCCTAGACTGAAGAAGGATGGTACGCCAGACTTAAGGTACAAGGCCAAGCGTGGCGGTAACTAATGGTTCTACCCGGCCAGCTCATACCCTCGCCAATACGAATCTTTCGCAATGTGAAGGACGATTCGGTCGAGGAGACATTGCGTGCAATGCACTTGGCTAATACCGTAGACAATACGTATGAGTGGGGAATAGGCTGGGTGAGGACAATATTGTGCTCAGTAGCATCCGCACTAGCGATATCCGCTATCGAGACAAATAGCGATTTCTCCCTATGGGAATGGACTGCCGAGTGGTTCTACAGCATGTTGAAGAACTTCGGTCAATGGCTAGTGGACTTAGTGAGCTGATGCCAAATGGCTGCGATGGCTGGTAGTGCTCTGGTAGGTGCAGCTCTATGGGGACAGCAGATATACAATAACTGGAAATCCAGACGTGTTGGCATATATGGCGCCTCGATGGTTGGTAAGACCACTCTAGACAGGTACATGACCACTCCCGGCGAGATGGAGGAGATACCGGAGAACGAGAGGACCGACCACTTCAAGATACTGACTAGGTACATTCTACCAAAACCCACTAGGAAGAGACTGAGGTACAAGGGCGAGAGAAGAGTGGTACACTCCTCCGACATAGGTGGTGAGGACAGGTTCTGGAACCTATGGATTGACGACATGGTAGCTAGGCAGTGCGAGTATGTGGTCTTCATGTTCGATGACAGGGCATTTCGAGGAGATGGTCTTGACCAAATAGGGGGATTCAAGTTCCTAGTGGACAGTCTGATAGGAAGGCAATACAGGTACAGGAACATGAAGAGCTGGTGGAAGGGGAAGAAGTACTCACCTAGGCTCGTTCTTCTAGTAGCCAACAAGGCTGACAGGTTCTTCGACCAGAAAGCCGCTCAGCTATGGAGGGAGGGAAGGATAGGGGAGCACAAGATATTCGACCCCTTCAGAGAGGATTTGGTTAGACTACAAAAAGCAGGAATACCAACGCAGAGGAACTTCATGGCTACTAGAATAGGGTGGAACGTGGAGCAGGCTCTCATGGATATGATAGACTATTGACCTCATGAGTGACCTTTTTGACTGAATACGGTGTGGGAGAAGCATGGCGCGAGGCGGGTCAACCACATCTCTGGTCTCCACTGGAGGGAGTAATTCAGTCAGAACCACCGTGCCAATGTGGATTGTTGAGCAGTTCGGGTTGAAGTCAGGAGACAAGATAGAATGGTCCTTACGAGCTGAAAATGGGGCAATGTCCATAGTAGTAACCCCTCAGGAGTGATAACATGGTAATGAATGCGATGAATCCCTTTGCCGTCCAACCACCAGAAACGCTGTCTAACGTCAATGAGGCCACTCTCATGGCTCTCTCCCAGCAGGGTAACCCAAACTTCACCCATGCCATGCTCATGGAGCAGGCCGCTGCACAACAGCAGATGCAGAGAATGGCGATGGAGAAGAACATAGAGGTGCCCAAGGTGAACTTCTACCCATCTAGGCACGCCGACCCGAGAAAAGCCAGAAAGCAAGATATCAGACAGGCATACAAGCTACTCAAACCCACAAAGAGGTCCTTGTTGGACCCAAGGAGATGGTTCAGCAAGTACAGGTACAACAAAGACACAGCGGTCTGTTGCGTAGATGGGTGCAACGTGCTAGAGCTAATCCAACACGACAACCTGTATGCGAAGATATGCGATGAGGATACGGGCAAGAGCCTCTGGGAGCTGTATTGGCAGAACCCCATAACAGGTGAGCCAGAGGCCTTCGTTGCTCGTGAGGGAGTGACTAGCGGCAGAAAACTCAGAGCCACATACTGCCCTGAGCACCTTCATCTGTACCACTTGCTGTGCAAATGGGAGGCGCAGGAGGAGCAGGAGGAGGAAATGAGACCAAGCAGATTCAGGGACAAGGTCAAGAAGGGGGTCAGTATAGTCAGTGTTCCAGTATCAGTGGCCAAACAACCCTCCGTCCCCCATCCAATGGTCAACAAGTACGAGCCCTTCTTCGCAGAGATAATGGCAGATGCTCGAAAGTCCAAGGGAATCAACGTGCAGTTCTACACTAACCCGCACACCGATGAGAACGATTTGACTGTAATTACCTTCGATAACAGGATGTTCAAGCGGGAACTGATGGAAATGGCTAACCCAACGCCTGCCTTCCAAGACATACTACGTGCTCAGGCTCAGGCCATGCACCAACAGGCTCAAGTCGTGCCCCCTCTTCCCGTACAACCAGAAATGACCCCGGAGGGACTACAATGAGCATGGGATACCCGACTCAAAACAACGGAATGAGCCTGAATCTAAGTGCTACTGGAGCTCCTATAGGGGGTTATCCCGTACAGCAGAACGTCAATCCCTACATGGGGATGCCACAACAGGGGTTGCAGGGGCAACACCCTAGCGCTATGGGAGCTATGTTCGCTGGCTTGACCGGTCAAGACCCCTATAACCAGCAAGCGATAGTCCCACCTAGCGAGACTGAGATTCTCATGACCATGCTGGATAACGCATACCCTGTCGAGAGATTCCTATCCACTCCCCTCTTCAATCAGATACTGGAGATAATAGGAGCAATCACCACCTTCCAAGTGCTCAATCTCATGAAGAGCGTCAAGTACTCGTTCGATGACGAGAATGGCATATTCTCATTGGACATAGCATCCCTCCCGACTGAGCTACAGACAATGAGCTCGGAGAACATAGGGGCACAGCTATCTAGCCTAAACGCTCAGATAAGCCAAGTGGTCAACCACGCTAACACAGTGAAGATGCAGACCTTGCAGAATGCCAGCCAGAACATGCTTCACGTCCAATTGCAGAATGCCATGGCCAATCCCGGTATGATGACAGGTGCTGCTGAGGCAAGCGGCTCATTCCTCAGAAGCCTAGTGACAGGGGGCAGAGCCTGATGATGGGAGGCCCCAACATACCAAACATGGGTAATATGGTACCCACTCAATTTGCAGATATGACCATGCACATGCTATCTCCGAAGAGGGAGATAATAATCGACATGGTGATGGTACAGCTAATCAGTGCCATACTGATATTCATGGGCATACTGATGTTCAAAAGCAACGAAATAACGCAAAGTGACATGTCTGTGTATATGATTGGAGTATTCATCTCATTCATACTACTAACGCAGATATATCAGCGAATAACGCGTAGTGCTTAGAGAAGGCTGATTAAGCTACACGCATTGGCATTCCGCATGGTTGAGCGCCAGCCAGTCATGAAACGGTCTTGCTCGTTCTGTCAGAGCGATGCTAGAGAGCAGCTCGAGGAGGCTCTCACCAATGGCGAGATGTCATGCACTCAGATAGACAAGGACATGGGTTGGAGAGCCAACACAGCGGACCGTCATTTTAGAAATCACATGGGTCAGTACCACATGGCTGCCAACCCATCTTGCGTCATATGCTCCAGCGACAAGAGAAGCGAGTACGAGGAGAGATTCTTCAATGACGGCTCCGAGTCCGATGCCATAGCAGAGGAGCTTGGGATAAAGGAGAGCACAGTCTACCACCATATGAAGCATCACTTCCAACCTCTCGTGCAACGCTCGGCATCATTGGAAGTGGCAATGACTGTGGGCAATGAGATAAACGTCCTAAGAAACAACGTCGAGAGACTCAACAGCAAGCTCAATGAGCTCATGGATGAGGGAGATGTGCACGAAGAGGGGTTCGTGAGAAACGCAGTGACCCTACACAAGGAGGTCAGGGAGTCGATAAAGGACCTGACCAAGGTACAGGAGACTTGGGGAACCTCGGGAGAGGGCTCGCAGGTCAATCAGACAATCAACATACTACAAGTCGAGATTGCCAAGGAGAGCCCGGAGAGCTGGAAGAGAATCAAGAGCAAGCTGCAAGAGGAGATGGAGGGAGCGGTTTGATACCGGTATCCGACCTCATGCAGTCCAATCACCCCGGATACAGAGCCTTTTGCATTGGGTATAGCATGAATGATGTGTATCACCCAGTATTCTTCGATTACTGCGTAAGAGTGTGTGAGACTTTCAAAAGGCATGCTGATGGTCGTTATGGCGACCAAGTGGCTATCGTAACCGAAACCAGCATTACTAGAATCATAGAGTCACTCAAGCTAATTAACGAAACTGATGAGCCTGATGAGGTCTTCCCTCTCAGAAGCTCGATAAGAAACGACTGCTATGAGTTTCTGAAGCATTGTGACCACATGTCTAGAAAGTTCCAAAAACCCACAGCTATGACAAAGTTTTACGATATGCTTGGTGATATGGTGATGACCATAGCTTTTCAATACGCGGGGGTGGAGCACTGAGTCGAATACTAATCAAGAAATCTGGCACCATGGGCATGGGTACGGGTTCGGACACTAGGATGTACGCACCTCGTAGCGAGTCTTCACACATGTATCGTGCTAACAACGAGGACGAGTCCACGTACACAGGCGCTGAGGACCCCAGATACAGGGACCAGATAGCAGACAAGAAGAAGAAGGAGCGAAAGAAAAGAGCAAATGAGATGAAGAGGCTCAAGCACCTATCCATCAAGCCCAATGACTTAGAATCCATTGACAACGAAGAGGAAGAGGAGAAGTTCAACTCCAGAGCCGGGGTCAAGGAGCCATCTATACAGACCGGGTCAAGCGGAAACTTCGGTGCTCTGACTAGCCTAGCCATGCAGGCAAGGGGTCCGGGTTTCGCTGGTGGCGAGGGAGTTGAAGGTTACAAGTTCTCAAGCGAGCCAATGAAAGTGGCGTTCCGATTACTGAAAGCATATGAGGACGAACACCTACAATCCTACTTGGATGGGGACATAGATGAGTTAGGAATGTTCGGTCACTCCTTCGACCAAAATAGATTCCCGTTTCTACACGTCAATGCCAACCATCCACTTATACATGACAATGATGATGTCGTCAATGAGTTAATGACTTCTGAAGGAGGTTATGAATCGATGGAACCCTACCTACGTAACTATGAAAATGAGTTGAAGGCATTTCATGACCACATGGTCCTTAGTGGCTCTCCACAGGGCTCCCCGCCTCAACTAGCAAATGGTATTCGTGCTCTCGTAAATGACTACAGAGAGCAAAGTGGCGTGCATGATATGACTGAGGAAGAAGTCATGAGGGCTAGTATGGCCATGTACATGGCTACGTTAAAGGCACTAAAATTGAAGAATGCACAATCTTCCTTTGACCCTTCAATGCTAGAGGATTTGAAAAGCGAGCCCATAAATGATGCTTGGTCTGAACTACTAAAATCCAAGAAGTCCAAGAAGAAGGACAGGAAGACCAAGAAGGAGGAGAGGAAGAAGTGGAGGCCATCCACTGGGATGTTCAAGAAGCCACCCGGAGGATTCGATATATCAGGTGCCACCAATAGAAGAGCCAAAGCTAGGATGCGCGGTATCAAGGGCGGTAAGAGAACTGGTCTTGGTAGGGCCCACCTCGCTGTGGAGATGGGTCACCGAACGGTCGGTAAGAACAAGCAACCCACGTCCAAGGACGTGGGCAAGTACAGGCAGTACCTAGGCCAGCAGGAGGCTCAGAGAAGACTCGGCAACATTAGGTCACCGACATCCATACCACAGAGGTTCGGCGCTCGCTCATACAGAGCGGGGCCCACTGGTGGAGGCGCACTCAGGCAGTTGGCTGGGCAGGCCGCACTCGCTAGGAGACCGGCAGTCAGGAGACCGAGCAGACCTAGAATGATGCCAGCAAGAGGAGTCAGGAGACCAACCATGCCAAGAGCCCCTAGGATGCCATCGATGCCTTCCCCCCAATACAGCTCGGGCTACGCTAGGCAGAGCATGGCAGGCGGAGCGCAGTACGCTCCCTCCAGAATGCCATCGGCATCCATGCAAGGCGGACCATCAATGGTCATGACCGGGGAAATCGGGGAGGGAAGCGACTTGCAGAAGAAACGCTTCACCTACTACGATAAGGCTGAGCTCAGACAACTAATCAACGAGGCAAGAATGGCGCTCAAGCGCAAGGACAAGAAGAACAAGGGGAAGGGCGATGCGAACGTGGGTGTCGCTAGCAACCTACCCAACCACAACAACGCCCCGACCAAGGAGACTACTCGACCCGAGGGTGCTACTGAGGATGCGAACAACGACCCGAGGACCTTCGGCGTGAATCCCCTTGACCACCTAACCTCAAGGGGAGGCAGAACCCCTTGAACACGTATAGCATCATCAAAGCGGTGATGCTCCGCAAAGGCGATGCCAACTACGTCATTCATGGTGGCGCCCCTCACAAGATAAGACATCCCCCAGTGGAGGCGATAAAGCCACCCGGAGTGAAGGACACACCTGCCTTCGCGCACACGGGCGGGTTCGAGGAGCATGTCTCTGGCATACCGGGGGTAGGACAGGTGTATCCCGGAGAGTACCTGCCTGATGGGGGCTCCCATGGTGAGGAGGTCTACGTCGACGAAGCAGGTGGGCAGCACATGCACGGCATAGACGGCCTCATCAGAGCGGTAGGCCAGTCAATGCTACAACAGGGAATAAACGTGCCCGGCAAGGTAATAGTAGATAGAGCGATAGACCTGTATAACAGCAGGCGCAAGGATAAGATTCCCGGTAGCGATGCAATTGATTGGAGGAAGATAAACCTAGGAAGGCTCGGGGACCTAGATACGGATGCTATGTCCACACGCAACGAGCACGGCCTAGTCACTACAATAACTAACAGCCACGATGACAAGCACATGTTCGGTACTTTCCTAGAGTCCTATCTAATACCCTTCAACAACGAGCTGGGCCAGATAATGGCAGAGGCGGGACATCCCAACCCCCAACAGCACAGTTGGGTGAGGAAGCCCTACATCAAGCCACACAGGCTGCACTTGAAGCCAGACGGGGAAGGAGGGATGAAGTTCGGTGCTAACAGCGTGCCCTCAGGGCAGCTGTTACCGGGAGCAGGTCTAGATGCATTATCAATCCGCAGGTTGGAGGGTATGCTCGATGACACTAGGGCATTCCAGAACATATCGTCTTGGGGAGTCGGCAGTCACATATCCAATCTCTACCACCTCCCTCACGCCGATGCCGCTCCCGACTACACGGGTAGGAAGCATGCCAGAAAAGCCCTCGTCGATTCCTTCGTCCACCAGATGCTCATGACACTGGGATATGACAGGGACGCGATAGCCAACAACCTAGTAGTCGACAGCGAGGGAGCTAAGAGAATGGTGTCGAGGCTAAAGGGAGAGATTAATGGGAAGCCGCTGAAGTCCTACTTCACCAGCGAGGAGGGAATAAGGGAGCTAGGGGAGCAGTTATCCAGATACCCTAGTCTGAACCACGTGTACGGCGAGAGCAGAATGCCCTCATTCGATGAGGACAAGAAGAAAACCAGAAGAGCCAATACCTCTGGCAACCTCACTCACTTCTTTGGTCAGAGGTACGGGGATGATGCTACCGAAGGCAGGGGATTGGACCTCTTCATGGGCAACTCCAAGAGGATAGAGAATTTCATGAAGTTTCAACGGAACAAGGACCAAGCTCATCATAAGAGAGCCAAGGACTCCTTCAGCAATGCCCTCCTAGCACGTGACTTGGGAATCAATCACGTTGAGGACATGCCCACTCCAGAAGAGGTAAGGGAAGCTGGCCTCGCGCTCCATGACACCCCGGAAACTAGGGCCGATGCACCTAGAATAGCCAACATCATGAATCAGCTCTTCGCCCTGCATACCACGGCTTACGGGCATGAGCTGAAGGAGCTACCCAACGAAGAGGAGATGAAGGAAATCAGACCCATAATAGACCACGTCATACAGGGGGGCACGCATGAGGACCTCTCCCAACTCGGGGTCCCTGACCACATACCTTACTCCGACCAGATGGAACCCATAACACCAGTCGGTGAGAGTACGAGTGATATTGGCATGTCGGGCACGCCCAAGGGGG
>TARA_R100001443_G_scaffold102361_1_pt1 | contig 12752 bp, 18 predicted proteins | sample TARA_R100001443 | Tara Oceans TARA_R100001443 (sample SAMEA2622142) | marine metagenome | biome: marine biome (ENVO:00000447); feature: deep chlorophyll maximum layer (ENVO:xxxxxxxx); material: "saline water (ENVO:00002010), including plankton (ENVO:xxxxxxxx)" | depth 50 m
GAAATATCTGCAGCACCATTCATATCTATTGTAGTAGCTGCTATTTGGATTTCAGTATCGGCAACTAAATCTAACTGTCCATCAGCACTTGAATAAATATAAATAGCAGTATCTCTAAACTGTACTTTTTCTGTGCTATCTATTAATAAATCATCTGAGAATTTAAAATAATCCTCGTCTTCCATCCATGTTAAAACACCATCGTTTGAATTAGCGTTAAAAGTAATAGCTATGTCGGTATCTGCACCTGTACCAAAACTTAAAGTATTACTGTAAAGTGTTGAAAGTGGACCACCATCTCCTGTGGTACTACCATCGTGTGTATGCCCTGAACTTACGTTAAAAGCATTTACTAATTGATTAAATTCATTGTTAAAAAGTGCAGCTGTAATGGTATCCCCATCACTAAATGAACTCTGTCTAGTATATGTTGCCATGTTTTGTTATCTCCTGTTATTGTCTTCCTGATGGTCTATAATTTATATATAGCCCATTAATTGCATACGGTGCATTTTTATCTGCACTAAAAATTCTAAAAAAATTACTATGTCCACTTCCTGTTAAAGCTTGTCTTACTAGTGGCTGTTGTGCTGCTCCAAATGTTGCAGCATTAAAAACAGCACTACCAAACAAAGCTGGTTGTGGTATAGAATCTAAAGTTATATCTACTGGTTGGGGTGTTGTATTACTATCATAATCAAACTTATATCTTAAAGTAGGCTGACAGTCTCCCTCTGGAGTAAAAGATATTTTTACATAATCTAATGTTTTTAAAGTCCCTAAATCTCCATAATCAAAATCTGGTGATTGATATTCTGCTTCAATATCTGTTGAAGTTCCTGCTGGGTTAAAATCATTTCCGGAGTCGTGATTATAAATATACCCATCTCTATCACCATGATAAAACTTTTCTATGCCATTACTTGCAAAACCTGAAGTAATAGCGGGTGCTTGGATTCCTAATGTTTCTGACCACTGGAATCCTTGTGGTCTTAGTGTTCCTATAATGCCCTTTGAAGTTGCTGAAGTATCAGAAGAAGTACTATAAAACATTCTATATTGTGATTTGTCTCTAATTACTACACTACTAAATTGTAGTGTATTCTTTGCAGCTAAAATATTATTTATAATAGGCTGTATTGCTTGGCTAATAGTTCCCAACTCAACGTCACCAATTCTTGCTGTACCTGCTACTGTTCTAAAACCGTCTGGTGCTAAAAATATTAAGTCACCAGCTATCTCTTGAATTGTTTGTCCATCTACGCAACCTACGTTTTTTGTAACTGGAACAACAGCTATGTTAGAAGAATCGTTTATATTTATAAGTTTAAATATTGAGTTTTGACAAAAAATAAATAACTCATTACGGAAACTTTTTAAGCCTACAACTTTATCTTCTAGTGTTACACTGCCTGAACCGGTACCACTAAAACTATCTATGTCATTTGTTGCACTATAATAAATAGTGTTAGGTGTGCTGGGGTCTCCAGCTACTACTAAATGTTTGTCATGTATATTACAAAACTTAGCTGTTTTAGAGCCATCTATTGTTATTTGACTAGCAAAATAAGTTCTGGAAGATAAAGCACTTCCAGTGCCTGTCATCTTAAATAAAAATGGTTTATTGTTTCCACTCTTATCTGTTATAATTAATTCACCATAATCTGAAGTACCTTCATATAAAGCAAATTCACATTGGTCTAAACTTGTTAAAGATAGTTCACTTCTACCAGTAAATGTAGAATAATTATCTCCACTTGCAGATACACTAGCTTTATTTAATTGTAACCAACTTGTTCCATCTTTACTAAAAAATATATCATCACCAGCTACTGTAACTGCTCCGTCTGCATATACTGATAAACCTTCTATATCATTTGAAGTATTTGGTCTGGCAGCACTTCCACCACCAAAAAGACTATAGCCATTAATTCTTCTATACCCGCCTTCTATAGATACTTCAAAGTTTCTTAACTTAGTTGCTAAGCCCGGAGTTCTTAATAGTGCTAATGAGTTAGTAGACTTATTAAGTCCACCTTCCATTGGTACAGCAAAGGGCTGAGCAGCTGACATTAGAAGTATCTCCTATCGTCTGTCATATCTTTAGGTTGTGGGTTTATTAAATTAGATTTCATGTGTCTTATATTTCTTTTATACTCATCTAAAGCAAAAGCAGCTTGTTGTAAATTGTTTTTAAATTGATGTACATAATATCTAGCTCTAGCAGTTAATACATTACTGTATTGCTCTGGCATAGGAATAGTATCATCGTGTGCTGATAAAGCTGTTGGTTTAGTAAAAGCATAAAAATGCACATTATAAACTTTATCTGGTATTGGACTTAAGCCAAACTTTCTATGGTCTGGACTTTTAATTACATAAGAAGGTTCGCCGTGTGCAGCATCTGAACCTTCAGCATCGTCTGAGTTTTCACCATCTCTATTATATCTTTTCCAATCAGCTAAAGTTAAAAATCTTAAACCTTTAGAAACATAAGGAGAAGATTCTCCGCTTACGTTTATTGTTGTTAAATAAAAATCATCCCAGTCTACTGATGAATAGTCTGTAGTTATACTTGAACTACCAGATTTTAATGTATACCATCTAGTGCCTGCTACTGTTGCTACTGTTACATTCCCATAAAAAGGGTCTGTACCTCCGCTAACTGCAGAAGCAAAAAAAGGTAATTGAGGTTCTTCGTTTGCTACATCAAATAATGCTTTATTTAATGCATCTTTGACAAAACCTTGAATGCCTGTAGCAGAAGAAAACGAAGCTGAAGTTAAAACAACCTCATTAAGTTCTCTTAATATTTCATTGCTTAAAGCTAAATATGTTGTTGCCATTATTTTTTATGTTTTTTTTGTATTTCAAAGTTTGCCGTTAAACTTGCTCCTTTATGTGAAACAAATTTACCGGTGTGTTTCATAAGCTTGTAAGATTTACCAGCCTTCATCCAGTGATAACCTTTAGGTGCTTTAACTTTCATGTTTAATTAGCTGAAGCTTTTGGACATTCACCATGACCATACATAGGTTGTGCTGAAGCTGAACCACCATACTTATATTCTCTTCTAGCGTGTTTATTTCCATCGTGTCCTGCCGGACCACCATGTTTATATGACATTTTAGGTTTACCACCACCCATCATTTTGTTTCTTTTTTCTTTTCCGTACATAATTTTTTCCTTATAAAAATGGAAGGCTCCGAAGAGCCTCCCTAGTTAATTTTAGTCAATTCCGTAGAATGCACCTACAAGCGCTTCACTTCTTAGTACTTTCGCACCATATACATGAAGACCTCTCACGATGTCACCAAAGGAACTTGGGTCCCTGATAACTTCAGTTGAAAGGATTGTGTTTGCAGTAGCAACAGCTGACATGTGACCAGCCAAACATTTACCAGCAGCATTAGATGTGCTTGCAATGTTATTAGACTTGTACATATCAAAACCACGTAATTTTCCACTTGATACTAAGCCATTTCTAATTGAGCCTTGACCTGCGTTAAAGTCTACAGACAACAATTTAGAAGATGCTTGTCCTAGAACCTCATAGAAATCAGGACTTGCGACAAACCATCTACCTTCTTCAGGTACATTTTGTTCGTCTAAAAGTCTTGCCATTCTAGCCATGACATCTAGTGGGTCGTGTTCACTAGTGCCTAAGCCTATGTCTAAGTTACCAGTGCCATCAAATGTGCCAGCCGCTAGGTCAGTAGCGTTGTCACTACCTAACACGTGGTCAGGTGATGAACTTGATATACCAGAAAACATAGTTGCAATAACTGCAGCATCGTATGAATCTTTAAGAGCATACGCAGCAGAACTTGAAGCTACTTCTTTGAAGTTGACGTGTGACATATTAGTCTCAATATCATCTACGATGAATTTGAAAGCTTTTGCACTGTCAACAACAAGAGAAAGCTCTTGGTCTGTTAATTTAGTTGCAGTTGTATCGCTACCTCTTGTGTAATCAGACACAGAGATAACTGGTTCTTTAATAATCTTAACTGAGTCTCCGTAAGCAGATATTTCACCAGCATAGTCGGTGTTTGTAATAGCTTCTACTACCGAGGCTTTCCTAAAGAAGTTTAAAACCTTTTTAGAATAAACGGAAGGTAGGAAGAAACTATTAGTCTGTCCACTTACAGAGTTCGCAAAGTTAGCATTAGTATCGGTACTTGGTTCAAAATATTGAGCCATGATACTTCTCCTTTTAAGTTAATTAATAGTTTATCTAATGATTCTGCCTTCTTGCATAGCATCTGATATGTCTTTTTCGTACTTATCAAATTCTGCTATACTTAAAGCAGCAATCTCCCTTTCGGACCAAACTTTTTGTTGCTTCGGTTCTATACTTGTTGTTTTAGTAGATACCATATCAGCAGCATTTCCTCTAGTCCTAGAAGATGACTTTGTCTTTTTAGGAACATCCATACCTATATCACGTTTAAATAAATCTATAGCACGAGAAGCTAAATCGGCATCGTCAGCGTTTGAATAAATCCATGTTTGGATAGAGTCAGGCTGTTCTTTTGCCCATGAATGAAAATCATCACTGTTTCTAATATCTTCAAAATCAGGATGTCTTTCATTTAACCTTTTTTCTGCATCTTTTCGTATTATCTGCTGTTCTCTTTCTTGGAGTTTACCAAGGCGTTCTTCAAGAACTTTTGCTTTGGATTCACTTTGTAAGTGAGCAACAGTTTCTACTACTTCGTAAACATCAGGATAATTTTTTTTAAACTTATCAAGTTCTTCTTCAGTTTTTGGAGCTTTGTAGTTAGTTCTATTTTTGGTAGCTTCGTCTACTAACTCTTGTTCTCTAAGTTTAAACTCATTAAGTTTAACATCATAATGTTTTTTTAAGTCATCATAACGTTTTTTGTAGTCTGGTTTTTTATAAGGAGTATCCTTTTTACTTTCCAGTTCTTCTCTATTTACACTTCCTTCAGCTTCAATATCAGTAATATCGTTGCTATCAAAAAGTTTATTTTTTTCTGAAGGTTCTTCAAAAAACATATTATTTGATGAAACAAAAGGTTTTTCATCTACTTCGTGCCAATCTTTTTTAGCGTTATAAGGATTTGGCTTTTCCTCTTTTTGGACTTGTTTAGTCATATTCTTTCCTCCTAATCAGGGCTTCGTTTAACAAGGTAGCTGCGATGTCGACTTGCAGGGCTTGTCTTGTAAAAGGTCGCCTTTCGGTTTAAATAAATAACAAGGTGCCTACGCTAATAGGGTAGCCTTGCTACTTTAAGCTATTGGAAGTATCTATGTCTTGGGTCTAAAGGATTAGTAGCTACCATACCTTCTTTAATTTCATTGGGTATAGTAGACTCATCTGGTTTAGTACCAAAAACAGGAGAAGGTTTAACTTCTTCTGGTAGCATACCGCCGTTAGCCATTCCTTGTCTTGCATCTGCTTTAGCTTCAGCTTCTTTCATTACTGACATCAAAGTATCAGTTCCGATTTCTTTTGCAGCTTTTGCAGTAAAGACAAATTCTCCGTCAGATAACCGTGCTGGTATACTGTCGGATACGCCATTACCCGGACCCTCTACGAGTCCTGCTCCGGCAAATTCTTGAGCAACATCTACAACTTTATCAAAAATCATAGCTAGTTCCTCGTCTTGTTCTAATTTTGTTTCTAGCATTACTTCTTCTTCATCAGTTAATGCTTCATCTAAAATAAAATCTAAATAGTCCTCTTCCATTTCCATATCAGAGACCATATCTTGTTGTTCTGTTTCTAAAGGCATTAGTTCAGACATTTGCATATCTACATCTCCGCCTTCTTGTTTAGGCTGTCTTTCATCCTCTTCCATATCTTTTATATAACTGTTATGTCCTTCATTAAATAATTCTTTATTTAGTTGATATCGACTATAAACAGAGGGATAATTTTTTAATATTTCTGGATTATTATAAGATTCTTTAATTTGACTTTTAGGTATATTATTAATAATAAGAAAACGAATATCGGCTATATCGTCAAATTTTTGATTAATTTTTTTTATTTCTTCCGGAGACATGTCTTCAACACCTCCGTTTGCAAAAACTTTTCTGCCTTTTAAAATATCAGCTTGAGTAACTTTCCCGTCACCGGTTAAATCTGGAAATTTTCTTGCCATTATTTTTCCTTTGCTTTTCCTACATTAAGTGCAAACCAATCTATAACTTTATATGCTTTGCTTACTAAGTTGTCGTCGTGTGGTGTAGGTGTTAATGCAGCTATCATTGAACAGATTGAAACTATCCAAGGTACTACTCCTACTATTTTTAAAATTGTATCTAATAAATCTAACATTTAATTCTCCTCTGTTTTTCTATTTAAAGCTTCTTTAACCTGCAGGTGTAACTGCTCTAGGCGTACCAGAGAATTCACTTTCCCCTGCAACCGGAACATTTCCTGTTCCGATGTTGCCACCACCAGTGCCTGTAGGTCCAAGTTCTTGAGGTTCTGCAGGTGTTCCAGCAAGGCTTCCCATAGGTCCTTGTTCCCCACCAGCAAGTTCAGCTTCCGAGCCAACGTTTTGTCCAACATTTTGCATTCCTATTATTTGTGCCATTATAGCAGCTTCTTCTGGGTCATTGAGTATTTCATCAGGGTCCAAATCTAAGCTGTAGGCAAGTTCACTAATTAATTTAGAAATCTTAACAAATGGTGCAATAGCTGGACTTTGTGCAGTTTGTAGAAACATAGTCAATCTTTGACTTCGTACTTCTTTCTGCATCAAGCTATTAGTACCTGTTGCTTTAACTTCTAAATCACCTTTCACATCTAGCGAGCCTTCAAAAAACTGCATGTTCCATTGAAAAAAAGCTTCGCCTAACGGTTTTAATAAAAAGTCATCAAGATTCTTAACGACTGTTTTAATATTTAAACTAGCAGCACCTAGTAACATAGACATACCAGAGGCAGTCCTTGTCATACTTTGTACACCAGTTTGACCGTGTGAATACGATGGTATGCCGGTCTGTTCGTCAGCAAGTTGTCTAAACTTGTCGAACATCATCATATTCTCTGGAGCAGTATTAGGAAACTTCAAACCGTGTATGGCTTGTCCCGGCATTCCAGCTTGTCGCCTGAATATTTTGCCCGGATATATTTCCATGCTCTGCCCTCCAATTAAAGCTGACTCATCTACGTCAAAGACAAGTGAACCAGCCATTGCTAAATTATCAACTGCCATTCTCGCATGACCATTCATAATTTGCTGAGAATCATCCATATTTTCTGCTACTCCTATACCAAAGAAATTATATGGATTTCTTTCATAAGGAAAAGCATGATAAGGTAATCTATAAGGTGTAAATGGATTTATTACAGCTCTTAGTAGTTCATTACCGCATACCCATGCGTTAATCTGTACCTCATCTAAATCATCTATACTTTCGTCTAATTCAATACCAACTTCTCTAGCATACTCGGCATCCATGATACCCCAATATTCTAGAACTTCAAAATTAGTTTGGTAATCATCAACTCTAGCATCATCTTTTAATTGACTTTCAAAATCTTTTTCTATGTAGTTTGGTCCTTCAGCTAAGCAAGCCCTAATTGCATCTTTATTAAAGTAAGGCATATTACGAAGCTGTCGAAGTTGTGATTTATTCATTTTATGTCTATGAACAATATATTCACATTCTTCTATGCTTGTGCCTGAAGGGTCTGGGTAAAAATCCCAACAACTAACAAATTCTATTCTTGGTACTCTAACTTCTAATGGGTTATAATTTCTTTCCCCATCTTCGCCTGTTTCCCACTTGTTTAATTTTTTATTATAATTAAACGGTCCTTTAACTATTCCTGTTCCTAAAAGAGATGATTCTAATAAAGCACTTCGTATTTCAGACGAGCCTTTAGATTCATCTATTTGGTCATGGATAAGTTTTTCCATTCTTCTTGCAGCTTTTTGTGCCGGAGAGATTTCTAAAACTTGTGGATTTGGTTTAAGTCCTTCAACTAAATTATCTTCAACTTCATCCTCTAAAGTTTCACTGAACATACCTTTACCAAAAGTAGCTCCGGGACTTAAAGTACGTCCATCACCTTCGTAACCCACATCATAAGGATTCTCTATTCTATTACCTATGTCGTCTGGTAAAGAACTTTCAAGACCAACTTGAGGATTATTTATATCTAGGTGAGCATGTTCTAATTCACCTTCAGGTACTTTAGTTTCTTGAATACCAATCGGAAACTTACCTGTGCCAAAAATAACATCTACTAATTGTCCAAAAGCTGCTAAGACTTTTGTTTTAGTTATCTTGACAAAAATTCTAGACTTTTCTGAGTCCCTGAATTTAACTGATTTATTATAAAGACCTCGATAATTTTCGTAGGACTTTAACCATCTTTGTTCATCTGAGTTTCTAGCATCTTCAGCTTGATAAAACCTACCTTGAATAATACCAACTAAGTTTTGTTTTTGGTCTAACTCTAAAGTTAAATTTTTACCAGCTTCGCCTTCAACATCTTCATAAATGTTGTCTGCATTTAAAAATGTATTTTCTTGTTCAGCCATGTAAATAAATTAATATTCTACGCCTAATACTAGTTCTAAATCACCGACTGAAAAATCAGGTGTTGTATCTGTACCTGCAATAAATGCAAAACAATAAACACTTGTGCTTCCAGCAGCAGCTTGTAATAAAACAGGAAACCTTGCTTTAGCTATTTGGTCGCCGTCTGTTGCTCCTGCACTTTCTAAGTTATTATCAAACCTAAAAATTCTACCACCACCATAATTATAATCGTCAGCAGAGCCATCGAGTGTTAAAGTTCCCATTACTTTTGCTGTTGCAAAATCAGAATCTGATACATTTCTTTCAGCATTTACAGTACCCACAGATTGATTTACTTGACAAAAGAATATTTCTGCATCAAACACAGAATTAGATTTAGAAATAATCATAGCAGATACAAGCTTAGAACATTCTCCCGGCTTGCCGACAGCTAATGGTATTTCTGTTGTATCAAATAAAATATCATTATTTGCATAAGTAACTCCTGTAATTGTAGGTGTTACTCTTATAACTCTTCTAGCATTTTGATTCATAATTATAGTTCTCCTTAATATCCAAATGTTGAATCAGAGGGGTTATGCATTTCTCTTTTTAGTCCTCTAATTCTTTCTAACGGACTATCCACTCTTGGTCTGCTCATTATTAAATAACGTAGAGCATCGTAAGCGTGGTCCGAAGCATGTGTATCTACATCCTCCGGATTAGTTTTAGACAAAGGTATCGACTGTAATTCTCGTATTAAATTCGGACAAGTATTAAATATCTGTAACCTTGGTCTGCCGTTTTCTTTAATCTTTAAAAACTCATGTATTTGAATTTTGCCTTGAATCCTGTTCTTATCAGCTCGTCTTAATTTATGACCAGCTTTAATTAAGGCTTCTCCAACGGTAGGACCAGTAGTACCGGTTCTAGCCCATGCAGCAGTATCTAATACACCCGGGACCGATAAAGGGTCCTCAAGTTCCATATTCCCTATTATACTGCCTAATTCTTCACCTGTCAAGCCCTTTCTGTATAATTCTCTATATATTATTAAAGTTCCATCATTTATATCAATAGCACCCCATAAACAACAAGACTCAGCTGCGTATCCATAGTCAATCCCTTTAACTCTTTCCCAGTGTACAGGAATCTGAAAAGGAGTAACAATATGCTTAGTATTATCAAACTCTACAAAGGCTGCACCTTCGGCAACATCCCAGTTTCCTTCTAGTAATTGTCTTCTTTGAATAGGCGGTAAAGACTTTAGCATCTGCTCATAAACACCATCTTTAGCTAAGTAAGGGTTGTCTACTAATTTAGCCGGAATAAACTTTCTGGTTAAACCATCTGCACCTAAAAAAGATTTATTATCTTCATGGGGTTCAATATATCTTTTCTTTACCCAAGACGCACCGGCTCCACCGGGGTTAGCTGTACATCTTAAATAAGTTTTAATAGATGGGTCGGTGGTCCTTAGACGAGAAGCAAGATAATTCCAACTAAACTCCGTAGGTAGATGTGTGATTTCATCAAAGCCAATCCAAGAATAGGCTTGACCTTGGTATCTATACACATCGGCATCTCGTTCTAAGAACCCAAATTCTATTTTAGCACCACTAGGAAAATTCCACAACTTCTCTACTTCTCTAAACTTAGCACCGGGAAATGCTTGGGGATATAGTTCACGAGATTTATCAATCATCTCACGAAGTTCTGGCATAGACCTTCTTAGTATTAAAGCACGATGAGCTTTTTTGTGAGCATAACGTAGCGGGTCAACCAACATAGCGTAGGATTTACCGCCACCAGCAGCTCCGCCATAAAGTACATCTTTTTCATCGGCAGCTAAGAAATCTGTTTGTGGTCCTTCATTGGCATGGAAAACAACATTAGCTTCTTTTAATTGTTCTTGAACATCTTCAGGTACTTCAGCTAATTTATTTTCAGTAACAACATTAGAGGTTGTTTGTTCGGTAGCTTTTTTAATAACTTCTTCTTGAGCTTTGATAGTTTGCTCTTTATTATATAAAGCTTTTTTTTGTTTGGCTAATTTCTTTTTACGTTGAGCAACTTTCTTTTTATGTTGTTCAGCGAGAGAGGGGTCAGAATCTAGATAATTCTTAAGGGCAACATGAGAAATGCTACGCCCTGCTTCTTGAGTAATTAAACGAGCAGCCTCTCTAAGAGAATACTTCTGTTCGCTAACGCCTTGTAGATATTTGTTTAAGGCTTTGAGTTCTTTAGGTATGGGTTTGAGATAACCCTTGATGTCACTTAGTTCGTAACCAAAAGGAATAGTGTGACTTTTTCTTACTAGGTAATCTTTTGGTATGTTCTTCATAATCTTTCAAAGCTGGGCTTTCCAGACATAAAGATGGAATAAATATCTGGAAAACCTCTTACGCTGACTCAGTCTTTCGACTTCGTGCTTTTACTAAAGATAGCATCCCAGTTTTTTGCAAACTTTTCTCTATCTTTAATTGGTCGTTGTTTAGAACCTTTACCTAAAAAAGTTTTAGTTTTAACTTTAAGAGGTTTGGTTTCGCTTCCTAATAAAGCCATCTTATTTCTTTTTCTTAACTAAATCTTTATGTACCATTGTATAGGCTTCATTCTTTGCTGTAGTTTTATCATCAGCTATATATCTACCGTTTTCATCACGGGTTCTAACCTTAACCCAGCCAAAGAAGTTACCTACTTTTTCCCAAAAATTCATTTTCTTTTCCTACCACTTTACCTTATTAGCCCAATATGCTGCAGACATTTTACCTCTGGCAATATTCTTAGCATGTCGAGCCTTGAAACTTTTACGTTTAGCTTTCATTTTATCAGACTCACCCTCTTTAGGTTTGCCCGCAGTCTTAGCTCCCTTCTGTCCAAAACGTATAAGTTTAAGTGTATGTCCGTCTTGAACAAGAACCACGTGTGATTTAGTTTTATGACTGGGAGTTCTTTTAGGTTTATTAACTCCTGATAGTCCATGTTTCTTTAATAAAGATGCTTTTCTGTTTTCGTGTGCCATTATCCTACTTTTCTATATTTTCTAGTTTTTTTCGCAATACTCTTCGGTTGCTGAGAATGTTGCTTACCTTTACGAGTATCTGCTCTTTTTTTTCTAGTAGTAGCAGCATACTCTGCTGAACTTAAAGATTCACGGGCTGCTTTAGGCAGATAACGTTCTCCAGTTTCACTAGATTTTTTACCCGACTTAGTTCCCCAGTCTTGTTTAGTCCAACTTCTAAGACTTCTTTGTGACTTTTTTAGTCCTGACATTTCTTTTTTTCTTAGGTTTTGGTTTAGTAAAATTAAATAAATTCTTAAACCAAGCTACCATATCTTTCCAGCCAAAATACATTATTTATATCCTCCTCCTTTTGCTTTATACTCTTTAGCTAACAGCTGAGCTTTTCGAGCTGACCATTGACCAGCTTTACCGCCCTTCGTACCAGCTTTAATCTTATAAAAAAGACGCTTACGCAGAGCAGGCTTAGTATAATTACCAGATTTATTAACTGTTGACTTCCGCTTCTTGTTCGGCATATTCTACATCTATCGTTTGTTTTTCAGGGAGAATAAAGATTCCACCCTGAACATTATGGTTGACATCAACCCTTTCTGTTTTCCCTAGTCCAACTCTATCAAGAACTGTTTGAGCAGCTTGTAGTTTTACATTGGCTTGAGGTATAGCGTCTGCAGCTGTCATAACTTCAACGAGCTTAAAAGCTGCTTTAGGTGCTTCCCTTGCAAGTACATTCGAGGCTAATTCGACTATTTCTTCTTTTAAACTCTTTATTACTTGGTAGTGATTTCCTGAGTATCCAGCAAGTTCCGCAGATAGTTTTAAATCTCCTTGCGTTTCAAGGATATTATCTAAAAACAATTGTTGTTTATCGGTTAATTTTCTATTAGCTGGTAAATTACTCATATATCTTATTATAGAACTTTCTCAAGTTTTGTCAAGAGTTAATTTAAAATACCAATAATTAGGGTAAGGTATTGACAAAAACAAAAACCAAGTGTATAATAACATTGTAGGTCGCCCGGGTTAAATAGTAACCCAGAGAAACTACTTCTAAAGTCTCAACAATCCCCCTCAGATACTCTCCCAAGGTTTATTAAGCCCTGATAAGTTACACTGGAGCCGAACTAACCTACTGTCTTAACACTGCAAAACTTCTAAAAATGTAGAAGCACTACATATATATAGGGGGTACGGGGGGGTGGCTCTGGCATGGGGG
>TARA_R100001443_G_scaffold28974_1_pt1 | contig 12745 bp, 8 predicted proteins | sample TARA_R100001443 | Tara Oceans TARA_R100001443 (sample SAMEA2622142) | marine metagenome | biome: marine biome (ENVO:00000447); feature: deep chlorophyll maximum layer (ENVO:xxxxxxxx); material: "saline water (ENVO:00002010), including plankton (ENVO:xxxxxxxx)" | depth 50 m
AACCACAGGTCCCCATTATTATATTTTGATGAAGAGAAAGGTATTAACCGTCCCCTTCGTTACGCAAGAAACCAAAAGAGTCCTTTTGAGGATGAGCAAGATGGTAACGCTATAATGGAGCCTATTATATTTGAAGATGGATTTCTAAGGGTAGAAAGAAGTAATCAGGTATTACAAGAGTTTTTATCTTTACACCCAAGTAATGGCCAGATATTTGAAGAAATAAACGAAGCTAAAGATGCTGCGGAAGAATTAGAAATACAAGAAATAATATTAGACGCACAGTTATTAGCCAGAGATTTATCTATTTCTAAATTAGAAATGGTGTGTCGTGTATTAATGGGTACATCAGTAGATAGAAAAAGCACATCTGAATTAAAAAGAGATATATTAGTATATGCTAGACATAATCCAGAAGAGTTTATAGATATATTAAATGACCCATCGTTACAGGTATATGATGATGTAGTACAAATTTTTGCTAAGAACTTATTATCTAAAAGAAATAAAGGTAGAGATGTATACTTTAACTTAAAGGATAATAAGACTAAGATACTAACAGTTCCTTTTGGTGAAGACGCTAATGACATTATGGCTTCATACTTTCAAACAGACGATGGTATAGAGACGTATAAGTTATTAAAGCAAATGCTTAAAGGTAATACAAAGGCTAAAAAGTCGTAATATATTTTACGTATCTTTGTACTTTATTAATCATTAATTTTTTATACAATGAAAAAGTTTATTAAATTTCGTGTAGATAATGCTAACCAAGTATTAATTGACTGTGATACAATCACTAAAATTCAAACTGATGGTGGTGATAATGACGTTATTAACATTGTTACTAATGTTGTTTCTCACAACAATGCTACTGCTAAGGTTTTAGTTTATAACTTAACTTATGGAACTACAGCAACAGGAGCAGAAAATGCAACTACCGTTAATCTTATGATGAATGAGTTGGTTGCTTTTCGTTCAACAAGTTGGACTAATGCAGTTTTAGATTTATCAAGTTTAACTATAGATGGTGATGCTTTAAGTGCTTTAGCGTTTAGCTCTATAGCTATATAGGTATTATTTATTTAAAAACTAATTAAGAGGTTCTAAAAATAGAGCCTCTTTTTTTTGTTATCTTTGTGGTATGACTAAGTATCTAATATTTGATAGTGATAACGATGGGGTTTTATTCCTTCCTGTAGGTGCAGGAGTAGTACCACAATACATAAGTGCAACAGAGATAAGAATACATTTATTACCAGGCGGTGCAGGAGGTACAGCGGTAGCTACACTTACATGTACAGGTGCAACACTTGGGTTTACAGGTAATGTAATACTAGCTCTTCAACGTTTAGTAGATGAGCCATCTTTAAATTATATACAACCTGATTTAGTTACGGATATGAGAATAACAGACTGGACTCTCTAATAAATTATACCCCTCTTTTTTTTTGTTATCTTTGTAGAAATGTTTATATAATATGGCAGCATCAATAAATGACGTAAGAAATACTGTCTTAGCAATAGCTAATAAAAATAACTACGGTTATATATCTCCACAAGATTTTAACTTGTACGCACAGCAAGCTCAGATGGATATGTTTGAGGATTATTTCTATGCTTACAATAGATGGATACAGAGAGAAAACGCTAGACAATCAGGTACAGGGTATGCAGATATAACTAAAAATTTACTAGAGGTTATGGATTCATTTTCTAAGAATGTATTTTTAACACAGTCAAATGCTAATACTTATTCTTTACCTGCAGATTATTACCTAATGAATAAATTATTTTATTATTCATCTGCTTTATATTCAGGGACAGTTACTGGAACAAGTGCAGGTAATACCATAACAGACTCAACACAGTCTGCGGTATGGACAAATATTCCTAACTCTGCACCAACACCACCCATAGGTAGCCTTATTGTGAATACAACAACATTACAAGAAGCTTTTGTTACAGCGGTAGGTACACCAGGTACAGGTAGTATTAGTTTAAGTGCAAATATATTTGCTATAGGTAACACCTATGTTATATATTCAAACACAAAGATTAGAGAGGTAGAGAGAGTAAGTCAAAGTAAAATATTTTATTTAACAAACTCTAGCCTTACCGCTCCTACTACAACATATCCTGCGTATGTACTAGATGGTAACACTATCACTGTATATCCTACAAGTATACTACAGGTAGGAGCAATACACGCACAGTATGTACGTTATCCTCTAGCTCCTAACTGGACATACCAGCTTATCACAGAGGGAGAACCTATATTTTATCCATCTTCTCCAGACTTTCAAGACTTTGAATTACCTGCATCTGATGAGCCAACATTGATTGCAAAGATTTGCCAATACGTTGGTATAGAAATTAGAGAGGCTGATGTATATAACTTTGGAAAGCAAGAAGAAAATACTGAAACACAAGAATCATCATAACTATGGCATATATAACAGATTATCAATATTATGAAAATGGGGGAAATGTACCAACGGATTCTAACTGGGGGTCATACCAATACGTTAGCTTAGAAGATATTGTAAATAATTTTATGTTAATGTACCAAGGTAACAATGAACTTATTAATAATATAAATAGATATCAGGTTCTATTTCATGCAAAGAGAGGGATACAAGAGTTGAACTACGATGCGATGAAAGAAATAAAAATATTAGAGCTTACGGTATGTGACCAATTAAGATTTGTTTTACCTCCAGACTATATAAACTGGGTAAGAATATCTTTAGAGCAGGACGGTATGTTATATCCAATGACAGAGAATATACAGACTAACTGGAGTGGAGCATACCTACAGGATAATGACTGTAATATATTATTTGATATAGATGGAAACGTATTAAAGCCTGATAACTCATTCTTTGATAAGCAAAGGTTAGATGGTAAACAAAAGAATATGTACCTAGGTGATGGCCCATATAATGGTGTGATGGGATATAATATAGATGGTGCATGGTATTTTGATTATAATATTGGTGCACGTTTTGGTTTAAATACTGAGACAGCTAACATCAACCCAACATTCAGTATAAATAAAAAGGGAGGTGTTATAAATTTCACATCTGATATGTCGGGTAAGTTAGTTGTCTTGGAATATGTGTCGGATGGTTTAGAGAATGGAGACGATGCTAGTGTAAGTGTGAATAAGTTATTTGAAGAGTTTATCTATGCATATATAAGATATTCTTTACTTAACGGTAGGTATGGTGTTCAAGAATATATAATAAATAGAGCACGTAAAGATAAATCATCATTACTTCGTAATGCTAAATTACGATTAAGTAATATACATCCTGGTAGATTATTACAAAACATGAGAGGTCAGAATAAAATTATAAAGTAGGATGGCAAAAATTTCAACAAACTTTATACGGGGACGAATGAATAAAAGCGTTGATGAACGCTTAGTTCCTGTAGGAGAATATGTAGATGCAGTAAATGTTAGGTTAGGTTCTACGGAAACTACAGAGATAGGTGCGGTAGAAAATTCTAAAGGTAACACTAGGTTAACTTTTTTGGAATATGCAGGTGCACAACTAACTGATAATGCTAGAACTCTTGGATGTTTTGAGGACGGTATAAATGAAACTATCTACTGGTTTGTACACGATACAAGTAATCCTAACTCTGTAGTTACAGGTGTTGTAGATATGATTGTATCCTATAATACTAATACAAATGATATTGTATATCATGTTATAAGTACAGAGGTATTAAATTTTAACTCTCAATACCTTATAACTGGAGTATCTAAAATAGAGAACCTATTATTCTTTACGGATGATTTTAATCCTCCACGTGTCATAAATGTAAATAGAAAATACGACTATCCTGATGGTGGTATAGATACAGTATTTGAGGAGGAGGATGTTAGTGTAATTGTAAAACCTCCAGGTTATGAAGATTATGATGTAGCGGCAGGACAGGTAGCTCCTTTAGGTACACCTCATGTTGAGCTATTAGAGGTTCCTGGGCAAGAGAACTATATGGAAACAAAGTTCTTATCTTTTGCCTATAGGTATAGATATGAAGATGGTCAGTATAGTGCTATATCTTTATTTTCTACACCTGCATTTGAACCACAACAATTTCAAATAAGTAACCAAAATTTTTGGAATGAAGGAATGGTTAATAAATTCAATGCTGCTAATGTTACCTTTTCCACAGGAAGCAAGAGAGTATTAGAGGTAGATGTATTATACAAACAGAGCACATCTAATGTAATATACGTTATAAAAAGATTTATAAAAAAGAATGAGGGATGGTCCGATAATTCTTTTCATACTATACAGTTTACTAATAGTGAGATATATACTACACTAGGTTCTGATGAACTATTAAGGCTGTATGATAATGTTCCTTTACGAGCAAAGGCTCAGACAATAATGGGTAACCGTTTGATGTATGGAAACTATGTAGATGGTTTTGATATTACAGATAAAAAAGATGGTACCCAAATAAAAATAGATTATTATACTACACCATTAAGCGAACCTTTCGATAATAGAGAAATTTATAGTGCTACTAACCCTGTATTAAGTAATGGAAGTTACACTATAGGAGGAGCACATACCGAAACTAACGCTAAATTAACATTTGATTTAGCAGACGTTGCGGTAGGTGGAGCGGCAATTCCTGTAGGTACGACATTAAATTTTAAATTTACTTTAGAACAAAGTAATGCAACACAATGTACAGGAGTAGCAGCTTTTTGTAATACTACTAGTATTCAAATAAGTCCTTTTGAATTATACATGACCTTTACATGTCCTGTAGAATATCCAGATGTAGACACTTTACTTTCTGACCCAGCTTTTAAAAATAGGATAGGAGGTAGTATAGCTGATGGTTTTAGTAATCCTTTTGTAATTAAATCATTATACCCTTGTAAAGAATCTAGTTCAGGCTCTACGTTAAGCGATAAGTTTTATGATTTAGCTGAAAGTCCTATGGGAGCTGGTGATTTATATTTAGTAAGTGGAGGGATAGATAATACAGCATGTAGCTCTACAGACTTAGATACAAATCCTTTTCCTACTCCTTGTGCGAATCAAATAGTAGAAACTGGTGTAACAGATGGTACAGGAGTAAATGTTTTAATTGACACAACTGAAGATTTTTTAGCAAGTGGTGTAGTAGTAGGTAATATAGTTGTAGATACTATTACGGGATTAACATCTTCCGTTAACTCTGTTTCTCAAACAGAGCTAGGATTAACCGATATAACTGGTGGAAATACTACATTAGGTAATGATAATGTATCATACCAAATAACTACAGGTGGAGGCTCTACCCCAATATGTGAACCTCAAGGATTTAAATATGAACATGTGGCTGGTACTACTACGTTTAGTTTAACTATTCCTGCCACGCAATACTTTGCGGCAGATGGCACAGGAACAGGTAATATTGCGGTAGCTTATAGATATTATAACTTCGAGCAGTTTGGATGTAGGTTGCAAGTAACGGATGAACCAAGTAAATCTAGCTTACACTCTAATAGAGATTATGAGGTAGGTATAGTATATATGGATGAGTATGGTAGAGCGTCTACAGTTTTAACAAGTGTAGATAATACAGTATTTTATCCTGCATCTACTTCCGATAATAAAAACCAAATACAGGTAACATTAAAAAACTTACCTCCTTACTGGGCTAAGAAATATAAGTTTGTAGTAAAACCTAGTCAGGGTACGTATCAAACTATTTATTCTTCACGTTTTTATAAACAAGATGGTACAGGTGAGGGAACTACAGGTCTTCCTGTAGCTGAAACAAATGACCCTAGTAGAATATGGTTTCTGTTAGAAGGGCAAAACGCTAATATAATTAAAAAAGGGGATGAGTTAATTGTAAAAAAAGATTCTAATGGTCCTATTGATATCGAAGTAAAGGCAGTAGTTTTAGATGTTCAAGCTTTTTCAGGGGGAGGAATATCAACTGCACAAAACTCTTTAGCAGGATTATATATGCTTTTAAAAGCAGAAGGATGGAATGCAGATATATCAGATAATAGCATTATTAATTATGGAACTCAAACCTGGGTTAACAACCAACAGGTAAGTGTACCACCAGGACCATTAAGTCCAGTTGGAGGTCAAGGTTTTATACCTTTTTGTAATGCATTTAATAACCCTCTTGTACCTCCTGCACCTTTTACTCAGCCATCTTTTAACCCTCCTCTATTACCTCTTTTTTTACAAAGTACTACGTACAATAACTATGTAACGAGTAATACATTTGCTTATGGTTATCCTTTATTTGACCCTAACACTAACCAAAATTATACTATACCAGCAGGCAGTGAAATAACTATAAAATTAAATATAACAAGACCAGGTACTGATGACTGCTTTAGAAGTCTTAGCTATGATAGGTCATTTATTTCAGGATATGATTATAGTACCTTTAGAGATTGGGCGCAAGGAGATGACTTAACAAATTCAATGACTACAAATCTCCCTGGTGTAACTTCGGACGGTATGGCAATAGGATTTGACGCAGGTAATTACACTTTTAGTCCTGTTGTGTTATATAGTTTTATACCTGGTATTGGTTCTATTGGAGCGTCTCATTTATTTACATGTGAAGCTTGTTTTGGTTCTTTTGAATATAATGTTCTTTGTAGAATACAAGAGAACACAGCATCGGGATTACAATACTTTGTAGTGCAGGGTAATTTAAAAACATGTGAAACATCATTTGCTGCATTCCCAGCTTTTGCTAATTTAAATATTGAAGTAAAACGTAATGATGTAGACTTTGTATTTGAAACAGTGCCTGACGATGCAGACGCTAACCTATTTTATGATGCATCAGACCTATTAGAAATAGAGGGAGGTTTTCATCAGGCAAAACATAACTTTGACCCTGTATCTCAGTCTTATACTTTAGAGCCAACAGACCAAAACCAAACTGCTACACAAAACTTAGTTACTATACTAGATGCATATAACTGTTACTCCTTTGGTAATGGTGTAGAAAGTTATAGAATATATGATAGTATTATAGGTAAACCTTTTAATTTAGGGGAGCGTGTATTGGCGGTATCTAATCAGGATTTTGTAGAGGCCGATAGGTTCTCTGATATTACATATAGTGGTGTGTATAGTAACTCGGCTAATATAAATAACTTAAATGAGTTTAACTTAGGTTTAGTAAACTATCAAGAGTATGAAAGAGACTTTGGTCCTATACAGATATTACACGCAAGACAGACAGATATATTAACATTACAAGAGGATAGAATAACATACGTACAGGTAGGTAAAACACTTATTAGTGATGCGGTAGGTGGTGGAGCTATTGTTTCTACACCACAGGTTTTAGGAAAACAAATAGCAAGAATCGAAGAGTATGGTATTAGCCATAACCCTGAAAGCTTTGTAGCGTGGGGATATGATATGTATTTTACTGACGCTAAAAGAGGAGCTGTCATAAACCTAAAATCTACAGGAAAAGGAGATGCCTTAAATGTTATATCTACTGCTGGTATGAACTCATGGTTTAGAGATACTTTCAACAAACAGCTTACCACACAAAAGTTAGGAGGTTATGACCCATACATGAAAGAGTATGTGTTAGGTACTAATTTAAATACTATTCCTGTAGATTTAAAAAGGGTACCTTGTGGGCAGGCAGTAAATCAAGAGTCAAGTACAAACTCTATAACGTATGATGTAGAGGTAGGCGAGGTTATAGGTACTATAAATATACCATATCACATAAGCTCAGGAGATGTTAACATAAGTATTACATGGAATGGTTCTGTGGTAGCCTCTGTTTTAAATGCTACAATTCCAGGGACTTTAAGTTTTAGTAAAACTTTAAATACTCCTACTACGTGTACTGTGTTAGTTACCCCAAATGTTTCTTCTACCTATGAAGTAATTGTAGAGTGTCCTGAAGAAAAGGAGATTAGGGTAGTACAGGTAGTGGTAAATAGTAATAACTATGCAGGTCAATTTATTCATACAAACTATAACTGGAGTGATGGTAGTACGGTTAGTCCATCTACAGGTTTCTCTTCGGCACAGCTTAAAGTTACGCAGCCTGCAGAGTATGTAGAAAATATAGGTATTCGCTCTGTCGGTGTCTTCCCATATACAGGAAGTAACATAACATTACGAACTGAAAAGTTTGGTGTAGATGATTTTGATTTTAATCCTTCTAAACATAGGTTTAGAATATTATCTTCTAACACACACTATACCAATAGTGTTGCAGATATTGATGCATTATTAGCAGCGAGCACTACGGTAGGACCTATATCTAATCCTGTAGCTAATACTTTTGAGGCTACCGAGTTAGCGATGAGTATACCTGACGGTAATCTATATCTATATCTCATATGGGATTTAAGATTAATATCTTCACAAGCTGTTTGTTACTGTCCCGCAGGAAGCACAGCAGATGATGTATGCTGTACATGTATAACAGTATGTAAGAATGTATATATAGGACCACAATGTCAGATACAGACCCAAGCATGCACAACAGATGTGGATACTCCAGGTAAATTTGAAAGACCTTTTGAGGTATCTTTTTCAGGTAATTCGAGTATACCTACGATAGGAGATATAGTATATACCACGTTAAGTTGTGGTTTACCTACAATGGCACCAGGGTTTTATATTGTAAGCCCTGTATCCCCATCGGTAGGAACAAAAAAATGGATACAATTAGATAATGCAGGAACCGTAATAGATGAAGGAAACTGTTAAATAATAGAATATGGCGTGTAATAATTCAACATTAGTATATTGGGCAGGCAATGATTTTGCTACTGCTCCTCAGTTATATCAGAACTCTACGTTAACTACCTTAGCACCTCCTGGTTTATATTCTTTTGGTGGGGTATATAGAATTATGTCAGCAGCTAATGTATTAAGTCCACCTATTAAATGTCCTGCATGTTTAATTGATTGTACAAGTGCCTCTATTGTAAGGATGTCAGGCAGTACATCGCCAGGTAGTTACTTTTTAAATGTAAACCTAACCTCAGGTGCAGGTGCGGTTATTTTAAGATTTAATCCTAACACTACACCATCTCAGTTAACATGGACTCATGATGGGTTGACTGCTTCAGAATATAGTAGCGTAACCCATGGGTATAAACAAGGAATTATAGGGCAATATTTTTCTGCAGCAGACGGTGGAACATACACATGTAATGGTGGTGTTATCACAAGTAATAGCGGAAGTAATAGTCAAACCTTCCCAGGGTTTGAGTATGAGTATGAAACAGTCTCAGGAAATTTTGTACCTAAAGAAGATAATATAGGAAACCTAATACCAGTAAATCTAGGTCCATATAACGCCTCGCAGGTAGATTTATTTAGTGGGGTGCCTGGATATTTTACAATGGTTGTACCAAAACCCAATATACCAGAGAGTATATTAAATCTTAGGGTAGATGTTATATGTCCGAATGCGGATTTCTTTATAGATGTAAACTGTGCTAGAGCTTTAAATAGTTTTACTGCAGGAGTAGTTGGCGGAGGATGTGGTGTACATAGCACTAATATTTTTACCGCCTCTGTAGCTACAGCAACAGGTGTTTCTACTACAATAGGTGTAAACGATTGGGCGTTTGTAGATGTAAATGGGGTAACACAGTTACCTGCAGGAAGGTATCCTGTATTAATAGGACCTGGAGCAGGAGTAAATCATTTTGTAGATGTAGATAGTAATGGAATAGTCACAGCGGTAGCCGCATGTTAAATTTAAAATAAAGTTATGTCACATACAACAAGCACACCATATACAGTATCTTATAGTGAGGATGCAAAAGGATGGCCTTCATTCTATGATTACCTACCAGACTATATGGCAGGTATGAATGGTTTTTTTTATTCGTGGAACGGAGGAGATTTATATAGACACAACACTAATGATACACGTAATAATTATTATGGACAACAATATCAGTCTGAGATTACAGGGGTGTTTAATGTACAGCCTATGGATATAAAATTATTTAAGACAATGTCTTTTGAGAGTAGTGCTGCGTGGGAGTGTACCGCTTTGTTTACAGATTTAGATACGGGAGCAATGCTTTCTACATACTTCGTACAGAAGGAGGGAGAGTGGTTTACGTTTTTAAGGGAGGCAACACAAACAGAAACTAACTTTAGAGACAGGTCAGCAAATGGTATAGCTAATGTAAACACTATTACAGGACCAACCAATGCTGTTGTAATAAATTTTAATGTGGAGAGTATAGGAAGTATATTGAGTGTGGGAGATTTTATATATTCTACAACACCTGTTTTACCTCCAGCTGTTACGGGTGCACCAATATTTGTTGGTGTAGTTACTGCCCTTGTAAGGGATAAGATTACCTCATCTACAGGTGTGGTTACCTTACCTTCTATTACCGTAGATACTGTAGGTCCTTATCCACCTGCACCAGCAGCTCCAATAGCTTTACCTTTCCCAGGTATAGTGCCAGCGGTAGGAGATTTTATATTGTTTATAAAAGATGCGGTAGCGGAGTCACATGGAGCTAGAGGGTATTACTTAAACTTTACACTAAAAAATTCGGACACTACAGCGGTAGAGTTATTTTCCGTTGGTTCAAGTGTTATGCAAAGCTTTCCGTAGAAATTGTTATCTTTGCAATAAATAGATTATTTAAAAAAATAAATATATGGTAGGAGCATTAATAGGTGCAATAGGTGGCGTAGCCTCAGCTGCGTATAGTTTTTATCAGGCAGACCAACAAGATAAGGCTGCAGATGAAGCCCAAAGACAACAAAACAAACTTAGAGAAGACGCAAGAAAAAGAGCTGAAATAAATTATTTTGAAGGATTAACATTACCTATGGAAGCTTATGAGCAAGCTTTTGAAAATACATTAGCTTCATCTCAGACACAGGTAGAGGCATTACAGGAGGCTGACCCACGAGCATTAGCAGCAGGTATTGGTAGGGTAGGTGCTATCGCTACACAACGTGATGCAAAAACTAGAACTAGTATGGCTGAAGATTTATTTAACTTAGATAAAATGAAAGCTCAATCTAGGGACGCTATAAACCAACAACTTTTAGCTATGGATGTAGCGGAAAAAAGAGAGATGGCACAAAGACAACGTGACGCTGAACGACTTAAAGCTCAACAGGTACAGGCAGGTATAACAGGAGTAACAGCAGCGGCTAAAGGTATTGATGCATTAATACCATTATTTAGTTCTAGTAAAGCAGATAGACAAGCTTTTGATACTGCAAAAAAATTAGTAGGTCAACCAGGATTTGAAGATAAAACTTTAGGAGAAATGCTAGATGTAGTTTCTACTGCTAATGAGAAGGGAGGGAAAGATTTTGATTTTGAAGAAACTTATGATACTAATATTTCTGCTATACAAGATATAGGAACGCAATTTGGTTTAGGTCAAGGTCCTTTTAATCCGATACCATTAGGTAGTGAAATAACTTTTTGAAGTTTAACACAATGAAAAATAAAACACAATAAAATTGGTTTAGGTCAACTATAAAAATAATATAAGCTATGGCAAATCCATTTACAAAACCTAGTATAAATTTTGATACTTACGAAAGAGCTAATCCCGCAGACGAGCAATTAAACTGGGGTCAGATTGCTACGGATATCACAAAGACATTTACCGATATTGAGGATAATAGAGCTAAAAGAAAAGCTGCTATTGAAAAGTCTTATAGAGAGCAGCAAGAAAAAATAGTAGAGCTTAACAATAAGTATGATACACGTACGCTACAGCAGTGGGTAAACTCAGGGGTTATGTCTACAGGTGAGCAGTTAGCTTCTCAATACAACTTATTAAAAAGAGGTCTTGTTACAGAAGCTGAGTTTTCGTTAACACAGAATAATGCTAGTGCAGGGTTTAAAAGTATAAAGAGCTATGCTGACGCATACAATAAAAGAATGAAGGAGTTTACAAAAAGACGTAAAACAAAAATAGCGGGAACGAATAAACCTACAAGCTCTTTAGAGGAAGCTTATGATGTGGAGAGATTATTAATGTTTAATAATTTAAATAATAAAAAACTTGTAGCCGATAGGATGGGTAATCTTTCTGTATTAACTTTTGATGAGAATGGAAAACCTATTGAAGGAGAGTCTGCAACGGTACAGCAGCTAGAAGGATTACTTTATCAAGAGACAAATAATATTGATGTCACTAAAGTTTTAAAGGACCTAAATAAACAGTTAGGAACATTGTCTATGGATTTTGCGGGTCAAACAACAAGTGGGTATAGAGACTTAACAGAGACAGAAAGAGTAGCAGCTGATTTTAGATTTCTTGAGGCTTTAGGGGATACGGATAGTGAAAGACATGAAGAAGCTGTAACCCTTTTAGATGGTTTAGTTAATCAAATGGTTTATGATAAATCTGTTGCGGCTACCTATGCGGTTAATAATGGTGTAAAAACAAAAGACGGAGACCTTATTAAATTAGGGACACAGGATGATTTTAATAAGTTTGCTAAAGATAATCCTGGAAAAGAAAACCCTATTATAGTTAGAGACTACAATAAAAACTCAGGTATGGTACAGTCGTTCCCTACCGATGAGCAAGTAAATAATGTGAAAGATTGGTCACGAGGTACTCTCCTAGGTTCTTTTAATGCTAAACTTAAAGTAAAAGCAGAAAAAGTAAGTAATAGAAATTATAGTTTTACTAAAAATCTTAATAAACAAACACCAGAAATAAAGACAGCTACTACACAGATGATGCTACGTT
>TARA_R100001443_G_scaffold28822_5_pt1 | contig 12723 bp, 16 predicted proteins | sample TARA_R100001443 | Tara Oceans TARA_R100001443 (sample SAMEA2622142) | marine metagenome | biome: marine biome (ENVO:00000447); feature: deep chlorophyll maximum layer (ENVO:xxxxxxxx); material: "saline water (ENVO:00002010), including plankton (ENVO:xxxxxxxx)" | depth 50 m
ACTTGGTTACACCAAGGAGAACATCGAGACTGCCACTGAGATCAATGATTCATGGTTCCTTTCGAGCATGAACAACGGTCGCGTTGCTTATGTCGAGTTTGAGCCAGGCCAAAAAGGTGTACCCGGTTCATACAATGAGATTCGGCGGTTCCTCACCAAGTCTCAGTTTGATCACCTCAATGAGGTTCTGGAGTCTGAAGCTCCAGCGCCCGCCAAGGTTGAAACTGCACAAGCGGCACCGACTAACGGCGCACCAGTACCTCCCGCAGGTGTTGCTCTGCCCCCTCCTGTTAGCTCAGCACAAGGTATCGTAAGCTAAAGATGGCGGCTTTTAACCCCAAGAGTTGTGGCGCTCAGTGCGACATTTGTCCCTTGGGGCCAGAAGGTCCGTTGCGTAAGGATGAGTGGAAGCCCGTCGGTGGAGAGTTTCATCGGGGGGCTTCCGTCATCGCAATAGCAGAGGCTCCTGGCGCTGATGAAACACGTCATGGTAGGCCTTTAGTGGGTCGTGCCGGTGGTGAGTGGGTCACCGCACTGACCGGAGCCGGTAAGCGTCGAGTGGACGTTGACTTAGACCATGTCATATCGTGCAGGCCATCGGGACAAGACTCAGGTGCTTGGCGTCGAATGGACAAAGAACTTGACCGACTCAACAGAAAGCGTGTCAAGAATGGTGACGACCCGTATCCACATCCAGCCACCTGTTGTCGTCCACGACTGCTCGACGTTGTGTCAAAGTATCAAAGTGTCATTACACTGGGTAAAACTGCAACGTCGGCCATAACGGGTCAATCATCGAGCATTCAATCGATGCGTGGTGGGCCGATGTTGGTGAACGACGATTGGGACTGGGTGCCCGACAATGGCGTTCGCAAAGTACTCGCGACCCTACACCCCTCGTTTATTTTACGATCACCAAGTTGGCGGCACGTACTTCACTCGGACATTGCAAAGGCATTTCGTTGGTTCAACGGATGCCTACGTTGGGCTCAGCCAGACTCAATAATTAATCCAACACCAGATGAGCTTAGGGCATGGCTATCGCAGCCTGCACCATTCTGGGCATATGATGTCGAGACTGATGGCATTGAACCGTTAGAATGCAACCTACGCACAATCGCGATTGCGATTCCGGACTTGGATGAAAACAATCGTGCGGCCACAACTGTTGTATCTCAGAACGCAAGAGCCATTGGTGTCGGGTTGCTATCCACTGACGGAATGACCCGACTGTATCCGCCGCACCAGGAGCAAGAGATCCTGGATATTTTGAGGGCTGCTTTTACGGATGGTCGTGTGTGGGTGGGTCACAATGCCGGATACTACGACAGGATGGTGATTGAGACTCAGCTTGGAGTCACACCTAAGCCGTTGGTTGACACGCTGTTTCATGCACGATTCCGTGCACCAGACTTACCTAAAGGTCTCAAAACGATTGGCTCCGTCCTTACCGACGTTGAGCGTTGGGAGACAACAGAGAAGGGTACAAAGATTTCGACGGGTAGCCAGGATGACTTGGAGTTGCTGAAGTACAACATCGTGGACTCTACAGTCAATGCGCGTATCGTCGTGCCCCTGATTCATGCATCAACAGAAGTTGGTGCGTTTGAGCCCGCAAACGAACACCTTAGACCAAACGGTTGGGACGAAACCCGTCCATGGAATTTGAATGAAGTCGATCACGCAACGCAAGAAATGTGCGTGGGTATGCACAAGTCAGGTGTATGGGTTGACCAAAAGCTTAGGAGCGAGCTTGAATTTGAGTACGACATCTCAGTACGTAAGCGGTACAAAAACCTGCAGAAGTTGGCTCAAGATGTAGGGGTTAAAACTCTGGACCCTGACTCTGTGAACGAACTGAACCCCGGTAGCGCCGACCAAATACGGAACCTTTTATACGAGAAGTGGGGTTTAGGGATTCCAGCTTCGATGGATGCCCGTGAGTTTTATACGGAGACGGGTGCGCCTGGGACCGGTGATGCGGTGATTCGCGCTCATCTTGCGTCAGGTAGATTGGACCAAAATCAAGAGTCATTTTTAAAAGAGCTTCGTTTATATCGGAGAGAGAAAAATAAAATATTGGGCACAGTCCTGATCCCTTTGAGGCGTAGGGACATGGACGAAAAGAAAGGGTTGGTCCATGAAGATGGTCGAGTCCGATCTACATGGAACGCTCATGTAACCAGTGTGGGTAGGCTATCAAGCAGTGGTCCAAACCTACAGAACATTGGTAATCGAAAAGGGCAGGGGCGACTCAAAAAGATATTTGCAGCACCGCCCGGCAGAATTTTAGTTGGCGCTGACTTAGACCAAGCTCACCTTCGAATCACAGCCTGCTACTGGCAGATACCCCGGCTTCTCGAATGCTTCGATACCGGCAAAGATCCGCACAATCTCTTGGCTTATGACGTATTTGGTAACGACTTTAAGAATGCGTCGGGGTGGGGTCCTGACGGATTCAGCCTCGACCGTAAGCCAGGTGGCGGCGAGGCCAAGGCGATGCGTGACGTCATGAAAACATTTCGCTACGCTTCGATCTATTGGGCCGACCCCACAACGGTTTGGCAAGTGTTGACCAGTACCGAGACTGATGACGGACGTATGCCTTACCTGAAGTTTGAAACCCGAGAGGTCCGTCACTTCCACAACAAATGGTTGGAGGCGGAGCCTGAGTGGGAGGTTGCCTGGAAAAACATGATGCAGATGTATGACCATCAAGGATTCATGGTAGAGCCTGTGCTGGGTCGAAGGTCCGGCCCCCTATCTGATGGCAAGAAAAACGAGGTGGTCAACTTCCCTATCCTTGCAGCAGAGTCATCGATCATGAGGTTGGCAGAGCAAGCAATCATCAATGAGTTTCCATTTCATTATGCGGGCAAGGGTACGGGAATGATCCATCAATGCCACGATTCAATTGCGGTTGAAGTACCGCTGCCCGATGGCGTCGACCCCAATTGGGCTCCTGGTGATGGCGAAATGCACCCTGAGATTAAACGAATTCAAGAAACTGTAGAAGAATGTATGACCGTAACTATTCCCGGTTGGGAAGTAACCATGACTGCTGAAGCCGATGTTGGTCGCAGTCTAAAGGATGTGTAGGAATGAATAGAGCACAATGGTTTTTAGCGCACTCGAAACAAGATGAACCAACGGACATCGAAACGTGGTGCAGTCAACTCGGTGAGAAGTTGAGTGATGACGAATGGGATGCGACCGTGATCGCTGGTCGAGACGACTATGAGAACAGGTCGGCTGCATTGGGTGGGTGGAAAGCCTGGTGTCGAGATATCCCCTGTGGTGTAGACTATACAGGAGCACCACTATACCACGGTGTCATCGTTCCTATAGATTCTTTACTTGACGCTCCAACGGTGGGTAAGGCTACGGCTCAGATACTCCAAGGATTTTTGTCAGAAAGCAAACACGTCTTTGCATGGTGCCCAGATTCAAAGGCGTTTAGACAAGTCTCAGAAGTCACACAATTACCTGAGGACGACTGGACTTCATGGGCACGGTTAGAGTTTAGCGATTGACAGTGTGGTAACTAACCGATACATTTTTAAGCCAACCCAAAGCACGAACGCATGGAGGATTTATGCGACCGTATGTGAATAGTATTTTTAGTAATCTTAAGACGCCCAGAGCCAACGGAGAAGCATGGAATGTTGAGTTAGGTCAACACACTTTGCTCGTGGGCTCGAACACCAGTCACAAAAGCAGCGTCATTCAATCAGTAGAACTTGCGATTGCAGGATCTGCAGACGACATCTTTGGTCGTAGTGCTGTATCGGATGCAGCGCTGTTGCTGACGTTAGCCCCTGGAGATGAACTTGGGATTACCGCAAACCTGAACGACAGTAAGGGGAACACTACATCTAGTTTTAACCTGCGTCGTGAAGACGGAAAGTTGAAGCGCCCTACGATGGACGTTCCTGGTGCCGAGTGCTTAGTTCATCGATCGGTCAAGGCCGCACTCTCAGGCTCATCAACTACGGCACGCAAGGCTTTCCTGGGATGGTCAAGCGGCAACACAGGATTAGATGATGTGCTTGAGTACATTCCAGATGATCTGCAGTCGAAGTACACCGACATCGTGAAGTTTAAGGGTCGTGGAAAGTCAGCGGTTGAGGGACTGTTAGAGGTGACAAACTATGCAGGACAGCGTCAACGCGAAGCATCGAAAGAAGCGAAGGGTGCTGAGATCATCATGGAAAACCTTGGCGACAAGGTAGATGCTCGGCCTACAGATGCGGAAATGGATAAGATGCGGTTTGCTGTGGCTGAAGCAAAGAATGTTCTTGATAAGTCTATTAGGAACCCGACTAATCGAAAGACTCAGGCAGAATTAGATCAAGAGATCCAGGCGGAAGTAAACAAGATTAATCATTACGAAAGCCAGAAACTTGGTTTGCAGAAGGAGATCGAATCGCTCAAAGCTACGATGCCCCATCTGGGTGACAACGTATCGCTCGCGGCGCAGATCATTGACGTCGCTGTAAGTCATAATCTTGACGCATGCCCCGTGTGCAGTAGTCAAGTTGGTCTTGATCACCTGAAAAACTGCCAGTCTTTTTATCTCAAACAAGAGAGTGACTGGAAGGTACAGGTAAAATCTACGCTGGATCTTGTGAACAAGAAGACAGGTGAGATTGAATTTTTTGATCGCCAAATCGCAGATAGCAACTTCACATTAGAGAAGTTGAAGCAAATGCCTGTTCAGGTTTCCAACTCTGATGCTATCCCCCTGGCCGACGCACAATCACGATTCGAGGCAGCGATGGCTGCACTGACAAAGCTTGACCAGATTCGAGACGAGTGGGATCGATTGGCATCGGCTCGTGACAAGATGATGTCGATGAAGCAAGACGTTGAGACCTACAAGCGGTTGAAGGTTTCTTGTGAGATTGCAGTCGGCAAGCTTCTCGAAACTCGTGCGATTGAGTTTTCTGCGCGGGTGCAGAAGTATTTGCCTGATGACTGGACGTTCAACATTCAACTCATGGATGGCAACAAGGAGGTCTTTCGCATGGGCATCATGCGTAACGGTAGACTTCACTCGGCTTTGTCAGGCGCAGAATGGACGTCAGTTGTAACTTCAATTGCTATGGCAGTAGCTGAAGGTCTCGATGATCGTCTGCCCGCCGTATTGATTCCTGACGATCGTGCGTGGGATGGGAAGACTCTTAGCTCTGTCATGCGTGGCTTCTCTCAGTTTGATGGTCAAGTCATTATGGCGAGCACCATTCGACCCACGGGGCGTCCACCAAAAGGTTGGACTATTATTGACATGGACGAAACGAGTGCGTCTTGGGACTCAGTCGACGTTGTAGAAACACCAAAAGTCGAGGAAGGCACAGTCAAGAAGACCAGTATTAATCATGCAAGTGGTGGCTTTCGGGTGACCACTCGTAGTGCTTTGATTCTGGAAGAGGCTGGGTTTGATGCTACGGTGATTCAATCTATGTCGAGAGAGACGGTGGCATCAATCATCAAAGATGGTCTTGCACCGGAAAACATTTCAGTGAACGAAGACGGCAGTTATCAGATTATACGTAGCGCAAAGGTGTTGCCTATGCCGCCCGCACCAAAAGTGTAGGCAGCGAATGAACTGCCCTAAGTGTGGAAAGAAAACGAAAGTCGTGGACTCGAGAACCAGCGACTCTCAAACCAACTTCGGTGGCCAGAAGCGGATACACGAATCCGTCTCCTGGTACACCGGAGATTGGGTGTGTCGCAAGAGACGGTGTCGTGCGTGCCAAGAGTTTTATCTTACGGTTGAAATTTTACTGGACGACCTCGAAGAGGGATGGAGTCCGAAAGATCACAACTCGTAAGTAGAAACAATATGCACACAACGGAAAACAATCTCAGCACCATAATCGTTTGAGATCTTATACATGGTCGGTGAACGCTGACCTCTGACCGATGACGGAGCCGATTGAACAATTTTCAAAGCTGCGTCGTAGTTATCTTTATCCCGAAAAGGAATTTGATAATTACCGAAGTCAGTACTTAAGTTGATCACGTACGTTTTTGGTTGAGGTTCAGGTGCCTTTGGTGCCTCTTTTTTAGGTGCAGCTTTCTTAGGTGCAGCTTTTTTCGGTGCAGCTTTTTTTGGTGCTGACGTTTTTGCTGGTGTCTTCTTTGTTGTTGGTTTTTTTGCCGTAGGCATGGAAGCTCCTTACTTCAATAAAATTACTATAACAGAATGTAGGTTTTGGTGGTTTGACAGATCGGTCGTAGTGCCGATAGAGTTGTCGGGTCTGATTCAAAACTCCCCAGGTAATGGTTCAGGCTTTGGGTTGCATCGTCCAGATTTGTCATCTGGGCGGTGCGTTCCCGTGGAACGGACTTTAATATAACGGATGGTGAAAATGGAAAGTGATGGCTCAGCGACGGTAGAAGAACCTCGCAGTGCAGAACAGGCTGAGCCCAGTCGAACAGCAGGAGAACAGGCTGAAGAGATTATTCAGTCTTTATTGTCTTCGTTGCAAGAGGGTAATCGAGTAGAACAACGTGCTGCTTGGGCAGAGTTGCATGACCCAGACATCATGGCCACGTTGGCCGATGGGTGGAGACAATCGGAAGGCACGTTGAGTGCGGCGCTTTCGATCATTGAAACAATACCAGGACAGGTGCAAAGGTCTCGTACGTTTCGATCTGCGGTTAGGCGCTTGGCAGAAGAGCGTAGTCGTCGAGACGCCGAGGCTATGCTGGATCAACTTGAGGAAGAGTTGGGTCAACCACAAACGTTGGCTTTGGCGTTTGGTCCTGGTGCACCACCACCCTCTGTTGTTGAGCACCAAACGTTGGAGACGCTTCATGTCCCAAGGGGATACGAGATTGATCTGACTGGTGTGTATCGTTTAGCCGCATCAGTAGACGGAACGATCAACAGAACAAAGATTGCTGCCGCACCGATTTTTATCGGGGGCCGGACGATTGATGTGTACACGGGCGAGGCAAAGCGTCAGGTCATCTGGCGTGGTCCAAGCGGCTGGTGCTCACGTGTTATAGAGAGACGAACAATTTTAGACGCTTCAAAGATCGTCGCATTGACGAACCTGGAAGCACCAATCAATTCAAACACAGCCGGTCAGATGGTTTCGTACCTGTCTGATTTCGAAGCTGAGAACAGTCATAGGTTTCCTGTGGTACGTTCTGCGGCTCGGATGGGTTGGCAACCTGACGGTGGGTTTTTATTACCCGATGTGTTTTACGCTGCGAATGATGAGGCAAGTTCCAATTTTGCTTTGACTCCACCAAGCGGGCTAGAAACTTTATCATCTGGGTGGACTACCGCTGGATCCTGGGACGACTGGATCGAAGCGATGGAGCTTGTCTCATCATTCCCTTACATGTACATCGCTACATACGCGGGTGCTGCTGCACCATTGCTTTCGATACTGAAGATCCCTGGCTTTGTTGTGGACTTTAGTGGAGAGACAAGTGGTGGTAAGACTACTGCGTTGCGATTTGCTGCTTCTGTTTGGGGTCGTCCCGCTGAGTCATATCCAACAGCCATGTATTCCTGGGACGCTACGAAGGTTTGGATTGAACGAACCAGTGGGTTCCTCAGTAATCTACCGTTGATTCTCGACGAGACGAAACGTGCGCGTCATCCTCGTATTGTGCGTGATGTGATCTATGACTTTTGTCAGGGGCAGGGTCGTGGTCGTGGATCGGTCGAAGGTACACGGCACACTGAGTCGTGGCGTTCTGTGTTGATCAGTAGTGGTGAGGGTGCAGCGACATCGTTTTCTCAAGATGCAGGGACACGGGCACGCGTGTTGAGCCTGAAGGGTAAACCTTTGGGATCAGATGTAACCATCGGTTCACGAGTCAGTGAGGAAGCGCAGGTAATACTTGCGAGTAACTATGGGCATCTGGGTAGGCGTGTAGCTCAGTACCTTGTGTCTAATCACGAAAGGCATAACGACATACGGCAGATCTTCCAGCGGGCTCGCGAGAAGTACGCAGGTGTTGCCCGCACAGCCGTGGCTCGTAGACACGCAGGACACCTGGCGGTATTAGAAGTGACAGCAGCAATCGTGCATTTACTTGGAGTACCAAAGCCTGATGTCGATCCATTTTCCTACCTGATGGAGTCACAGGAGATGGCAGGGCTGGATGCCGATCGTCCCTTGGCGGCACTACAGGACTTGTTGTCGTGGTGCGCCACTCATCAGCAACGGTTCTGGGGTCGAGCAGAAACTGATTTCCACGGCCACGCCAAGGCTCCGCAACGTGGATGGGCAGGCAGTTGGGGTGGTGGTGATGACTGGGAGTACATTGCGATTGCAGTCATTACTTTCAAAGAAGTAATCAGAGAGATCGGCCATGACCCTGATGAGATCATCCAACGTTGGACTGCACGGGGATGGTTGAACACAGGAAACGGTCGACATCGTAGTCGTGTAGTCAGAGTCGATGGTGCGCCCACGCGTTGTTACTGCATCGACAGAAGCGCATCCGACTTTGCGTTGGGTAATTAGGGCGACACGTTGCACTGTGGTATTGCAAATATTAATCGGGTAGACTGAAGCCATGAGTGATGACGTGCAAGACGAACTACCTGACGCTCCAAACGTGGACGCGGCCCCAGCAAACCAACCTCTACATATTGTGCCGACATCTGTCGTACCGGCTGGAGAACAAGAGGTAGCAGCAATGCTGGCAGAACAGGCCAGATTCAATGACGAACCTGAAATGAAAGCTGTTGCAACAAGGCTGTTGGAAGCTGGATATACAGTACACAGTGCGGCACGTCGTCTGGGTCTGCGGTCGTCGACAGTCTGGTCCTGGTCGAAAGAACCTGCAGTTGCTGCTGCAATCACAAGTGGTGCGGCACGTCGCCGTACGGTGCTTGGACAGGGATTAGAAGAGGCTGCAGAGCAGGCGTTAGGTACGTTGCTTGAAGTAGCGAACGATGTGGGAGCGCAGCCACGAGATAGGGTGAAGGCGTCAGAGGCAATCTTGGATAGGTGCGGGATTACTCCGACCGCTAATGGGCAGAGTGCGGCGGTGGGCGTGACTATTGATGTCGACTTCGATGAACGGTTGGCTCGTATTGTAGCGGGCGCTGGTGTCAAAGCCGAGACGGAAACCTGAAATTAGGATATGATGTTTGGGCACGTGGAGGCATCATGCACGGATCGGGACCGAAGTTAGTCATCATCGCGAAGAAAGAAATGTTGGGTGAAGAGATGCCGGATTATGACGGCGATTCGTTTCACGAAGCGAAAAAGAAGATGATGAAGGACAAGCCAACAGAAAGTAAGTACCCTGATGAGCCTCACGCTGCGATGAAGGCGATGGCAGAGGAATTGTACAAGGCTTCTAAACTGCACGCAGGGCAAGCAGATAAGTTGATTGAACTGTGCGAAGAGATGTATGGCAAAGATGAAGAGCCATTCGTTGCGTCGGGCCACAATCCTCATGGTAACAAGTCGTCGATGTATTGATGCGACGGCAAAAAAACGCCGGTACAGTACCGTGGCCGTTAGTTGAAGACTGAAGACAGAGACTGGAAGTGTGCATAAAAAAAGCCCGCCAGGTAGGAAAGTGACCTGACGAGCTTGGTCCCGAGGGACAGGAAATCGGACTGACTGTGAAGTCAGTTGTATGGTAACGCGATTAACACATGTCGGCTAAATTCATCAGGACAATGTGGTCAGTATCTAAAACGTCATCATCAACGGCAACGCCGATATGATTGATTGGTAGGTACTCGTGCTCATAAAGGAAGGTCACGTTTTGGGTTAGCTGCTCTGGTGTTAATGACTGTGAAAGGTTGTCGATGAGTTCATGGTAGGTCATGTGTTACCTGGTTCGTTTAGTGGATTAGGAAGCCGACGATGGGTGGTGCGTTTTCGTCTTTGGGATTGCACCAACCGCATGTGTTGCAGTCTTTGTCGGAAACTTGTGCGGGGCACAAATGGACTGTGCGACCCTCGGGAGTGGTGTAGCGTTCGCCGTTCCACTCAGGGATTGAAGATAGTGATGCGCGTTTTGACCCTGGTGTCTTGCGGTCTGTGATAGTTACGGCGGCGTGCCATCCGGAAGATACGGCCTTGTCGGCGCGAGCGAGGGTGTCGACGGATGCCATTGCCAGGTACTTGAGGTGACGTGCGCGTGTGTCGAAGAAGTGGGTGTAGATTAGTAGGCCGCGCATTCCTGCGCGGCGCACTTTTTTGTGCCAGGATTCGACCGTGTCTCGGGGGAAGATACATGGGTCACCACCGACGGCGGCACGGACATAGCGTGCAGTGTTGCGAGAATGCTGTAGAGCGTAGTCAAGCGTGTATTGGGTGGGGTGTTGTGCGGCACGGCGTTGCATGGATGCTTGGGCACCGGTTGCCTGGCCGTTCCAGAAGTAGCAACCACCACCTTTGCCTGTGCGTTTGTTTCGTCGACGTAGTGGGCATCCTTTGCAGGAAGACTCTGTCTCGTCGCGAGTTGCACCGACGTATCCTTGAGGTATGGGGCCGGTCTTCGTGTTGCGTGAGTCGGGACGCCATAGCATTGTTGGCATGGTGGGCTCCTATATGTCTTCGCGTGGTGGGGGGCCGTTGTGTATGGTGCGTATTTGGGGATCATCGTTGAGGGCTTGAGCCAGGCGGGATTGTGGTTCGACTGGAGGTTGGTTGACGTCACCGTTGATGCTGAAAGGATTGAACGGTTGTCGTGTTGCGTAGTCTTGTAGCACCATGCCAATGACACTCTTCAAACCATCAAGGCGTAGTTGTTCTTCTTCAAGGCATGAGCGAACCTCGTCGTAGGTAGCGTCGGCTGTGTCACAATAGACCTGGGTTTTGGTGCGAGATTCGACTGCGATTCGGTAGGCTTGGATTTGGTCGTGGATCATGTGGAGCATTGGGTTACCAGATAGTTTTGTAGGTTGGCATTGGAAGATGGTCGTCACCCAGTGCTTCTCGAGTGACGTCGTAGTAGGTGTTTTCCCAGTCGTCGGGAAGTGAGCCGGCACCTTTTGGCATGATTAGTTGTATGACTTGGATAGCGTCGGAGAACCACATACCGGCGCGCATTAGGCGGGCGACGGCGTATTGGTAGAAGAATACGTGGTTCGGTTGCAGGTCACGGGTTCGGCCCTTGAGCAGGTCATTGCGTTGCATCGGAGCCTCGGTTGATTGGGTGGATGTAGATCATGACGTCCTCGATGGTGCACAGTTCTTTGTCGATTGCGGCCTGCATTATTTGCTGATGGCTTAGGGTTTCGTCGTACGTGGGGAAGTCGCGTATATCGAAGTTGTGTACGCTGGTTGGGTCACCCCATGAATCAAGGCCGTCTCCAAGCGTGTACCAGTAGGTGAGGCGGTTGTTTGGGTCGTCGTCTTTGTAGCAGTGATAGACCTTGATGTACTGTAGGTGTTTGTACAGAGCGCGTTTGAACTGTACGAAGTGGTGACATTTGAAGGCCAACTCGGGTGGTATCCATTTTGTTTCCCACGGCATTAGGACAAACGCTTTTGCAGTTCAAGTTCGCAGCATGTAAGTAACCACTGAAGCTGCTCGTTTGTAAACATAGTCAGTTGATCCTGGTAAATCGTTACTTCAGCTTCGGCATCGAAGTCTGTAATTTCGACATGGGCTATATCGTTTTCGATGGAGAGTTCTACGTCGGCGCTGGAGATGAATACGCCGTGGGTGAATGTGATGCTGGATGGTTTGGTCACTGGATCAGCCTTGGGTGATTACGCGTAGGCCGCGTGTTGTTTCTGGGATGGCGGTTGTAGTTGTGTCGTAGTCTTCGATGATTAGTTCACCGTCGAACTGTGTGCTGCCGGTACGTGGGATCTCACGGTAGGGCATGATTTGTTCGATACGGTGGTCAAACCATCCGTGGTCGGCGTGTTCGAAACGGCCCTTGCGAATGTCGGTGAGGTTGTCTAAGAGTGCTGTGTATTGGGAGGGGGTGAGGCGGTCGAGCAGGTAACGTACGATGTGTGCACTGCCGCTGTCGTTGCGGCGTTTGGTGACACCGGCCTTGCCTCGACGTACTACGCCGAGAAGGGTGCATGTCACCTCGACTGGGTAGGTGCCTGCGTCGAGGTCGGCCTTGAAGTGGGAGGCGTTTTTACCTTGGTTGAATTTTTGTAGGGCGATGGTGGTAATCGGGTCCATGGGAATCCTATAGTACTGCGACTCGAGGGCCGTAGAAGTTGTGGGTTGCGTGGTAGGTTGTTGATAAGCGGGCGAAGTCGGACTCGTACACGGGAGTTTTAGTGCCGAGGGTGACGAAGGAATCGTATTCGTATGGGTCATAGATGATACGTTTGTAGTCGTGGTCGTTTGGGTGAGGTGTCGACTGGTCGGAGGTCAGTAGTGTTCCGCGTGCGAAAGCGTGTACGTTCTTGCGGCGGGTTTTTAGTACGCGAGCACGACCGCCTGGTTGAACGACCCACTTGATGTCACGTAATAAAACAAACTGTGTGTGGTCGATGACCTTGCCTTTGTGGCGTACACTGAAGCAGTTTTTGTTTAGGTTCCAATAGACTTCAACTTTCATTTCAACTCCAGTATTGATTCGATCCATTGTTTTTGTTGGGTGTCGATGATTAGCGAGCAGAGTGTGTCGACCTCGGTCTGGATCAATTCGGTGTGACGTTTGCCTATTTCTTCGTCTATGGTTTTTACGTGAGTTAGCATGGCATCGAGTATTGCTTCGTAGTTCATGGTTTCGTCGTGCGAAAGGCGTCACGT
>TARA_R100001443_G_scaffold668_1_pt1 | contig 12634 bp, 19 predicted proteins | sample TARA_R100001443 | Tara Oceans TARA_R100001443 (sample SAMEA2622142) | marine metagenome | biome: marine biome (ENVO:00000447); feature: deep chlorophyll maximum layer (ENVO:xxxxxxxx); material: "saline water (ENVO:00002010), including plankton (ENVO:xxxxxxxx)" | depth 50 m
TCGTATAGAGTGTCAAATTGATTCGATACAGCGTAAGGAGGTGACGGCGTGAAGGATGATTTCAACCGAGCATGGTTCTTACACCCACAATGGGAAGAGGCGAACCGAGCGTGTGAACACGCAACGGGCATGGGCCTTTACGACGCATGGGATGAGAGGTGTGGATGCACTAACTCAAAAGCAAGAGGTTGGATGACATACAAGCAAGTAGCCGAGTCAATTGCCGCCTTGATGTTCGGATATGAAGCGTGGGAGGTGACGGAGTGAGTGAAAAATCAGAGATAATGAAACGTGTCGCTGAAGTACACAAAGAGGACCGCACACTTGAATTAGCCTCGGTAATAAGTATGACACTTAAGGAGTGGCTTGCGGCTTACACATTAAAGGAGAAAATTGCAGAACATCCCCAATGGACAAACCAACGTTCACCACATGCACACATGATTGATTGTATACACATCGTTGCTGTACATACAAAAAACAAGGCCGGTACACAAAGTGGTATTATGAAGAAAACCAAAAAACTGTGGGGTGTATGCACGGAGCCACGCTCCTTTACTTGGAAGCGTTTGTTCCAAGATGAAATCAATGAAGTGTTATCCACATTAGATGGTGAAAATAATGAAAGTTAGCCGCGCTGTATCATGCATTAGCGCGATGCCGAATCTTACGGATATTACCGAGGATGAAAAGCACGAACTGTGGAACTTTCTCAACAGACCTGTGCGTTGTCCCTTGACAAGACAGATGGCACGCCTTCGATTAGCCACCGAGTGTGATGTCTATCCTGAACATCTTGATTCTGTCATAGGTTCTAAATCAATTGTTGAGGCTCTTATTTGGGAATCGTCGGATTCAAAATCAACAGGTATGACGCTTGAACAGGTTGCCTCTTTCTTTTCGGCTGATGATTTCAAATTGCTGTCGTTATGTCAAGCACTTGATTCTGATGAGGCGGAGTTCGTTTGGCGTTGGGCTTTCAATGAGCGTTGGCGTTCGGTCGTAAACCGTATGAAAAAGTGGATGGGTGAGAGCGTAGAAGAAGGTTTAGGGGAACATAGACTCAAGCCGTGGAAAGAAACAACGACAAAGATACCGAATGAGTGGTGGATGGTTGAAGATTACACCACGCTACGTTTGGCTATGCCTGATTTCCAATGGATTATCTACCATAGGAATGGGCGTATTGATGGTGAACTAACCCCCGTGTACCAAAACACGGATGTGTTATGGTCTAATCCAAAATGGATATGGAAGAATCGTAACTTGGGTTATCCGAATCTTATACATCTTGAACCGTCATCGGATAGGTCATGGGCTGAATCGGTTCAACTCATGCAACTACACCCACGTGGTGCGTTGCTCATCCGTGATGATGATTACTACCTTCTTACAAGTGGTACGACGAGTCTTTACGGTCAGATTCTACGTGTACGTAAACTAAACGACACATACTACGAATTGGAAGTTGGCTTCCTTGATGGTGACACAACTGTGGAAGTTACTTCGATTGTATTACCGGAGATGCCATTTGCCTTAGAACAGGAGTTCGGGCGTATTGGAGTCCGATACAATTATGGTCGCTCTTGGCACGTAGTAGAAGCCTCGCTTGTAGCATGTGTGGCGTTGGTTTGGAATCCTGACAATGAATGGCACTTACGATTTGTTGGTATCGAATCGGAAATGGGTGCAAGTGATGTGAGTCAGTTGTTAGACTATCAGATGTTGATGGGGGAATTGGATGAGTAAGATTGCAGATATTGGTTTGGGCTTCATACTTGACATGGTTCAATTTAACGTAGGTATAAAGGTGATAGATAGTGGGCATGGTTTCCAAATGACTTGCGCTATCGGGTTTCGCAATCATACCCCACAGCAGAACATGGCGATGCAATTGTGGGCTGAAGAGAATGATTTGTGTATGACGGAGAACTTGAGTACGAAAGAAAACATAGCGAAGTGGGTGGAAGCACTTGAGCCATACGCTGACTTACTCAAGAGCAAAGTGCGTTATGAGCGTATGCTGTGGGCTTTAGAAAATCCTATACCGAGAGCAAGTGAAACCTATGATACATTCCTAAAATGGGCGACGGCTTGGGATTTAAAAAATGCCGAATTAGGGCTAATTTGACATTTTATATTTAAACCAAGGATAGAATTTAGATTGGAGGATTCGGAATGAATTGGAATGAGGCACTACGACCAACACACCCTGACCATATCGTTGGTAACGACGGCTTGGTTAAGGACATGAAGGCTTGGGCAGAGTCTGTTCCACCGTCAGCCCTTCTCTTTGTAGGCCCACCCGGAACAGGTAAATCGAGCGCCGCTAACGTGCTTGTACATCTGCTCCTACCGGGTGATGCTAACAATGAGATGAACGTCCTGTGGACAAATGCTTCGGATGACCGAGGCATTGATTTCATCCGTTCGCAGATTAAGATGTTCGCTCGCATGAGTGGCATTGGCACAAAGCGTAAGTTGATTGTGCTTGACGAGGCTGACGGCCTCACACCTGCCGCACAGGATTCCCTGCGTGGTATCATGGAACAGTATGCTGATGTATGCACGTTCATCCTTACGGCCAACTACGCCGACAAGATTCGTGAGGCTATCAAGAGCCGGTGCAATATCTACACGTTCGATAGAGTGTCACCTGCTGATGGTGCGAAACACTTGGGACGTATCAACACGTTAGTGGGACTACCTGACTCTTATCAACAGGACACCCAAAAGGGATATGAGAAGATTGTCCTACAACACAATGGCGACCTACGAGCCGCCGTCAATTTCCTACAGGCAGGTGGCACACCAAGTGAGGAACCTGTTGATGATGCAGACCCGTTCGCAGCGGTCATCCACAACAATTGGTTAGACCTGCGCGACGACCTTAAGACATACCTGAAGTCGAATGGCGACCGCATGAGTATGATGAACCACTTCCATCGCAAGATGAGTCAATACTTTGACAACGATTGCGACACAGTATTCTCCGTTCTCTCCGTATGGGGAGATATGATGGAGCGCGTATACGATTGGCCCGGTTCTACGGAAGCGTATATTGATGTATTTGTGGGCCGCTTGAAAACAAAATTGGAGGAAGAGAACAATGAGTGAAGAATGGAATGAAAAAGATGAGTTCGTAAGTGCAGGTAAGACACTACCCGATGGTGTCTTGGAGCGCATCAAAGCGCAAGCCGAGCGAACCAAGAAGAGTGTTGAGGAAACAACCAAACAGTATTTGGATTTCATCAAGGCAGAATGGAATTGCGACGACCCGTATTCAGAAGACGAAGACCTGCTTCTTGATTGGGCAGAGAGTGCGTTCGTAACTATGCGACGTACAGGTAGTGGGGCTTCAGGCTCGACTACATCTTTCGTGGGTTGTTTCGTAGGTGTGGCTGATAAGCGAGCCGACCGTATGGAATGGCGTCGCCGTCGTGCTATTGAGGACTTCACCAACGACCCCGCACAGATTATCGAGAGCGGTCGTCTTGGTGTATATGCTGAACAGGATGGCAAGTGGCAACTACACACATCCGGTGACCCCGTACTAACCGACCTATCGACAGACCAAGCACCGGAGTATGCTTTCAAGGCTGATGGTAAGTGGGTCACGTTCGTGACTACAATGGGCCAACGCCCGTACCCATCAGTTCGTATGGGTCGTTACCTCTACTTCCTCGGCAACGAAGAGGGAGAGTTCGTGAACAATGGTAACATCTCATTGTGGCGTGTAGATGCTACTGACGATGCTGCTGACGCCGAGTATCAGATTGGTCGTCCGTGTCGTATTCAAGTGCGATTGCCGGGTGAGAAGGTATCTGAAAACTTCAAGGATGTGTTGGGTACGAATGCTAACTTCCTCGACACTATCGAATACACAGATGCATTCGTGAACGAAGATGTACAACCACTACTGAAGCCGAGCGTCTTTTGGTTGAACAGTGATTTCCACGATATGTATGTACCGATTGATGAGTTGGGTGAAGCCTACGATACACGTAGCCGCTCCTTTGAGGGTCGGGATGGTAACACGGGTACGGCGGGACCGCTTGTATTCACGAAGGGAACGGTGTCCCGTATGTCATCCGAACCCCGTGAAAGTGAGTATGACCAAGAAGGTTTCAACTACTCCCTTTCACTTACTCATGGTACACTCACAGACGATGTAACAGGATGGATTTCCTTCGGTTCAGCACGGGGCGGTGACCCGTTCAGTGCAGGTTGGGGTGAAGAGTCATTCCCGTATGCCGAGCGCAGCACAGTGCTTGTGTTCGGTCGTATTGGTATGCGCGTGTCTGATGGCAAGGCGCGTCCCAAGTTGAATATCTTCGGGGTCTATGCAGACCCACGCCGAGGTCGTCGCCGTGCAGACGGTGGCGACACCGGCCTTGACCAATTCAAGGATGGTGATGAGTGATGAAGAAGAATTGGATTCAATCAGCATCCCTTTCTGAATTGAAAGAGTGGCTTGAGGACAACAAAGATGTGGCTTATCTCGGACACGGTTCAGCCGCAAGACACGAACGTTTGATTGAAAGAGTAAGAGCAGAAATCAAGGCAAGAGAGGAGGAATAAATATGGCAGGTTTTGGACAGACAGCAGAGCAACAGAAGTTAGCAGACAAAGAGAAGAAAGCGGAAGAGGCAGCAGCCGCAGCCCCCGCAACAACAGAAGATGTGTTCGCTTCACTACAGAAGGAGGCAAAGATTCTCCGTGATGTACGCCCTCGCTCACACAAGTTCATCGGTATCGGTGGACATGAGGGGACAAGCAAATCAGGTATCGTATTCGACGCCTATCACAAGGACCCGAATCGGCATGAGAAGGACCAACTATGGGTGCTTGATTATGATTCAGGGAGCATGATGCTACACGACGCACACTACGGTGAGGACCGAAGTATCATCAATTGGGACCCGTGGGTATTTCAAGTCGGTGAGCGTACAGCCAATGACTATCCCGGCACACACAAGCGTACTCTCGACATTATTAACTATGCAATTCACATCGCAGAGAAACAACTCGACCCTGACTACAGCGGTGACCGTCTTTGGGGATTGCTTGTATCGGGCGTGGACCTTTGGGACCAAATCTGTATCAACAATATGAGAATCACTGACTTGGGCTTGGCGAAGGATGGCATCGACGCCGCTGACAACCGAGGTTCAGGTCAGGGTGAGCGTGTAGGACACCAATGGGATTGGGCTATGAGAAAGACTCGATTCCATCAACTTACAGCCGTCTGTCGAAGATTGGTGAAGTTGGGTGTCAGTGTCTTTTGGGAGACACACCTACGCAAGACCAACTACTCATTCGGTGACTCCGAGAAGAACGCCAAGTGGCGACCTGATTGGGAGAAGGCATCGAACAATTACATCCCTACGATTCTTATCTGTGAGCGTAACGACGAATACGACGAAGATGGGAATGTGATACGCAGTGAGTATGTCGTCACCTTTGAGAAGTGTAAGACGAATGCTGAACTGCAAGGACAACGACGAACGACCTTCATCACGAAGGCCGGAGAAAAACCCGAATGGAGAGGATTACCGGAACTGTACGACGGTTCACTATGATGTTCAAGGGGGTTTTGGTGGCAAGATGCCGCACGTATGCGTGCGAAGGGTTTGCTCAAACGTTTTCCCTGCGTCCCATCTTGTAAAACACACGTAAACTGGGTTTTTCCGACTCACCAAAAAGGGGTTTTTGGTTTCGTACCTCTTGTGTGTACCCCCACCTGAACATTTACGGAGATGATTGAATGACGAAAGTAACTGTATTGAAGAAGGACTTACAGAAGTTCTTGCTATCATTTGGCAAGGGCTTGCCTGATGTGCGCTTGTCATGTAGCGGCGCACGTATCACAGCCGAAATTGCATACGCTTCTTTCTATCTACGAAAGTCGTTGAACGTTTCAAAGGAGAGCATTGATGAAGATGGTAACATCCACATCGCTGACCTACAGAAGTTACTCAAGTTCATCAAAGCGGCGAAGTCTGATTTCATTGTTCTTCGTCAAGTAGATGTGAACAAACCACTCCATGCTGTGAGTGGTGGTAACAAATTACAGTTACCATCGACTAATGATTTGGAGAGTGCATCAAAGGTTCCTGTAATACGTAAGTTACTTGCAAAAGGTGTGGACTCGGGTTGGGAAACAATGGGCAACATCAAGTTCAGCGCACACGGAACGATTGATGCGACTGACTTGACCGCTCTTGCAGATATGAGAGCGTTGGTATCGAAGGAGGCTTCCTTCCGTATGCGTATGCACACGGGCGAGTCCGAGTTCGGTATCGTGGCGGGCAAGGCTGCATCAGGACGACTGTTCACGACGCTTCCTATCACCAATGCCGAGGGTCCGAATGCTACTGTGCAATCGAACTTCGGTGAGTGGTTGCCGAGTTGCCTTGAGTACCTTGACGAAACACCTGTGCGTGTACACATGGGAGAAAGCACGTTGGCTGTGTTTGAACAGACGAACACTTTGTTGATGGTTGTAGATTTGGCGGAGGATTGACCATGATTATTGATTGGTATCACGACTACGCATCTGATGATGAACGCCCCTCACTCTACCTACGTACACGTGGTGAAGATGGTGCGTTGGTTGAGCGACACATCCATCCTGAAGATGATGATTGGCAAGCACCATTCTGTTGGATAAGTCAGGAACTTCCTGATTGGAAGCGCATTAGTTTGCTCAAACGTTTTCCCACTGTGTCTATAGACCGCAACACTACGGCTACGGGCTTGGATGGAAAGCCACTTTGGAAGATGAATGTGGAGAAGCCCGAAGACTTGTGGGAAGTCAAGAACAACTACCCGCAACTCACGTATGAGGCTGACCTGCAATACGTAGACCAAGTTCTAATCTCAATGTTCCCTGATAAGATGCCGGTGTTCAAACCGCGCATTTGGTATTTCGATTTAGAGTGGGACCCGGAAGATGATTTCACTACAGTGATGGCCGTTGATGATACACACCACCCCCACCCTGTTGTCTTTGCGTGGAAGGATGATGGTCCCAAGTACGAAAAGAAATGGATAGACAGAGAGGATGGTTACGAACTACATCTCTATAGCAGTGAACAGGATATGCACGAAGGCTTCCTCACACACATGGATTGGTGTGACCCTGATATGTTGGTGGCTCATGCCATCATGTGGGCTGACCTTCCTCACCTGATGCGACGGTTAGACAACCCCAACCGATTATCCCCGTTGAATCAAATCGTCAAACCACCCCGCAACGTTGGTTCATATAAGACAACTCGACAACCTATCCGTGGTAGATTGTGCTTTGACACATCTGCGCCGTGGGGTGACGGTAGTGGATTTGAGGGTGTATGGCAGAAGTCAGGCAAGGGTCAGATGCCCTCACGTAAGTTGGATTGGATTGCCAAAGAGTTGGGCTTTGGTGGTAAACTAACCAACCGTATCGAAGGCATGACTGTGTTCAATGGATGGTATGATTACTTCGATGACTTCGTAGATTACTGTCTTGTTGACACCACACTCTTACGCAAGTGCGATGAGAAGTTGCACTGTATTGATTTCCATCTCGCACTACAGCAGTTGTGTGGTATTGCTTTCTTTAGCACACACAATGTAAGTAGATACTTCCGTGGCTTGATTGCACGGAGAACAGACCTCAAGGCTCCATCTTCATTCATACAAGAGCGTGAGCCACTACAAGCGGCGTGGGTCAAACCCGCCATACCGGGGCGACACGAAGACGTAGCCCTGTTAGATTTCGCTTCACTATATCCAAACATCATCCTAAGCAACAACCTATGTTGGACCACTAAGCGTGATGGTCCGGGTGAGGGTATTCTTTCTCTCGGTAACGGAACTCATTGGGACCAAACCAAACAGGGTTTGTTACCATCTGTAGTGGAAGAGATGCTCAAGGTACGGAAGGAATACAAACGCCTGATGAAAGCGGCCAAGACAGATGATGAAAGACTTGCATACAATATGCTCCAAGCAGCCACAAAAGTTGCGGTCAACGCAATCTACGGTATGTGTGGGTCTAAGCGCGTGGGCGGTATGTGGTCTGACTACGACATCGCACGTTCGATTACCTACAAGGGAAGAGAGGCTATCTCTATGCTTGTAACAGAAAGCGAGGTGATAGGTTACAAAGCATTGGCAGGTCACACTGATTCTGTCTATGTTACAGTACCTGAAGAGAAGGCGCAGTGGTTGGCCGAACATCTTACTGATGTGTCACACAATCAGTTGGAGATGAAATACTTGGATGTAGAATGGGAAGCCTTCTTCCCGTATTGGACAACCACAGGAACGAACAAGAACTTCGGTATCAAATCACACCCACCCGAAGAAGCGGGGCAGATGAAAATCACAGGCTTTGAGGCTAAGGCTGCGAATGCTGCGCCTATTACAAAGCAGGTGCAACTTGATGCTTTCAATATCATATCAACTGGTGGTAGTGAACAAGATGTATTTGACAAATTACGACCTACTGTGAAAAAATTACTCAAGCACGAAACTGATGTAAAGGAGATTACAACTCGGACAAGGATTGCAAAAGCATTCGTTGAATATCAACAACCGGGAAATGGTGTTCGCGCAGCGATGTACTACAACGAACATACGGGTACAGAACCATTCCGTAAAGGTGAGAGTTCTTCATGGGTATTTATTGAGGGTGTACCTGAAGGTCAACCTGCTACCAAGTACATGGCCTATCGGTCTATAGATGATTTAGATGACTATGAAATTGATTGGCACATGACTTTGGAGAAGTTAGTGGCTGACAAATTAGAGAAGGTTTACACGATGCTTGAATGGGATTTAGAAAAGTTGGTTGCACGATATGTGCCGAAAGGATATTGGTGATGAGAATGAAATGGTTTGAAAGATTTATGAAGAAGCCTACGGTCGATGACCGTAGTTACTACTGCCAATGCTGTGGTGGTAAGAAGACACGACAGACGACGCTTGACGAATGGGACCCACATGTGTTCCGGCCTGATACACAACGTCTGATTACCGAATACATCCCAACGGATGATGTCACGGAACGTGTTGGTATGAAGAGCGAGAAACGCAAGTACAGGGGGAACATCTGATGAAATGTCCAAAGTGTAATTCAACGGTGTTTTATTACTTGACAACACTGAATGTGTATCTGTGTGTGGAGTGTGAACATCAATTTAATGTTGAAGGAGATGAAGAAGAATGAATTGGATAGAAGCAAGAGAGAAGGCCATTATTGGTTTAGCAGGTATAGCGATACAGCATATCATAAACAAAGATTATGACAAGGCTGAAGACACATTACGTGGTTTGATTGTCGGTTTAGAAGGGGTGGGCGAAGCATGAGCGCAATAGAAGAATTGGTTTGTAAGAAAATCATGATGCGTTCGGCCAAGGGCGAAAGTAAGTATGGAGTTACTATGGAACGTGAGGACCTAAACATGCTTGAATGGCTTACACATCTACAGGAAGAATTGATGGATGCTACAGTGTATGTACAGAAGTTGATTGACATGGTGGTGGAAGAATCGAACAAGTCTTGAAGGAATATCCTGTTGATGAACATGGTGTATGTTGTTTATGTCATGGGTCAGGTACAGTAGCACACGGACAAACGTACGATGAAGATTTAGAGGGTATTGTCGAATACCCCATCATCTGTATCTGTATCGCTGATGCTGATTATGTTCCTGTCCCTGTGAAAGAATTGTTAGAAGAGGTGAATGAATAATGGGTAAGAATTTGAAAGCAAAAGAATGTTCTAAGTGTGGGGAACTACTCTACTACGGGGCCAAATGCGGTCAGTGTGCATTGGAAAAAGATTACGCACACATAGATGATGAAAAGGGCTATCAAGAATATCTGAAATCAATAGGTGAGGAAGAATGAGGATTGAACAATGTTTCTGCGGTTGGCAGGGACCAAGAGATACGATGATGCAGAATGGCACACCTGTGTGTCCTGTGTGTCGTAGACAGTTCTCAAGGTTCAAGTGCGAGGGGTGTGGCGAATGAGTAGCAAACTATCGACTATGTATGTTTGTCCACACTGTGGTAAGAAGGCTGTGTCTGAACACTTCATGCGTTGCATCTCCTGTTACGCACCAATCACGATTGATGAGATGAAGGAAATCAAAAGGAAGGCGAAGAAGGAATGAGATTCAATCCGAATGGTGACGGTGCGCGTCCAACGATTGATGATTACTATGAAGTCACGCGTGACCAAGAGATGTATGATTCATACAAACAAAGTCGTTACGATTGGAATCCTGCTATCCATGATGAAGAGATTCTTCGTATCACCAAGTCATCATTGAATACCTTTGAATGGTGTAAGATGCAGTATTGGCTCAAGCATTTCGCTCGTCTTCGTGATGATGCAGGTGAAGCAGGTATCAGAGGTTTGAATGTCCATGATGCTGTTGAATACTTTTGGGCGAATGTAGATTCACATCTTGAGTCGATTGATATGGCTTTGAATTCAAACTCTATAGAACAGGCACGTGCGCTCATGCATGATGTAATTCCACTCCCCCCTGAACCGTATGAATTTGGGGAAGAGGAACAAATCAGACAGTGGGTTGATTGGCAATTCAATCGTTACCGATATACGCAGGGTAAGGGTTGGAAGCCTACAGGTGTAGAAGCGAACATACATGCAAGGATGATGGTTGACATAGATGGGTTGGGTGTGCCAATACATGTACGAGGTTTCATTGATACTATCTTCCCCAATGACGAGGGTGATGGATTTGCTCTCATGGAATTGAAGACGGGCAAATACAAGGGCAAGAGCAAGAGGACTTCGATGCGGAAGGAGATGCAGTTCTACCGTATGATGTTAGAGAACAGCGCACACTATGAGCATCTACCTATCACACATTGGGGATGGGAATTCCCCGGTGGTGGTATGGCTGACGGTGACGGGCCAACGATTTACTACGAGCCTGTTAAGGCTGCATCACAGACTCCAACAAGTGTAGTGAAATCTGTACAACGTTTGGTTCAAGCACACATTGACCATGACTTTCCTACACCCACGAAGAAGGAGGTTACTATCTACTCAAGAGGTGGGCCGATAAGGTCAAAGTGTGATTGGTGTTCGTTCACTGAAGTATGTCCTCGGTTCACCGGGGAACCATACGTTCTACCGGAGGGAGATGAATGAATACAATTAGACTGTTATTGAGAGAAGCGCTTCAAGCGCACACCAAAGAAGGGTGGAACATAACTGTTCGATTCATGCGACTCGGAAAGAAAAAGTTTGAAAGAAAGATTTGGATTCAAAAAACACTTGATGAATTTTATGATTTAGAAGTAGGTGAACCCTTACAAACAGCACTGAACACTGTATCGTACACAGTCAACCCACGCTTCGTGGATGACGAGAACATCGAAGAGTTGTATCACGAACTACTACTTGATTTGGAAAAGGTGGCGTGATGTATGTCGTTTATTCCCATAGATTTCCCGCGTGAAGTGCTTGAGGTTTCAGGCATTGATGGTAGTCACGGGTATAGATGGATGGTCAAGAGCGAGGAAGAACTTGAATCCTATTGGCGTGGCAAGAGTGGTAGCGGGAATGTTTACTTCACGGCTTATGGATTTCGTGGCACACAAGCACCGAAGCATCATCGTGTAGACTACAACACACCAATCATCCATCACTTTGTGATGGACTTTGATTGTAAGGACTTCAAAAACAAAGGGTTGGAAGTTCCTTTTTCGACACCGCATGAGCAGGTTAAAAGGCTACATCGTTATTTCTTGGAAGAAGATATTCAGCATTTCATTTGGTTCAGTGGTGGTGGGTTTCACGTGTGGGTCAAGTTGGATAAGACGCACACACCGAGTAACGGTTCAGCCGTTTCAAGAATCAAACACGCGGGTCGAAAACTCATGAACAAATGGGATAAGATGTTCAATCTAAGATGCAACGACCCGACTGTTGCGTTTGATATGGCAGGGATGATTCGCATACCGAACTCATACAATGCAAAGAGAGGCACGTGGATGATACCTCTACGTAGTGACGAACTACTCAAATTAGATTACAATGGCTTGATGGAACTTGGTCAAGAACCAAGAAGAGGCGTCATACAACACGGCTCTACCCCTATCACACTCGATGTATCAAGCGCCCCCGTCATGACGATGGCAGACATAAAGCCTGTGGACATACCTACGGTATCGCTCACAGACATACAGGTTCTCCCCTGTCTTGCACAGGCCGCTATGGGTGAGGGGAACCCGCCACATCGTGCGCGTGTGCATTTCGCATCGTATCTTGCTGATAGGCTTCGCTTCTTCTTTCCACATCACACAGTGAACGACGAAGAGAAGAAGAAGCACATTCATCAGATTGCTGAAATTTGTGCAGCACAGGGATGGGTGGACTACGATTTGAACAAGACATACCAACAAGTAGCAAGCATCGTCAAGAAGGGCTACAACCATGCTTCCTGTTCCACACTCTATGCCGAGGGCTACTGCCTTGGCAAGTGCAAGTATTACGATGGGTCGGGTGATGTAGTTTGAGGCACACTATAAGCCAACGTTGTTTGTTATGCAAATCAGCACTCGGTGCAGGGGCAACGAAAAGATTGAGGACTAGAGGTTTTGGT
>TARA_R100001443_G_scaffold1098_2_pt1 | contig 12562 bp, 17 predicted proteins | sample TARA_R100001443 | Tara Oceans TARA_R100001443 (sample SAMEA2622142) | marine metagenome | biome: marine biome (ENVO:00000447); feature: deep chlorophyll maximum layer (ENVO:xxxxxxxx); material: "saline water (ENVO:00002010), including plankton (ENVO:xxxxxxxx)" | depth 50 m
ACATTGACCTGTAAGTACTGATATAGTTTTGCCAAATAGTCATGTAATACTCTCCACAATCCAACTTTCAGGAATCAAATCATTCATATTATAATGAGAATAGTTTGCACCAAACCAAGGAGTAGGAGCAACTATAGGTGAGGTAGGGTTATTAATCAACCATGCTCCCCACCAACTCATAGAACTATTAGCAATGATACCACCAGTACATAGTGACATCATACACAAATCATAGTAAGGAATAAATGATTTTACTCTACCATCATTTGTATCTGCAGTCTGTTCATACAATGGATTCTCTGTAGAAATTAAGAAACGGTCATCCTTAAAGTTCTCTCTACACCAATCAAGGTCATCAGAGAATACAAATACTGGTTGGTCATCCTTGAAATGTTTCTCTAGTGCATTCTTATAATAACTAACTGGTAATGCAGGATGATTCTCTGGTTGATTTACATAGTCACCACGACGCACATGTATAAAGATAGGTTCCTCATACTCATTCATAACTTCCAAACATGGAGCCATGATATCATTTTGAAAAGTAAAGTCCTTACGAATATCTTCTTCTACATTCTTAAAATATTTCTCTGTCTGAAAGTAATCATGTAGATTAGTAGCATCAGGCCATTTATCATAAGCATCTTGATTGAAATGAAAGCATCCTGTCTGTAATGATTCTCCCTGTATCAATCCAAAATTTTCTTCCTTAACTGAAGACATCTTAAAGCAATCAAACAGTCCATAGTTACTGTCACCATAAGTTACAGGTTCAGGAATTGTCCAATCAAATCCACGATGGGCAGCAATACCACGCAACCCTGCATACTGAAACATCTGGTTCCCAAGTCTTCCATTGGAACCCAGACGGTTATAACCAATTGTCATTAATCACCAGCCTCCACACGGTAACTGTCTTCATCAAAATGCTGAGTAGAAAATTCAAAGAGTTCGGTATCAGTTCTTGCTTGCATCTGATGCCTAAGACCAGGATAAACATAGAATTTATCTCCTGGTTTTAATATCTTCATCTTTGCTTTTTCCATATCATTATCATCTCCATATATTAGCAGAACTTCCCCACTTTGTATATAAAAGGTTTCATCTTTCTTATAATGATAGTGCCAAGAACATCTCTTACCAGCATTAATATACAGAAGTTTACCACAGTAAAGATCAGTATTCACAATCCACTTTTCATATCCCCAACCCTTGGGAACGTGTTTAATTTCATTCGTGCTCATGGTTTGTCACTAAAAAATGTATGGTCAGGCCATGCCTTATCATCTATGAACATATCAGCATGAGGTTTTCCCATAATGAGTTCATGATACTTGCATCCCCATATATCTAGTTGCATTTTAGTAAGAGGGTGTAGTAATTCATATGCTTTCTTTCCTGCTTCTTCATGTGGAAGGTCGCTGTTCCTACCCATTGCACGAGCAGTAAAGTATATAATATAATTTCCCTCATCATATAACCTATTAACATACTCTATTCTATCCTTCTTAGGAGTAGCACCTTCATACTGACATCCACTACAAGTACCAGGTGTACAGATAGTACCATCTATATCAATACAATATCTCATCTATAATCTCCATCAATAATCTTATCAATAAATTTAGTTGTAGAATAACCACCTATTCTATTAAAGAATCTAGTATCTTTAGCAAACTCTCTTCCAACAACATCACCTCTTCTCCAATCACCACCAACCACAAGAACCTCTGGGTTATAAAATTGTATTAACTCTTCAAGTTCTCTTCTTGTCCCAAATGCATGAACCTCATCAATATACTTAATAGACTCAAGCATTGCTATTCTATAAGCAAGAGGATTAACAGGTCTCTTTGGTCCTTTATCTGCTGATACCTTTGCATCAGTATCAACACCCACAATCAATCTATCACCTAAAGTCTTACATGCCTTAAAGAGTTCAATATGTCCTGGATGCATTATATCAAAGCACCCATTAGTCCAAACAATCCTCATGACAAATACTCCTCAACAGTAATAAATGAATAGTCTCCCCACTCTGGTACAGCACAAGTGTAATCCTGATACTTACCTTTTAGATGGTCAGGGAATGGTACATATTCTATCTCTCCATTATACTTCTTAACCACACAATCCGCAACCTTTTGAAAACTAATTGGATTACTAGTACCCAAATCATAGATGCCAGATGGTTTATCATTATCAAGAACAACATTCACAATATCATCTACACATATAAAATCTCTCAAGAATTTATCTGACCCTTCAAAGAGTTTTAATTTACCAGTCTCTTCTATTTGTTTTGAAAACTTACTTACTGGACTTGATTGGTCTCCCTTATCTTCTTCACCATCACCATAGACATTAAAGTATCTAAATCCTTGTATTAATTTAAATTCATCTATATGATCTTGTACCCAATAGTCTGAAATAACTTTAGATATAGCATAGTAATTAAGAGGATTTATAATACCTTGCTGATTACCATAGACTGATGCAGAGGATGCATACTTCATTGGTATTTGATACCTTATTGCTTGCTCACATAACCACTCAGTAAACTCAACATTAAAATGATTGATTGCCTTTAGGTTAGTGCAAGTGGTATCAGAGATTGCACCTTGATGAATTATCAATTCAACATCTTGCCACTTATAAAAACTTTGTCTAAAATGCCAACTATTATTCTTTTCAACTGTGACTACTATCTTCCCCTCTTGCTCAAATCTTTTGAGAAACTTCTTACCAATAAAACCGTTAGCACCTGTAAGAATAATCATATTACTGTCACTCCTCTTTGCTTAACAACTTTAGATGCACATTCATTTGCAAACACAATACTATCCTCTATGGAATGAGTCTGAACATATTTTACCACAAGTGCTGCTAAAAAACTATCCCCTGCACCAGATACATCTTGTACAGGAACTTTATTAACTGGATAGTTCTTTCCATCATAGTCACATCCAGCATCACCCTTGGTTCTAATAATTATATTAGCAATCTCTGGAACCTCTGCAATCTTTTTTGACTTCTCATACTCTACATTATTAATCTTAATGTATGCAGCACTCTTTACCCACAACCCAAGTTCCTTCTTGGTATCTATAAAAACATTAGGATGATTAGAACATATCTCTGCTATATCATCTTCATGTAAGAACCCACGATTGTAATCAGAAATCACAATAATCTCATAATTATAATCAATCTTAGATAAATCTATTCTAGAAATATTATGTGGAGTATCTACTCTAAAGAATGTATGATTACTCTTCTCATCAACATACCTAGTCTTTGTTATCTCATACCAGTTTTCATTCGTAAGAACATCACAGTCATCGATTAGACTTTTGATATTCATATAAACATTCTTTGCCATGCCAGGATTGTCTGTCTCATTCTTTATATTAAGAACAGGGACTGGAACATCAGGACATAAACGAAGAGCATCACAGTAGATGAAAACATCTCTACAACTCTCACCTATTACCAAAACCTTTTTCATGGGTGTCCAATATATGGTTTATAAAATTGTGCCACATCTTCAGGTGGATGTGGAAGAAATACTCTAGCAAATGGAGTGTTTAAAAGTTTATCTTTAATACCTCCTTCATGCGATTTGACAAAGAGTTTTTCCTTTGACAAGACCTTCGATGCTAAATGAGCACAGAATGAATCACAACCAGCATAATAGTCGCATGATGCAATTAAGTCAACAATATAATGTATATCAGGTTTAACTAACAACTCATAGTTCTGAAGAGGTACAGGGATTTCACTGTCAGCAATAACCATCACCCTCATTCCTTTATCCTTAGAAAGGTTGTCTACAAACTGCCAATCTTCATTACTAATGGTAGCAATATCTGATCTAGGTCTAGTAGATGTTGGCCAATGAAATACAATATAGTCTTTTATATCAACAGGTTTTGCATTCTTAATAAAAGATGACCCTACAAATGGTCTAGTGGGGTCATCAAAACATCCTGATGCATCAACTGCTTGAACTTCATCCTCCTTAAGACCAAACAAACTTAAACCTACTGAGAAGTTAGGTTGATAGTCAGGTCTAAAGTGCCAGAAAGGAACAGCAATAGATTGAATCTTTGCCATCTCTGCCTTACCAACTTCATCAGCAATTGTATATTGACCAGTTAGATTAGGATAGTCTGGATTATTTTCAAATAAAGGAACCAAGTCCTTACCAAATCTACATGCCCAATATATCTCTGTCATAGTTGCTTTCTCTTCCAATGTTAAAATGGAATCAAGAAAGACCATATCACCGATACCAGTTGAAATGTAAGTCTTCATTCTATATAAAAATCTTTATGTACAAACATGGAATTGATACTATCCATTCCTATCAATTTATAATCAGAAGGTAATGCACCCTGCACTTCATGTAAAGGAACTATACCAGTCTCTATTAACATCAACTTAGGTCTATGCTTAGTAAAATCTAAACCAGCAATAGCACTTAACTCATGTCCTTCTACATCCATCAATAGGAAATCAATATCATATGGACAATCATTCTGCTCCAAGAGAGTAGAGGTTGCGTCACATAATAGTTTTCTACCCTGATAATTATAAGGAACTATTGTATCAATTTCAGTTTCATTCTCAGGTAAAATCTCTAGAGATTCTTGACTGAAAATTCTTGTTACTCTTTTCTTATCTGAAGCACCACACTTTACTATCTTAATCTTTTCAACTTGTTCCTCTGGAAGTATCTTCTTTATAAGAGGTTCAAATTCATTATCCATAATCTCATGGATACTCTCAATATAAATTCCAGTCCATCCATTCTCTAATAACTCAAGAGTATGACTTTCTCCTCTGATGATTTCATCCTTCTCCCAGTCTAACATTCTAGGAGTACCCATCAAGTTCCAATCAAGTACACATCCTACTCCAATCTCAACCAAGAAACCATCAGTCTTATCACCAAAATACTTCTGGTAAATATCAACTATCCATTCACTATGCGGTCCAATGTAAGGAGCATTCCTGTAAGGACAACTGTTAAATTCTAGCATCAGTACCTCGACTTTCTTTCAATTACCATAAGTGGTCTTCCGCTAGTTCTTGCTTCTTTAAATGCTGTTAATACCTGTTCACCATTAGTAGGATCTAAAACAGGGAAACTAACTGCTTCTCTAAAGACATTAGTAAAGTCTTGAGAATGAGTAATGCCAGAATAGAAAGGACCAGCATCAGCAGTGACTGCACGGATAATAACAGGACACTTAAACTCACCATGAGAGATGCGTTCAATCTTATCAATATGATTCACAATAGCATCTGCTGCTACTAACATAAAATCATGTCTTTCATAGTATATAACAGGTAGGAATCCCTCAAATGACATACCAATAGCAAGACCTGCCATTAGATTTTCTGCTACAGGTGTTTCTAACTTCTGGTCATCAGGAACATTCTTCAATGTACCTATAGCATTACCATACTTAACATTATACCCAATAAAGATTGCACCTTGCTCACCAAGTTCAGTCATAGACTCAACCATTGCATCTTTATATGATAAATTCTGTTCTCCTATAAGATGATTATAAGGTATAGTAGGTGGAAGAGGAGGGAAATATTCATTATCTGTTTTCTTGATTGCCTTAGACAGGTCAATCATCCCTGGCTTGCGGCAGTGGGGATAAGTACATTCATAATGATACTTAATAACACTGCTAGAATTCCAAGTTGGATGTCCTGTCTTGCCCCAACGGTCAGCATTACTTGCTTCACATGATCTGTCATTGCTTTCTATGATAAATTTACAAGGTAAATCAAACCCATCAACATAACGAACTGCCTCTGAAAGGTGTCCATTATCCTCTGTACCATCACCAACAAAGCACCATACCTTTTGGTCTGATCCTTTGCGTTTCAGTGCCCATGCAATCCCTGCAGCGATAGCAGGAGTGCCACCAATGATAGCAGAAACAAAGAAGTTTCTTTCACGATCATAAATGAACATACTACGTCCATTCTTAATCCTATCTTCTACAACCTCTGGAGGTATGCCATGAAGAAGAGCATGGTAATGATTTCTGTGACTGGAGATTACATAGTCACCTTCTTTAATATCTTTAAAGATATCAATTAATTGTTCTTCATTTCCTCCTGAGAGATGAAAGAGAAAAGGAAGTTGATTGTCCATATAAAGATCACCTATACGGTCTTCAAAGGCAATCAATTCCTCTTTAGTCCATTGTTTTCTCATTCAACATCTCCTATCTTAATCATTATTCTACCAGCACTTCCCGACTTAAGCAAGTCGAATGCATCATTCACTTCATCTAAAGTAAAAGTATCTGTGTGAAGTTGCTCATAAGATATGATACCTTTGCTTGCTAACTCAATATATCTTGGAATATCAACATGAGGAATTGTTCCTCCTCCTTGAGTTGCCTTGACAGATTTACCAGTGCCATCAAACATTGAAACAGCATTAGGAAGTTCAACACCCTTTCCAGGTGCAGGTTGTCCCACAAGAATCAACCTACCACTAGGTGCAAGTTTGTTATATGCATCTGCAATCACTTGAGGAATACCTGTAGTATCAATAATAACATCTATACTTTTTTCTATATCATTTATACTCTCAGTGAATAAAGTAGCACCCATTATATAAGTCAAATCAATCATCTTTCTATTAATATCAACCCCATATATCTTCAAAGGACTTCTCATAGTTGCTGCTTGAATGAGGTTAAGACCAACTCCACCACACCCAATAATTGCTACAGTCTCACCAAACTTAAGGTCACACTCATTATCAATGATACCCAATGCTGTCGTCAAAGAACATCCTAACATAGCAGCAAGGACACTAGGAGTTTCAGATGGAATAGCAGTAACTCTATTCTCAGATACTATAGAGTATTCACTTAGAGTTGTTACCTTACCACTAGAGATAGTCTTACCATCTAGAACATAGTTTGGGAAAGGTGCTTCCATACCTTCACCAAGTCTCCAGTGCATTACAACCTTATCACCTGGTTTAACAGTAGTAACACCAAGTCCTACTTCTTCTACTATGCCACATCCCTCGTGTCCCATGAGGTGAGGAAGGAACTTAGCATTTCCTTTATGTCCTCTAATCTCATGCAACTGAGCACCACATAGACCACTTACAAGAACCTTTACTAGTACCTGACCAAACTTTAATTCAGTTAGTTCTACATCTCTGACTGCAAGTGGTGCGTCTATTTTCTCAAGAATCGCTGCTTTCATTTTGTTTTGGAGTAATAATTAGATAACCCTGACTTCTTAAATCCTTCTTAAAGTCATGCGTCTTTTCAAACTTTTCATACAAGAACTTAGAATCTGTTTTCAAATCCAACTCTTCTTGTAACCATCCATATTCCCATACACAACCAACCTTTAAACATTCAAAATCACCCTCTTCATATAATACCAAGTCATCTATAATAAAAACATCTTTAGATATATCTCTCTTCTCTAGAATAACATCCACTTCTTCTTCAAGAGGGAATGCATCCTTCTTATGCTCCCTAATAGATTCTTCATAGGTACACTTCTGGAAATCTGCACCAGGAAAATGAGCATCTAAGTAGAATAATGTAGGAGATTCTTTAGGTATCTGAGGTACATACTCATCTAAAATATCGATTGACTTACCTATGAGAAGATTAATATTCTTACTCATGTTCTGAAACTTTTTGAATGATTCCTCAATCAAATCTTCATCAATGTCAACTGTCCAATACTCTTCAAAAGGATATCGTAATGCATACTCTAAACATTCTGCTTTACCAGTTCCTGTTTCAAAATAATACTTAAGATTATATCTATCAATATAATCAGTTAACTTGTGCTCCCGTAACAATCCCATCAGATACCCCGTTTACGAATTACAATTTCATTCATAGAAATATTTCTGTCATTAGATATGACATCATAAATCATTGCTGCAACATCTTTTACATTCATAAGAGTTTCATAATTATCCCTACCCAATGTCATGCGAGTCTGCATAGCACCAGGAAAGAAATCAACTATTTCAATTCTATCACCTATCGACTCCAATTGCAATGCTTTAGAAAAAGCACTTAATCCAGATTTAGTTGCTGAATATATAGTCTCCTTTGGTGAAGGGTATTTTGATGCCACTGAGTTAATATTGATTATCATTCCACCACCCTTCTCTTTAAAAAACTTATAAACTCTCTTAAGTATTAGTATCTGAGATGTAAGATTAGTGTTAACCATATCAATAATATCTTCATCACTAGTATCTAATAGATTCTCTTGCTTATGTAATGCTGCATTATTAACAAAGACATTGATATCATTATCCTCTAAGAAAGAAGATAACTTATCATAAAACATAGGGTCTGTTATATCACCAAGAAGAGGTTGGTTATCATCCTCTAAAGGAATATATGATATTGGTTCTCTAAAATGTGGGAAGACATTGTGAGAGTAGTCCTTTCTCATCTCAAAGAATCCTCTACCTAGTCCACTACCACAACCAGTAATAAGAATGTTCAATTAACATACCTCCACTTAGGATTACAATGGTCTTTCATATATGAAAAGTCATCAGGAAGATGTCTTTCAGGATTCCATTGACTAGTATACTTAGAATAGATATAGACATTATCCAATCCCATCTTATCCAGAATATAATAAACTCCTGTCTCCATTGTATGAATTTCTTTTGCATGTTCAAATACTTTTATCCAATCAAATAAAGTAAACCCTTCTATTGGTTCCATGTATACATTCTTATAGTCATTGTCTGGTTTAATATTATCTCTATACATGCAGTGAGGAGGGGTTCCACAACTCTTATTGATTATATTATAAGGTTCTAGTATATTCAAACCCAGATGTTCTATAAGAGCAGCTTCTCTTTCCTCAAATCTTCTAAAAGCAAGATAGTCTTTCCAATCAAGGTAATCTATATTGCAAAAATTATATTTGATATGTCCATGTGCTCTTGGATTATTGTGACACTTACAAGGAGACAGTACATAGTCTGCTGTCTGTAATGGAACAAATATAAAGTCATCAGTCTTGAGCACTTGCATACTACCTGACTGATAGACTTCCTTTAAGGGAAAGTCGCTGTCCTCAGTAGGGAAATAAAGGTCATCATCTCCCATATACTCACTAAGATATGAATATACTGGTGCAACAGGCCAAATGATTTGTTTATATTCTGTAGTTTGTTGTATAACCTTTGCTATTTTCTGACAGAATAAAACATCTCCGATACCACTTGGTTGCTTTACCAAACATACTTTCATGGATATACTACATGTGGACCAGAGATTGCTCTTCCTGTTACATCATTATCTTCATAGACATCTTGATTCATATCAATTATCTTTTGAATATGTTCCATGTCAACTAAGTCAGGATGCACCCACCAATCCTCAAAAGGATTCTGATGTTCCTTACTACACTTAACATCTTTAAGTACAGGAACATACCCACGCTTCTCAAATATTTCTCTAGAACCATCCCTTACCTTATGAAAATTATCAGGGTCAAAAGGTCTCCATCCATTCTCATCACACCCAACATTATCTCTACTATTAGGTCTAGCACAATAGATATCATGTTCAAAAGTTACCGTAGCAAACTTATAATCATCCAACACTTCTTCATCTAATTTCTTTAAAAGTTCTAATGGAGTACCCATTCCAGACTCTAAATCAATCTGAAGATAATCTAATTCTTTCTTAACTTGTAACGCAGGAAAAACTTCCTTATAATCTATTGCAGTAGCATCAGCAATAACAAATGTTGTATCTTCTGAACGATGCTTTTCATATAAAGGAACATACTTCTCATCCCACTCAAACATTACTCCAGTCCATCCAAAATCTTTCTCAAGAGTATATGAGTTATTGATTTCAATAGGATCCTGAGAACCAAACTCAAAGAAGAATCCATTGGTTTTAAATTTCAGTGCATTGATAACAAACTTATCTTGCCCTACTTGTGAATGATACTTAATGTCAGTCATAATGTCTCCTTAGTGTATAGTGCATCACCCCAATTACCTTCAGTACAATAATCGACATGAATTCTCTTAAACCCATAACTCTCTAATAAACAATTTACCTCACCAAAGGTTGAGTTGTTCTGATAGAGGGGACTATGGAATGTTACTTCACAATTTATATACTTTACTTTCTCTAAAAGTTTACTAGCACCTTTCAATACTTTAAACTCTGCTCCTTGAGTATCAATGTTTACCATATCAAAATCATAACCCAACTCATTTCTTTCTAAGAAAGTATCTAATGTTAAAGCATTTAATTCAAGTGTACCTTTATAACATTCAGAGACTGGGTATTCTGCCTTCAACATAGAAGACATTCCTTTATTACCTATTAGATGTCCTGCGTCAGGTCCATAATAAATGTTAAACTCTGTTGATGCATCGTCTGTATCAGATATTAATTGATTAAAAGGTATGCTTTGAACCTCAGAGATGTTCATAATCTTTAAGTTTTCTAAGAGTTCACCATACACATCAGGATTTGCTTCAACCCATACAACTTTCTTTGCACCTAAGTTTCTGTATTGAGGTAACTCACCGCCTCTATCAGCACCTATATGAACAACATTCTGTATACTTTTCTCATTAAGATACTCTTCAGTAAAACTCATGACTTAACCTCCCAGTAACTGTCCCATTCTTTTTCGCCTTCAGGTATCTCATCTTCTTTAACTATTCTACCGTTCTGACTACCCAAAGATGCGTGTACAAAGTTATAATTCTCAGAAAGAATCTCCTTAAACCCATCAAACTGATTATCTAATCCATCATATATCTCAATACCATTACCATGAGTCTCTATGAACATACTTTTTATATTCTTATTATCAATATACTGTTTCATAGTCTTTAAAACAGTCAAATCACTTCCTTGTATATCTGATTGATACCTTTCAATATCAGTAACACCCTCATATCTAAGATAGTGAGCAAGATTTATCGATTCTACCTTAATTTTTTTAAGGATTGGAGGACATCCACCATCCTTTTCTGCTTTTGATGCATCAGATAGACTAGTAGAGACTCTATTAGGAGTCACATAAAGGTCTACTTCACCATTAGTTTCGCTGCAAGCAGCATTTACTAAGGTTATCCATTCAAATTGCTGAAACTTTCTTCTAAGTTCCGAAAACATTTCAGGGTCTGCTTCAAAGGCATAAACCTTATCATAATCCTGAATCATATTCCATAGGGAGTTGCCAACATTGGTTCCCACATATACTAATGTGCTCATTTTAAGTAATTTTCCCAGATAAAATCTTCTAAGACTTCCATACTCTTTGCTTTCTCTAAGTTTTCTTTGATAGCATCCATCTTATTATAGTAGATTTCGTCAGAAATATCAAATTCCTCACTCAAATCTATTATACCATCCTTGTTAAAATGGTTTCCAATATCAGGAGCACCAAGATACACAGGAATGGTTCCCGTGGCAAAGCAATCAAGAAGTTTTTCAGTAAAGTAAGTTTCATACTGCCCATTTTCAATAGCAACTGAGAACATATAGTCACAAAGACCTTCTTCCTTAGTAGCAATCTCATTGAACCCTCTACCATAGAGGTCTACTTGGTCACCTATCCTATCCACCCATTCTAATCTCACTCTATGACCCTCACACATGTTTTTATTAGAGGCAATCATAGAAATCATTTTAGATTTCTCGTAAATCTTTGGTTCTTTAATCCAAAATCCTTGAGCAGGAACCCATTTATACTTATCACCAAGAGCAAGAAGTCTCTGGTCATGAGTAAAAATAGTATCATAGGTCTCTTCAACAATCCTACGATTATCTTGCCAAAGAGGATTATCATTATCAAGAATACTTTCAACCAATCCTGGTTTAATATATTTTGATTCTAATAACCAAAGATATTTCGTTCCTTTTCTACCATCCTGCACACCAACATTGATAGTATTATCAATATAGAAAGTGGCATCTCCACCATCCTTTACCCACTCAATGTACTTAGATTCTTTTCCATGTACTGAGTATCCTTTATTACCACCTGTTAAATGAGTAAAGGTATCCCCAACAAGATTAAACTGTGACAGGGACATTTGCTTGTGCCTCAATCCATGCATAAGTTTTAGAGATACCTTCTTCAAGGGTCATTGAATAATCCCATCCAAGTTTCTCTCTTATCACATCATTATTAGAATTGCGTCCACGAACTCCTAGTGGACCATCGATATGATTCTTTTCTATTGTCTTACCAGCAACCCGTGCAGCAGTATCTACTAGTTGATTGATAGTTACCATCTCCTCTGAACCAATGTTTACTGGTCCTTGGAAATCTGATTGCATCAATCTATAAGTAGCTTCGATGCACTCATCAATAAAGAGAAACGAACGGGTTTGCTCTCCGTCCCCCCAAACATCAATCGTGTCATTGTGTCCTGCGTAAGCAACCTTTCTGCATATTGCTGCTGGTGCTTTCTCTCTACCTCCATCCCATGTTCCTTCTGGTCCGAAGATGTTGTGGTAACGAGCAACCCTAA
>TARA_R100001443_G_scaffold3457_2_pt1 | contig 12555 bp, 29 predicted proteins | sample TARA_R100001443 | Tara Oceans TARA_R100001443 (sample SAMEA2622142) | marine metagenome | biome: marine biome (ENVO:00000447); feature: deep chlorophyll maximum layer (ENVO:xxxxxxxx); material: "saline water (ENVO:00002010), including plankton (ENVO:xxxxxxxx)" | depth 50 m
AACCCGTTCCCGAGAGGAACACCTAATAAAATGAATCAAGAAATACACTACCACGTTATTCTCCACTCGACAGGCAAAGAATCCGGCTCCGGCTTCAAGGGCTTCGATGAGTGCTACGCTTACTTCTTCACCGCTGCTCCGGTTGGCTCTGAGGAATTCAAACAGGAACGTCAAAAGGCGATTGACACGTTCTCTGGTCAGCAACTCAAGCACGGCTGGACAGGCTACAAGGTCGGTAAGACTGAGGCAGAGGTTGGCCGTGAGAAAGTAGATTGCCTGTCTCCCTCTTACGGGTACGGTCAACGCTCCAAGGCTATCTTCAAGGAGGTGGAGGTATGATTACCCTCACCGGAGAGCAGATCCCCAAAGCTCGGCTCGTAGCATTGCGCTACGGGCTGAAGCTTGAAATCCTAGGTATGAAAAAGAAAGGCCGCTCTGCTTATTCTATATTGAAAAAAGAATACGGGTACAAGGGTAGCCGCAAGGATGTATTATCCCAATTAGGATCATGAAACGAAAAAAGCATCCACTAGATCCTACTAGAAAATTAAAGCGCGGCGAGTATTACATTCTTCCAGAGGAACTTAGAGATATTATGAATAGACATAAAGCTAAAGCAACGAACCATAGATTCTCATACTGGAATAGAACAAATCTAACACAATGATTAACCACATCCCGCCCATTGGTTCCAAGAGAGTGTTCGTCTACATGGCGGAGCAGAACATGAAGCCAGTAAATAAGGCTGGCACTTTACTAGATCAAACTATGAAAGCTAAATATGAAAGATCTGTAATGGCTACTGTCGAGAGAAGCGAGTTCAGCGCGATGAGAGAGTTGCGAAGCTCGGAGAGGCATTCCAGAGAGAAGATTATTAGTTATCCTGCTTAGAATTTTAGTCCTGCTAGGCTCGCCCGTCCCCGAAAGGGGGCGGGTATTTTTTTATATTTTTTATATAATTATGCGCTGCGCGCAGCGCGCGCATTATTTCATTATTTCATATTTATAATTTGGTAATTTATAATTATTTAATATACATTTATTTATAAATGATGTATTTCTAATTGGTTTATTTATTATTTTTATTTTTGTAATTTATAATTGGCATGATTATTGCGTAGAACAATATTTGTAATTATAAAAATACAAAAAAAAAGCTAACTTATAAAGCTGCTTTTTTTAATTAAACTTATTATTTAGTATTTACAATTTATAAATCTTCAAATACTCTCTCAACTTCTTCTTTGTTTACGCATGGTAAATCCCATCCAACATTGTCAGGAGTGCAAGGCTGCTCCAGTTCGTCCTTCATCGTAGCTACGAAATTCGCGAAGCTCTTACATTCCTTGGCTATATTATAGAAACCCTCATCCCCTGTTATCCACAAGGCGACATTCCAAGTTTCGTAATTACTCCAACCGTTATACTCTTTACAATTACAAGTAGGCATTAGTCTGATTTATTCGGATTAGAAAAGTCTTGGTTATACATATGATCGCTGTTAGGTAATAGATGCAAGCGATTACATTTTTTGCCTAAAGCATTAACTTTCTTTTTACAAAAGGTAATATAACCTTTATTGATTGACGTGGTAAGTCCCTGATAACTCTTTGTAGAAAAGGGCTTATGTTCCGCTGTTTGTATTGTATCTGTTTTACTTTGTCGAATCATAATCTGTAAGATTCTCTGCTTTTATGACTCCTACGTCATAAAAATCGTATCTAGGCTTCCTATCTATGAACCTCTCGGACTTCATCTCAGATAGTTTTATCTTGACTATATCATTTACGAAAGGCATCATGCCTCCCTTCGCGCCTTTAAAATCACTTGAGATTCCACTCTGCATCGCCTCTAATAATGTGACACTCTTTACAGACTTGCGGATTCTTTTGTCATCGCTCCAGAAATATCCCACATAGGGTTTTGCTATATCTCTGAGCCAATGTAGCTCGCCGTTTGTCCCATTATGATTCCAGAAAGAATAGTATCTTTCTTCTACTTCTTGTTTAGTATCTCCGATGATACCAACTGCCGTGTACGTTCCTTCTTTTTGTAATACAACTTTAGTCATTTTTTATTCTTCTTGTGATAAAACCATTATCATACCTACTAAAACCCCAACTAACAAAACCTCCATGAGCCGCAATACTATGCAACTTTTCCTCAGAAGTCAAGTACAATATCGAAAAAATATTTTTTATGTTTATGGGGTTTGTCCCTAACACGCGATCATTATAGCACACTCCAAATCAAAGTCAAGTCTTTTTTTTAAATTTTTTTCAGTAATTTTTTTCTTGACATTGTAAATAGGGTATGGTATAATTCCCGAAATCTTAAATTATATTATATAAAAATATATATAATCACTAGCTGGCATAATTATAAAATTAAAATAAAACCGCGCATCGCGCGGCATTTACATCTTTATTTATAAAATATATATTTACTATTTATTCGTTTATTATTTAAATACTTATATTTCGCATTTATTTATTTCTTATTTATTTATATTTCGCTCATTTATAATTCATATTTCATCTTCCTCCATTAGCTTCTCTCCTGCCTTGGTCAGTCTCCTGCCATTCTGAGTCACTTCGATGAGGTTCAACTTCTGTAAGTACACTTCATAGTTGTTCTGTATCGCGGAGCGGGACATCTGCATCTTCGCAGCGAGGTTGTAGAGTCGCAGCATACCCTCACGGTACAACGTCCCAAGTAGCTTGAGTTCAATCTTGGTCATGCCAAAAGGCAATACGTCTAGGATATTTTTTAATTTATCCCAATCATTTTTATTAAATTTATTATTATCCTTGCGGGATACATAATTTACAATATGATCTGCCATCTTTTGCGCGGCCCTTGCATTGCCTCTCAGAGTAGGTGCGATATGCTCGCTGAGTAGCTTGCCCTCAAATCTGATATGCTCAGGAGTACAAATCCTGAGAATCTTGGCTAATTCGACGTAGGAGTAATCTTCTAGGTCGATACGCTCCAATCTATCCATTAAAGCATGAAAAACGTCTTGAGGCTCGGTTGTGGCGAAAATAAACGTAGTCCTGCGGAAGTCTATCTCAAAATCATAACCCTCATACGAAAAAGTATTAGTATGCGTACTATTTGGATTAAGAATTGTAAGGAGTGCCATGCTGACATCCTTTGGTAATTCAGAGCATTCATCAAATAATATAGTTTTATCTACATTATTTACATGAACTGCCATGACTTGCTCTACGAACTGGCGTAGATTGCGGATAGTCGCGCAATTGATTTCTGTATAGGATTTTGGCTCCAGAGTCTCTGAATTAAGGAGATTCCGCGCAAACTCCCGTGCCATCATGGTCTTACCCGTACCTTTCGGAGCGCAAAACAGCAAGTGCGGCACTATGTTAGTACGCTCATACCCTTCAATGAAGAATCTGAGCTTACGCTTTGCAGCCTCTTGGCCAACCATCTTTGGAAACAAATCAATAGTAGTAGTAGTCATAACTGGCGATAATTTTAATTTTTATCTTATCAGAAGTCAAGTAGTTTTTTACAACTACCAGAGGGTATTACAATCTACCTTTTCTTCTGTCTTTTCTTCTGTCTTTTCAACAACCATCTTTACTTCCTCTTTTGGTTGCTCCTGCTCTTTTGACACTTCGATCTGAACGTGTTCAGCAGCACTTACTAGCTTATGAAGGTTTAAGAACTTCTTTGACACTTGAATAACGGCATCATCCTTAAAGAACTTGTTCAATTCTTTAAGTTGTACCCCAGTATAGGTTGAATCACCTGTTTTTTTCATACAATTCCCGTAAAGGAAAAGCCAAACTAATCTACTTCTACTCAAATGTCAACAATAAAAATAAAATAAATCCAAAAAAATTAAAAATATGCCAAAAGAACACAAAGCATAGTTACAAAAAAAGAGTCCAGTTAAGGACTCTGACGCTATATTTCTGAAAAATATAAATTAGCCACTCCCTATTTTTACAAATCCCCCATATAATTTACTTTTATCAAGTATCTTCTTATATGTATATTCCCCTTATGTTTATTAGAAGAATTTGGCATCATAATCGTCTGGAGGGTTATTATCATCGTCGGAGAAGAATAAACTCCATATCATACCGACTAATATAAAAAAGAAGAATTCCAATATATCTATTCATGTTAATTTATTATATATCATATATAGTATAGAGTGTTCGTAGTTGTTTTGTCATATACGGGAATTACAAACAAAATAATTCAGATAATCTTCCAAAGAATCCCTGTTTCCCTTGTAGATATTTATTCACCTCATCATTAGTAGCTTTCCTGAGATGCTTCAACTGAACGGTCTTTTCTGACCTCTTGTGGCATTCAGTCAATACTCTGGAACTGCTAATGTTATTGGATATTACTCTCTCCACTCTCTTTCTCTGCTTGTTATAGTAGAGACTGCCATTTTGTATTTCTTTTAACTTCATGTACCTTGTGCTGATGTTGTTACTACTTCTTGGGGTACTTGAGGCTCGGCAGGAGAAACTGTATTATCCTCGTTCTCGGTGAACACATTGGCTAGAAATTGCATCTTGCCAATCGCTCCAGAACCTTGATTTATCCATTTGTCTATCTCCTTGACGAAATCAGTATGCTCCCCGATTCCTACTGGTCGATTGAATAAAGTCAGTAGATTTGCTACTGCCTCATCCTGCTCTGCGACATACTTTGAATATGCCGCCCTATAATATGGATTAGTATTTTCACTCATGTTATTAACCTAATAGTCCCATCACTTTCTTTAGTTGATGCGGTAAATCCTGTCATTACTTCGTATATACGCGAAGCTGTTACATCGCTGACATCTTTAATATTCATTTCTATATAGCGGCGAATATCCTCAATCTTCATTTTCTTTGTTCTCTTTTTCGGCATATCTTATTATTTCCTTCACTAATTCATCACATTGTCTAGTATGCTTTTCATCCACAAGTTCTTTTTTCCATTGTGGAAGTTCTGCATATAGTTTTTTATATGCCAATTCGTACTTTTTAGCTAATTTATTATTCATGTTGTGCTTTTACTATCTTGTAATTATGAAACTCCTTAAAGGCATCAACATACTTTACTGCATCCTCCCTGTCAAGAAATTGTGCGTCTGGTTTAGTACCATTTATATCTATGACATAATAAACGTATTTATCCGCTGATTCATTTGTAATGCTCCTGCAACCGCATAAAGATAAAAATAAAAATAATGCGGCGAAGATGCTACTTTTTACAAATGCTGCCATAAAGCCCATGCTCCTGTTCCCAATACTGCTAGGTAGATAGTGAATGTAACGATGAAATTCCAGTTCGGTTCTCTTTTGACCATACCATCCCGTAATGCTATCTGAAATATTTCCTCTGCTCTATCATCATCGCATCCGGTATCTCTCTTTATTTTATCTAAAATTTCCTGTTTGTTCATTACTTTTTGGGTCTTTTTAATCCTACTACCCAAACTTGTATAGGATTTTCATTTTTACAGAAGAAACCTTCATTTCGCATATAATCTATCATATTATCTATTCTATGCGCTTCTGGCTCATCCTCGTCCTCCCAAATGCGTACATGAACCTCCCAAGTGGTATCCAGTTGATAAACGTATGCCGTCATGCCATCGAACTCAAAGGCTTTATTCGGTTTTGCGTTTATATCTTTCACTTGTGGTTGAGAATAATTTAAATATTCAAAATTGAAATAATGAGTATCATCGTCCTTGGCCATTATACTTTTTCTTATAATTTTTACTTTTAGGATTCCATGAAGATTTATTCTTCGCGTGAACTCCCTTTCGGCCTTTTGTACCTTTACCGAAAGTTACTTTAGTTGTAGATGTATATTTTTTAGGCATCGTCTTTGATAATAATATGAGTATTTCCTGTCATGTCTTGAATTTGACTTCTGACGTACTTTAGTACGGCATTCATTTCATCAAGAGTAAATTCGCTTGGCAACTCTCCAGTATAGGAAAAAGTGCGTGTGCGTGGATTTTTTTTCCATGTTGAAATGCTTGGCAATGTTACTTTTAGCGTTGCATCGCAATACCAATACTTATGCTTACCGTTACCCCAACTTCCCTCTTTGAGCGGCGATTTGAAGTAAACAGTCGCATGACCGTTCTTTTGGCTTGTCATTCTGACTGACGCTCCCTGCGGAAATTGGTCAGTCGAGCATTTGTCGAATATGTCATCGGAGTTTATAGTTGGATTCCTTTTAACTAATCCATTCTTTTCCCATTGTACTCTCGGTACTCCTGTTCTCCCATTCACTATTATTCCCATTCTTTTATCCATTTTACGAAAAAGTATCCTGCTGTCATTGCAATAATTAAAGTTTCCACTAGAACCAAGATGGTTTTTGTCGTTTCGTCCATGCTACAAAAGGTTTATCATATTTGTAATATGCTCTGTATTTGTCTACTGATGAAAACTTATCGAATCCATCGACCTGACGGCAACTCATATCGTCAGAGATTGCGATAGCAAAGTCTGTCTGTTCTCCAATCGGCGCGAGAGAGTCTTTAATATTCTCGTAGCACCATGTAATAAAATTAAGTGAGAAGTGTCGCGCCCTGTCAGGCCAACGATATGTACGCTCGTTACCCATCTCTAAAGCATGAGAACATAACCACTCCATGTTGTCGGTAGTCTCATAGCACCACAAGGTACAAGGATGCTTGGAGTAGCCGTGAGTACGAGGCTCGCCCTTCTGGTTGCGTGGAACGTCATCTTGAGCTAATCGCTCAAGCGAAAAACCGTTTGCCAACATTTGTGCGGATTCAACAATCATCTTGTTGATATGTTTATCGCATAGGTTTCTAGCGGCGATAATAGGATTTGAGTCAGTAACGAAGATATTCATAACGTAGGCTAGTCTAGCTTTCTTCTGCTTGATTGTCAAGATTATACTCCCTTGACTTATCCATTATTTCCTCTAAAGATTCTCTTACATTTTGATAACCCCATCTTGTATTTATAGCGGTATAGTTATCATTCTTTTCAGCAGATACCATCGTATCCAAATTAAATAAAATCTCTTGATTCTGTCCAGCGGTATGTAATGTAATTAAATGTGCCATTCTTTTTTTAGTTTATCTATCTCAAATTGTACTTTAGTCGCATTGGCTGATTCTGTCACGGCCCTTTTCTTTCTCCAATGCTCTATATCCTTACCGTCTTTTTTGATTTGAGTCAAATACGCTTTGGTGATTCTCGTTATAGTCTCCTTTGAGTAATCTTCGTATATAATACATTCCTTTGCTATCGCTATTCTTATGTCTGTTAGCTTTATACGCTTCGACTTGGGCATTGTTTAGCAGTAGGAAAAAGTCTAAACTCAAATATAGTTCCCGATTTTAATTCTTCTTTCCCATTTGTAGCTTTAACGATATTGCTATGTGTCCATACATCACCTTCAATCAAAAGCGAGTCTGCCTCAATCGACGTTGCTGTAATCTCTAAAACGTATTCTTTTTTATTCTTCAAAGTCATTGTATGGTGATACAAGTCTCTAAAATGTATGTTTACGTCTGTATAGCTTTTCTTTTCCTTTAATCCTTCTATCTCTTTAGATAGCGACAATATTTTTAGTTTTCCTGTCATGGCGTTATCAACATTAGTTTAGCTTTCCCGTCATCGGGAACTATGTCCTTCTCCATTGTAATGGGGTAGTAAACAGTTGTCACGCCATTAGTATCCGCAAAAAATATTTTTTTATAGACTACTTCCTCAGTAGTTTTACAACCTGACAAAAATAATAATCCCGTCAGGACTGACACCAAAAAGCCAAATGTTAGTTTAGTAGCCTTCATTATTACTTTTACTTATTAAAATATCTTGCTGTACCCGCTTTCGCTCTTTCGTACTTTGCCCTTAATGCAATTGCTTCTTTTACTGCATCTTTTATGTTTGTTGCCTTTAAGGGAACGAGAGTGCGTCTATTCGCTTGAACTTGTTCTCCCCTCTTACCTTCCCAAAATACTTTTTTATACTGACCTTTTTCATCCTTCTCGCATCCAAGATATTTCATATAACCCCCATCTGTTTTCTTACTTCTTATCTGGATTTTGGCATGATATCTGTTAGTTGAATGATGCTGGTAAACGTAGGGAACGTCAGGAATTTTTATCATCCTTTCCCTATTTTTTTTATTACTATATTCTTTAGTTTGAGTAAAGCAACCCTGCTTACTATAATCAGTTGTTTTCTTAAAAGTACCCTTCGATAATTTTATGATTTCATCTAATTTGTCAGGAGTCAACATTCGGTTTTTTAATACTCTAGGTTGCATTGTGCGGTAAAATACAACTTCATCCCAGTCATCTTTTATCTCTAATGCAGCATCGGCATATTGTGGCAATTTAACAAATAATCCACTTCCCGTTTTTTTAGCCTTGCTTTTTTTATTCCTATACCAAATCAACATTCTGTTCACGGCATCGGTACGGTCTTTAGCTCTCAAGAGTCGAGTCCAAAATGCTCCCCTTTCATCGAAGCTCATAGTCCAAATTTTTCTTTGCATACCGTAAGGACTATCATAGTTATCGCCTAAATTTAGTCGAACACTATACAATTTACCCTCTCCTTTTTTCAACTTTGGTAGTTCTCGATATTTTGACATAATTAAATTTCCATGTGTTTGCGGGTACTCGCCATCGCATCATCCCGCTGGTTTAGAATCTCATAACCAATCTTAACTAATCTTCTCCGACTCATGCAACTTTTACCTGCCGCTATCGAATTGACAAACTTATCTATAATTACCGCTAATTCATTTACTCTTGGGCAATCATCTTGATGTAGCTCGTTTAAACGATTGGTCGCTTTGCCATACATATTCATCTTTGCATACTTTTTGTGATTTATATTATCGGAGTAACTTCTTTCTCCTTGCTCCATAACTTTTGTAAGTTTGGAAACATAATTTATTTTTTTATGTTTTTTACTCATTGTCTTTTACAAATTTCGTTATATCTAGTTGCTCTTGAAAATTTGTATCATTCTCAGATGGTTCGTAGTCAGAGTCTAAAAAAGGATGAGCTTGAAACTCATTTGCTGTAATCTCCACGCGAGACTCTTTATTCTTCCAAGGACGCTTGGCATCTTTGCATCTTGGGCAATTAAATTTAATTATAGCACCATCAAAATCACTACTTACTTTTACTATATCAACTTCTTCTGTCATATAGTTTGGAATCACTCGCCTCGCCTCGTTATAGTTATAACAATCCTCACAAAATACCCAAGTAATTATATCCCGCGAGTTTGGGTTTTGGTACTTATAATAATTTTCTTTTATTTTACCCATTGTGGATTATACTTCTCCTGCAAAGAAACCCATGCGTTCGTATATAGTTTTTCGTACTTACTTCTCTCGTACTTATCCCAAAATTCTTTGTTATACTGTTCTCTACGATCTTTGACAGGCACAAATTCTGAGTGAATTATATGTTGCGCTCTACTCGGTGAGCATCTAATACATTTATCATGGAAAAAGAAGCGACTTTTTGCTTCGCCTTCCAGTTCTCCCATTTCAATAGCTAATTGAATTGTGGAGTCCCACTTGCCTTTGATCGGCTCACCGCAAGTATAGCATTTTGTTTTAGTCATCAATCTAACCTATGTATAAATATCGGCGTGAAGTCTCCAACGTATGAATTTACAACATTAAACTCCATAAACTCATGGGCTTCATGCTCTGTCATGCTATCACGTTCCATTAAAATTTTCATGCACTTATCGTAATCATAAACTACGGTACAGTTTGCATCGTAACCTATAATCGCCGCATCAAAACCATCTGCGAACATCGCTTCTGGATTTATGTCCGATATAAAATCGGTGCAAGTATAATGCTGCACTTCTTTATTATCTTCTGTCACTTTATAGTCCTTTGTCGATGACTCCTTCATTCCTACTCCTATTGGAAAACACATCTTACTTAAATAACTTAATATTTTTGTTTAACAATAAATTCACAATCGCACATATAAATAATCCTAGTAGATACTCTCCGCTATAAATTATATAAATTGAAAAAATTGAGAACAATATAAATATCACTTATATTCAATTTGTTTAGAACGATTTAATGTGTTGATAGGTTTGATAAAATGTTTGGGGGTTAAGTATGCCTTAAAACAATTATCTTTACCGTAGCCTGTTTTCTCTGCCGCTTGCTCTAAATCCTCAAACCATTCATGTTTTTCGAGCTTTACAGTAATAGACTTCCGGTTAGGATTAGGTGTAAAGCGATTCCACTTCTCAAGTTCTTCTTTATCTTCTGGAGTTGATTGGTGAATATCTATCATAAGATTGAGAAAATCAAGATAGTCTTTCGTAGGGTCTGCTCCAAAGAGTTCGACTTCTATATCTTTGTTAAAGTTAACTCCATGCTCGTATGCTTTCTCTAAAATGGACTCGCACTTTGGATGCGATAACAACTTTTCCCAAAAAGACATTCTCAAGCTGCTCATCGGGCTAACTTGCCAAGGGGCAATCGCCTTTTTTTCAGCTAATGATTTCTGGACTAATTGCATATCTTGAGCAAGTTGCTCTACGATTTTTCTAGCAGTATAAAATTGGGATGATTTTTTTAATTTCATGCTTCTAGTACCTTACTCCAATAACGTGAGTTTTTACGCTTCTGGTTCTTATCCCAGTACAAGCACCGCGCCATGTAAGGTGCGATACCCCGTTGCTCGCTTCGGTCAATCCAATCCGCTTCAATAGCATCATATAGCTTCGCGTCCTTCGTTTGATTCAACCCATATACTTGGAACAAGTGAGTGTCCATGCAAACTACTTGTGCTTCAAGAGGGAACAGCATCTCTATTGCGAAGGAAGTTTTTGCCTTACCCAAACCAAGAATCTTCTTGGCAAGTCTATCACGCCACTCACTCCATCCTTCGCCAGAATCGCGATTGATATAGTCGCTAGGGTCATTCCAAAAAGTATCAGAAAAAAGGCCAATATAATTAGTTCTGTTATTCTGCATACCCACTCTGGTATCTCTAATACGTTTAAATAGATCATCTGCATCATAATTCCAAAGTTCTAGTTGATTAGTTTTTTCAAGTGTCCATTTACCAAATTGCTTGATTGCGTTATATCCTTTACAGTTGTTCTTCCAGCTTGTATGGACTGACATGAAGGCGAACAAGTAGCGGCGAAAGGCGGCGTTGTTTGATTGTGGCTTTAGCTCGCCCCAATAATCGTTGTATGTTTGTATGTCCTTGTCTCTGATTGAATCAAAGAAGTTTTCGACTTTAGTAGTAGTAATCATAAATTTTATTTTTTTAGTTTTAAGTGACAGTAGTTTTTACAAGTAGTAGAAACTTACCGGAGGCTTACATTGGCCGAAAGAGAAAAACCAAATGCTCCGATAAGTACGCTATGACTACTACTACGCTATACTACTAGCTTTAGTGAAGCGTCCCTTGGCATCACGCTTTTGGGCGAACTTCACCAAATCGTTTTTCGCCGCCTCATAACCGGCATTGAATCCTTCATCGAAGATGGGGCAATTTTCTTCTTCCTCATCGTAATCCCCATAATCATCACACATGGGTTCTTCTAGCTTTTTCTCGTAATGAGTAACAACTTTATACTTCGCGGTGCGAAGTTTCTGCTGGTTGCAATCCAACGGGACGCTGACAACATCGCGAGGGTCAATCTCAACAACCATCAAGTGACCTCCACTACCATATCCCTTCGCATACTCCAAAGAACCAGCATGGAACCCGTATGAACATCCAATGTTAGCGTCATCGCAAACTGCATTACGAGTCATTTCGTTTACGTCTCCAACCTTATTGGAGAACTTGCCGCTATACCAATCGGTATAATCCTCTCTCACGCCTTTATAGGCGAGGAAATTACCGTTAGGAGTCACGGGCATATCTTTATGCTCCAAGAAGGCATATAGTTCATTTACTGCTCGGCGGGATGGATTCTCCATCAACTTATCTATAAACTTTAATATATGTTTATACGGTAAACCATCACGCATAAAGTCGAGAACGCGACCAACAACATGGTTGTGAATTGCTTCTCCCTTATAGCGCACCTCGCCATCAGAAACAGATATATTTCCTTCCGAGAACTTTTCGACTGCCTTTGGAACGTCAAACAAATCGGGGATTTCTTCGTACCGTTCTGCCTTGAGCATTTCGACTGCCTTGTTGAATGATGGATTTGAACTTTCCATCGTGAGTGCCTTTCCATCTACAATGATGGTCAGCGAGTTATTAGTTAGTATATGTGGTAACTCCATAAGTCAGGTTTCCTATAATGTATTAGTTTTTGTTAGTTGTCAAGACTTTTGCTGTCTCTTGCACGATTGTTTTTATCTTTTTTTTAGTATTATATGTTGCCTCTACGAGAGTTATATAATTAGCTAAAACTTTTATATGGTCATCCTCCATGCCGTATCCAGTTTTACTATCATCAACTAAATCAAGCATTGGATATCTCTCTTGTAATTCCTTATTGATAGCATTCAAGTCATGCGTAGGAGTATAGTCATCGAAGATACCATAAC
>TARA_R100001443_G_scaffold20497_3_pt1 | contig 12525 bp, 24 predicted proteins | sample TARA_R100001443 | Tara Oceans TARA_R100001443 (sample SAMEA2622142) | marine metagenome | biome: marine biome (ENVO:00000447); feature: deep chlorophyll maximum layer (ENVO:xxxxxxxx); material: "saline water (ENVO:00002010), including plankton (ENVO:xxxxxxxx)" | depth 50 m
TTGGTAAATACAACACCAGCGTTGTCGTTTAGTTGCGCAGCTATGCAGTACATTTCCTTAGTACGGAGACTACATTCAATATCAAACGTTACAACGTCTAAGTTAACATCGAATGATTTACATCTCTGTATACTTTGTACCGAATAACTACTATCGTGTTCTACTTCTACAAATGCTCCTAAATCATTGTCGTACAGGTATCGTAACTGATACAGTATGTCTGCACTAAAAACTGTTCTACCTCTGTTTATCAGTTTCTCCCTGAGACGAGGCATATGTTTAGGATGCCGTAAGTAGACTTTGACACAATCGTACTTTTCCTGATAGTGTTCTAACTCTACGTTTTCTCCTATCTGTGCACCTGCCATTGCAAGTAAACGACGGTCGTGTGGGGAAGGTCTAGCTAGGTAAAAGTACGCTTTAAAGTTTTCCTGAAAGAATACTTTAGTTTCTCCATATTCAGTCTTACCGTACAACCTAATGATAGGCTTGTCTGACACAGGGTCAGTAAAATAATCTACATTTGTCAAGAATACTTGCGTTCTCATACCTACTCCTTTTTATTTAATCCCCAGCATTTATCCGCAAAGTTACAGTAAAGACAGTGCCAATCAGATTTGACGATAGTATCTCCTATCTTTTTCGTTTTCTGAAGTGCTGTTTTACCTTTGTTTGGGAATGCTTCGTATGGCCGCTCTGGTAAATTACCGAGAGCTATTTCGTCCATAACTTTCCACATCCTCTCGATGAGATTGTGGACGAACGTTTCATTCAGCTTGAGGACGTGAATCGCCTCTTCACTGTTGTTCTTATTATAGTAATGCAATACACCATATTTAACACTTTCGCCGTACATACCTAATTGCAGCTGTGCAAAGTGGTCGTACTTGGGAACATCTTTAGCACCAAACCAATATATGTTACCCTTCTTATTCTTTCCTGTACTATATGGAAAGTCTGCACTACTTTTAAACTCAGTGACCATACAATCGGTATCAATACCTAGTAACTTCTCGTCACCGAACTTTCTTTTTAATATACCATCTACTCTATAGTGTAGTAAGAAATCTGTTTTATGGTCATCTTTCTTTGGTATAAATATCTCACCAGGAGCTTCTTCATAGAACTTCCAACCATCTACTTGTCTATATCTATCAGATATACCCTCGTGTATGGCATCTCCTAAAGCGAATATCTTTAATTGCTTTGGACCTATAGACGGGTTAGTTTCCTTCTCTCCCGAGACTGAGTAGAACAATTGACGTTCACAACGTGTTGCGTCTGACGCATAAAACGTACGTCGTGTTCTATTACTCTTCCATTGGGATGGTTCGTCTAGATAGTTAAACAAAGTTTGCGTATCTTCTTTAGACAAATCCATTATACTCTCGTCGTATAGCCCCTTTATCTTATCAAATTCTTCTAATTTCATTACCAATCAACCTCCTCGTGGTTAACAATTGTCTCTTGTTTGCATTTTATGCATTCATATATACTTCTGTCTACACTCTTGTATACTAATGTACACACAGAATAACAGCGTGGACACAATGTAGAACCATCGGGGTACCAATTCATAGCAGTGTCGCCCACGCGAGAAGTATGGCCAATCCTACAGATAGGATTGTAATCCATTCGGCTTCACTGAAGTACATTATTTTGGGCCTTCCTTGCCGTAATATGGGTCATCTTGAATTTTAGTCTTACCAATAACATTACCGGCGTTTATGTTTGCCATATCGTGGTATGTCTGTAGTGTAGAGTTTAATTCATCAACCCACTTGCTAATTATAGTTTCTCCAATGCGTTCATCATTTAAGTGAAACTCCATTATCTCTAGTGTCGCTTTAAATTTATCGAAATCGTTCATTCTCTTTCCTCCTTTTCCATCGCACGTACAATTATAATGTCCGTGTACACAGTTGCAGACGTATATCTTAGCTGGCTTGAGTGGTTCATTTACTCTAAAACCCTTTATTATCATCTGCCACCTGTAAATATTTTTTGTTTGCCTCGACAATTGGTCCGCGTAAATGTTTAGGTATAAACTGCAAACCCGTAGAAGCAAACGTCAGCTCATTAATAAACATACGAATGTAAAAGTTTTTATCTTCACCAATATAGTGATATCCTTTAGATACATCGTCGTCATAATCCCTGACAAAGTTTATTATCTGGTACGCTCTACCTAATGCTCTAGCGTATTCGTCACCTTCGGGTGAACATCCTAGTATTCTTGAAACCATTAGCCCGACCGATTCACCTGAACCTTTACAATATTCTATCATAGTTGTAGTTGTGTGTTCTTTAGTTTTTAAATCAGTCAGCATAGCTTGGTGAAAGTCCATAAGCCACTGCCCCTCGAAGTTATGTCTATCACACACTTCGTAGAACTGTTCTATTATCTTTCTCCATTTCTTGAAATCATTCCAACCGGCATCGCCTTCTACCATTTCGTCTATGACCCTCAGATATGCATACAGTTTATATATGTCTTTTCTAATATTCTTAGGCCATTCTTGTACACATTCAAAGAATGTCGTGCTGTACTTTTCCATTATTTCTTTCATAGTATTCCTCCTATCTGTATATAACATTCCCTACAATAGGGATTACCATTGACATCTCGGTATCTAACATACTGCGGTGTTAGTTTCCACCCACATAATTTACAGTTCATAATTTCATATCTCTATATTCGTCGCCTGACAGGAATCCCGTCATTGTTCCTCTTCCTGCTATATTTCTTCTCATATATTTAAGAAAAGCAATGGCTACATATAAACCTTTATCCTTTAAATCTTCATTTAAAGATTCTAGATGCCATATTAAATCTTCTATTATTATCATATTAACCTCCACATTATATTAACTATGCCACATAATATATATACTCGTATCTGACTATTTAATGGAATCTCCATAGGTATGATATCACTCATCGTGGGTCTATCTCCCTGATAGGCCAATAGCTGTTCTTATAGAACTTACCATTCTGTATTAAATTGTGATAGCAATCACACTCAGGTTCTAAACAGTACTGACATTTACCTTCAATTCTTATCATTCTTCACCTTCTTCTTTTTCTTTCGTTGTTGTTTAAACATCTCTTTTTTAGCTGCTATCCAACTCATCTTACCCATCTATATGTCCTCCATATACCTGCAATGTCATAGGTATATTCTTATGTTCACCTGTAAAGGGGTCTGTATACATATGTAAATCATCCTTCTTATATTCTTCTGCAATATGTTCTGAATTAGTTTCCATATTCGTAATGCAGGCATCTACTAGACCTTTCCAATCGACTGAGCGACTGAAGTCAAAGTCTTGTGTTCTGTAATACTTGTTGGTTTTATTCAGACGCCTAACAAAATTAGTATCTACTAAACGATTCATTGTGTACTCAATCATCTTCTTTGTTCTGTTGATACCCTTGCTAGATAGATGGTCAGTAATCTCATCTATATGTACTGCATCTGATTCGCTTTCGGTTACTAAGTCACCCCATACTTCCGCCTTAGGTACGAAATCAATAATCTCTTTGCCAATTGGATTGATACCTATCGACATATCCCTAAATATATTACCTGCGAGTTGGAACCCAATAAAATTATCTGCGGGTGTAGAGTATATATAATCTAAATCTTGTACTCTCTCTCGGTGGTGGAATTTTGTGACTGCCTCTATAACATCGAAATAATAATCTATAAATGTATTAGACATTGTGTACGTCGCTGGTATAGTCGTACGTATTATATCTGCACCTGGATTTATAACTCGTTTCTCTAACTTCATAGCTTCTCTGATTTGATTTTTCAAACCACTAGTTTCTATACGTGTTAGTTTTACAAGCTTATCATCAGGTAACATACGACTAATTGCTTTTAAATGGTGAACCTTTTCGTTTAACTCCTTGCTAGAAAACGTAGGCAAACTTATTACTCTACGTCTCATTTCAACAGGAAGCTGTGGTAAACTTTCGTTTCCATCGGCAAGGTTCGTCATAATAGGCTTAGGGTCGAGTATGATTCTTACAGTGCGTCTACCCATTTCGTTCTTACTGTATATATATGGTCTATCCTCCATCCACAGCTTTATCATAGCTTCTAGATTTTGTGATGTCAATATATTCTGCAACTCAGGTATTACACAGCGTTTAGCTTGTGTTATAATAGTCGCACTATCTTCTGTAAGATGCCCTTTGGCTGATGATGAATTTAACCATAGTAAGTCAGAGTTGCGTCCCGCGAGTCCCTCGTCCCCGTATATCAACGCTGTAACTGCGTTTAATATCTTGGTCTTAGCACTGCCTGACTCACCTCTGATACATACTGACTTACCAGCAATCGCCCACAATAATAATGTAAGTATTCGAGTTTCGTGGTTTTCTAATATAGGGTCACGTTTACCTAACACGAAACAACTTTCAAAGTATCGGTGTAAGTCGTTAAGACTGCTCTTTCGTTTCTGTATCATAGCATCGCACACATTTGGCATAGCTTGTAATCATCTAAACTTGTTAGACTTTTACACTCTACACACATCCCTGTATCAGAATATTGCCACATAATTACTCCTTAGTCATCCCTCGTTGTTCAGAGATTATCTGACTTGCACTTTTTATTTCTGGACCTTCTGACATAGCCTTTTCCTTTTCTGCTTCTTCACGTTTCTTTGTCAGGAACTCATCCCACTTCTCGCTCAATTCGTTTTCAGTCATAAATTCTTCAACGGATTGTACGTTAGTGGTAAACTGCCCTTGCATATTTTGCATTTGCATACCCATTTGTTCCTGTCTATCAACGTATTCCTTTATTGCTTTGATTAAAAAGCTATAGTTTTCAAGCATATTAAGACTTGTCAGTAGTTCACTTTTCTCGTCTAGCCACTTCTCGATTGTATCGAGCCGGCTTTCTAACTCTTTATATTTTCTACTTGTTACGTTACTCATTTTTTTCTCCTATTTTTTTCAGCTCATCTACACGTAGGAACGCGTAGTGACCTAATTCTAATGCACCCCTGTCCGTACGTGCACTTTTGGCAAAGCGTACGGTGGCCTTCTCAAGGTCTGCGAAGTAAATTCCGTCAGTAAAGTTAAAAACAAAGTAAACTTTGTGGCCTAAACGTATCAGGTTTAGTGCCTTCTCTATCTTAATTGACGGGACCATAGTATCGTCGTACGCATCGTGTTTGTTACGTCGTGACTTAACTTCCACGAATGCAGAACGTTTACGGTCCTTTGCGTGAGCACAATAATCGAAATGATTATACTCGCTCATCTTTGTGAACGTACTCCACTTATCTTTGGGTGCGTTGGATTGGAAAACTTCTATAGCTTCCATCTCCTTATTAAGGCCCCATTTTACATCTTTTGTTGTATCTACCATAGTTATACTATTCCCATTTCAGTCCTATGTTTCCATAATCTACGAGCATCAGCGCGGGAAGGACTATCTTTTATCCGTTGCATATAGAACTCGATGAATTGATTCTCAGTGAGCGAACGCGGGAAACTAACAGCATACGCACGGAACTCACGTGCAACCGCACGTTGTTCATCTGTCCACGTATCACTGAACTCACCTGCGTACATCTCCGTAGGAGCAGGGCTATGTGCGTAACGTGGCAAATCAATATTATGCTCACGTATAGTTATATCCCAATACGCAGGTATATCGCTACGACCGTATGTCGGTCGCCTAAAAATTCTAAATACATACTCGTGTATGTTATTGTCATCAATACATTCCTTTCTAAAAAGGTTATCGATGACACGTTCAAATCTATCATCCACAGTCAGTTGTAACTCAGTTACATCGTGGATGCGTAGGTCATCATCATATGGTGGGTGAGGGTAGACGTTGAACGAATCAACGCTACCGAATCTCACGTGTACCTCGTTAAGAAATACAAACTCGACTACATCATCTACGTGCCTCACTTCGTGTAACCCTTTGTCGCCGTACGCTGGTAATCCTGCTGGGCGTTGGGCTTTAGTACCTACTCGTGGCTCGTATCGTATGTGTAATCGATTCATTTCTTTTTAATTGTCATCCCTAGAAACATTAACCAAAAAATCATACCACCTAATGTTAATATTGTTAGTATGGTTGGCGTGTGCCAATCTATTTCAGACATATATACATCATCCATTATTCTGACTCCGTTTGTTCTACGTCACCTTTCTCGAGTATGATAACAAAGTTACCTGACATAAAATCTTCGAGATATTCTAACTCGTCACCCTTACGTGGCGTGTTATATTTTTCTCTAGTACCTACGTCATACTCGTGTGTTTCTTCGTGAAGTTCAACGTCATCGTACGTGAGTACTCTGCCATCCTTCAGACGTATCTGATTTGAATAAGCTATGTGATATCTCATAAACTAAATACCAATACAGTGAATGTTATAAACCAACACACGTGTGTCAGTAACAATCCCTTATCAATATCCTCACTGTCCGTAAATAGCAGATGATAAACGCTCGAGAGCATCTTTCACCTCAGTCCACCTACTCATAGGTGAGGGCTTACTCATCACAGTTCTTAGGTTCTCGTACGCAGTAGTTATACTGTGCATCTCGTGAACCATACCTGTACGAACATCTTTGCTTCTAGCCATCTATACACCTAAGAAAATATCTTATCTAATGCACCGATGAAGCTATCGAGAAACTTATCGTCAGCAGGTAGCGTGAGGTTCTTCTGGTAGATAGGTGTGCCTTCATCTACGTCACCGTTACCGGTTGCGTAGTAGCCACGTGATAGTGAATAAAATTCACCACTACCTGAGTTCTCACCCTTTGCGTCATAAGATTTGTGGGATATTTCCAAGAAATTATTTGGCTCCCAATCTACTCTCTCACTTTTAATTACGTTATACTTAACGTTTCCGCCTTGTTTGGCGGAGCTATCATTGGACCCACTACGGGCCCCCATTCTACTAAATCTGTTTGTCATATTTATTAATCTCCTTTTTTTTTGTTATCACATAATGTAAATAACTACGTTTACTATGTTATTTACAGTATGTGTCTTAAGCATACAAGTCTCCAAAGTCAGATGGTAACGTATAGTTATCGCCTGTGTCTGGTTGTATACCTGCCTCCTTCATCGCACCGATGAATGTTTCGAATATTTTTAGCATAATCAATACGTTTATCTGTTGCGTATTGGTTAGCTCGGCTCCGTCTATTATCTTACGTATGCCTTCGTGTAGGTTATTACTCATAAACATATTGTTAATAACCTCTTCCATTTTTGTAAATTGCCTAAATTGTATAGGCGTGAGTATCTTCTTTATATCTATGTTAGACGCTTCAACCTTATGTGCCTCGTCTATCATATCGAGAAACTCTGTTAGTATTTTGTTTTGTTTCATTTATATATCTCCATACATATATTTTCCATTGTAGCAGTACGGACACTTGTCCTCGTCTATTGTCTCTACTACCTCTCCGCAGTCGGGACATTCCACTATACCACTTCCATCAACGAAATCGCATATGTCATATTCCATTATTCTCTCCTGCCTCCGCACTCAGGGTGTGTGCATCTCTCTGACGTAGACCGCCACGAGTAATCTGCATACGCCTGATATGTCTTTCTAGCACTACAATCTTTACAGAATGTATGTCCGTCTATGTCTACCATACGTGGCACACCATCATAATCCATCTTCTTTCTAATATCTGCGTACTCTATGTTCTCCTCTAACTGCCTCTCAACGTGTATCTTAGGTAATTGCTTACCTATCTCACACATAGGAACAGCCATACGTTTGGTTTCCATAACATACTTTCTAAATTTCTCAGCATCCGTGTGGTCACGTATGTGGTAGTCTATGTCTATGAATGCGTGTTGTGTAGGGTCATCGTCAGATTGTCCTTCAATCTTTCCACCCCATTGTGGTTTTAGTTGCATACCTGCACCCTCGCACTTACTATCATCCGGATTATTTCCGAACACGCCTACCGGCCCGATTACGTTGGCACAGTGTGGACACATATTCTGAGGATGCTTAACTGCCTGAGCAAATGGATACGCACCCATTAATCCTCACCACTCCATTCAGGTTGGTCGAGAAACACAGGTGTGTGTCGGATAGAGTCCTCTTCTCGTCTATCTACCATAAATACTCTGTATCTCAGACGTGAATCCTGTTCCGAACCATCCTCGTAAGAGTTGAACTTTTCTATCTCGCCATCATTCCATACGAACGAAGTATACGAACGTACAACGTGGTCGCTACCACCATCTAACCTATGTGCGTTGTTCCAATACTCGGGGAACTCAGCCCCTCTACGTTGTAAGTCATACCACATATTATATACTGCCATATTACTTGGTTCTCTTCTCGCACGTGCACTAGTGACCGCATTCCACAGGTTCGATGCTCCAAATCCACCTAAGTGATAGAAGAACTTCGTGTCTGTAAGTTTAACCGGTATACGTTCACCACGTGGACTACATCGTCTTGGGTATGATTTACTATGTAGTAAAGCGTAGCCCTTGCCCTTGTTACTCCAACGTTCGACTGCTTTAATCATCTTGTGAGGCATTATAGGTAGCTGTGAGCGTTGCCATTGAGGAAAGTGCAACATATACGGCTGTCTATCCTCGAACGCAAATAAACCTGTCAGGTCACGCCCACCGTGTGGATAGAAGAATGCGTTTGCATCATCTAAGTTTTCTGTCCAACTCTTGTCGGCATCTAGTAACATTGTCCTCGTCATTGATGGTCCTCTACGTACTTAACGATTTCTTGGTATTTAACTGTATAGTTGGAAACGTCACCTTTTCCTATATCATCCGTAGTAACCCACGCATCTGCATTTAGATAGCCTTCCAAGTATGTACCATACGCAATGGGAACATCACGTAGAACTACCTGTTGGTGTCTATCTGAGTATGAAGATACGCAATCTAATATCTCGTGTGAAAATTGTCCATTGAATATAATATCCTCATCGTATACGCAGAAGTTTTCTATGTCCTCAAGCACTCCCGAAAATATATCATCTACGTCAGTGCTAAACTCAGACGTTAATGAAGTCATAGCTTCTTTGGAAGCTACACGTTCTCTACGTTTAGTTTCGTTCTTCGATATCGAACAGCTATCGCTCACATCATCGAGTGAATCCCAATCATAGTAGTTGTAGCCATTTGCGTAGCCACCATAGTATGTGACTCCTCCTCCTTTATATACGTAGGCTTTAGGTGTGAAGTCCTCTACATTTACAATGTCCATACCATTGTCTCCTTTATATACTACGTTGTATATAACACCACCTTCGGGTGATGCTATGTGCCTTGCTTTAAATAGGTCTGCCCCGAATAGTCCATCGCTTTTTATATACCCCATATCCTCTAAGCTGGACTTAGACGTGCTACCGTATATACTTATGTTGTCCTGTGCATCTAAAGTTTTCATCATATAGAAACTTGTGCTATTGTTCTTCAAGTAATACAGGTTCTCTGAGCTGTGCATATATATGAATATCGAGTATGACCCCGTCAATTCCTCTACGCTTTGCTTGATTGCGTCAAGCTCCTCACTGCCCTCACGTATGTAGTGGTCTACTAACGCAGGAACAATCGCACTATCTGTAACAGCCTTGTAGTCAAAGCCATACTTAGCTTTCAATTCACCATCGTTATTGATGATACCGTTATGCACAATCGTGCAGGTATCATTCGAGAACGGGTGGTTGTTCTCATTGTCCTTTTCACTACCCTGCGTAGCAAGTCTATTGTGACCCACTAACCAATTACTTGGTAGTGCGGACAATACGTGCTTGATGCTCAAGTCCTTTTTGTCCTTGAGGTCATCGTATGCTTTGCCTACCTTCCATTGGTAGGAACTGCTGAATATACCGGTTGCGTCTGCGTTCGACCTAGAACCCTTCTGCAACATTTCAATGAAGTTATTTACGTTGTCATTGGCCAACGAATCGCTCATCACGAATTGTATCTCACACATTATTTATCACCTCCTTTCGTGTTATATGTGTATCGTAGTTTGTAACTAACCAATCTCTCACCTGTGGTGAGAACTGTCCTGCAAAGTCCTTTATAGTAATCAGTCCGTGTGCGTCATCTCTGAACCTCAACGAACGTGGTCTGTAAGCGGACTTGCGTATGAACTCATTCCAAAACTGTATGAACAGTTTGTAATCCGAAGCAACCTGCTTGTATGCATTCTTGCTCCAATACGTATCGTCTACGTAATTGCGTCTGTATGTCAACGGCCTATACAATCGGATTTCTATACGTTTGTTGTCAGGCAGTCCCATAGGACTCCAATTAATCCACGCATATCTACCCATCTCAGAGCCACGTGTAGCACGTGACCTGTGTCTATCGTAGGTGTAATCACGTTTCTTATCCATCGCCCATTGACCTGCCCAAGCCACGTATGAATCTGTCCAACCACAAGCGTAAGACCTCTGCATTTCTGTGAAGTAATTGAACTCGTCAGACATACGTATTAGGTTATCGAATCGTTGCATAGCTTTCCATACGTTCTTCTGTCGATTCAAGGTCACGCCTTCCATCTCGTAGTGGAAGTGCCATCCTACGTTGTTGGTCATCTGCCAACCATTGTCACCGAACAAGTTACACATATCATCTATCGTGTCACCTAGTAGGTCACCACGCATTGGATGTGTTACGTATTCAGTGCCGTAGTTAAGAGAACCATCCTCTTTAGCCTCCGCAATACGATTGTATAATGCCGATGGCATTAACTCACGCATAGGTTCACCATCTTCTGCCTCGAACTCTACACCTACGTAGGTTCTGACAGGATACTTCCTAAACGTGTTTGTTTCAATCTTGGCGAATCTATTGTGCCAACGGTCAGCTCTGTGCCTGTGGTGGTCGGAACAATCGCAACATACATATGCGTCTATGTTGTCCATCCATTCTGCATCATCTATGTGACCTATCCAACTACAATCGTGACAATGTGCCAACTCATCCGAGTAATACTCGTGGTTGACGCAGTCACCATTGGACAGCTCAGACATATTGTCATTGAATGCGTAGTCGCCACTCCAATCACAGGTAAAGCAGTGGTCATCCAGCGTAGCTTGACTTACACGGTAACCGTCTACTGTTGCCACCAATTCTCTGACAATCTCACCACTCCAATCACACGTAGGTAATTCCGTCAAACAGCAATCACATATATCTACGTCATCGCCTTCGATGGACTCTACGTTAGTAGCTGGTTCATCTCTACATACATCACAAATGATGTCATCGTTTTCTGATTCCATATTTTTTTTCTCCAAAGGTTTGTTAGGTTCATTCAAACTCTTCACTTTGTGAAGAGGTTTGAATTAACCGTAAAGCCATTCTCAACAGGCCACCAATAAGGGTAGCTCTCTATCTCCTGCGTAGACAGAATGGCATCGTCTACGAAGAGTCCTGCGTAGAAATCGTAATCCTTACGCAGTAGGTTCACACGGTGTGACTTGTGTAACTCAGGTTGGTGTAACCACGTAGGTATACTTAGCTGAGAGTAATTCACATCGTAGAACTCCATCGTGTTCTTGTATCCACGTGACTTCCATTCGTCAATCATCACGTTTACATACACACGTAGTGCTTGTTCGTAACCTTTCCACATCTGCGTAGCAGGGTGATTGACCCACCCCTTGTGCTTGTAGTCAGGTGAGAGTGCGTTGAGTATTTGCATACCCTCCACTCTTTGCTTACCGAGTCGCCGGTAGTCTAACGCTTGTGCAGACCTTACAAAGTCTGCGTATGGTAGGAATGTTTGCATATTTATTTACCTCGTTTCTTTCGTATTATACGCACGGGTTTACCGTGTGGGCTTATCCGCACGTTCTTGATTACCTCGTTCCAATCGATGAAGGGTTCCCCCTTCTCGCTCGACTTGGGTAGTTCGTAATTTTCGTATGGCGTACGTACGCTTGACCTACGTCTGCTCATTCTTCCTCCTCCTCGTATACGTAGGAGTATACAGTCCCGTTGCCCATCTCCTTCTTAGCCTCACGTATAATCTGTGCAATTATACCGTTCGTCAATGTTCCTTCGTACGTGCCATCGTCAGTCAGGCACAAAGGTAGCATCTTGACCTCATCTTCGTGCAGACGCACGTTTACCTCAATCCAGCTCATAGGTTGTTGGCCCATCCTACGTATGGTGCACAGAACTCACGTAGTGATTCTGCATCCTTCCAATCCTGATGCTCATCATACGCACGTCCTACGAGGCTGTCCTCGTGTATGATGTCACGTTCTTCCTGTGTTAAGTCTACGTCTCCGTAGAAGTCGTCATCTATGCTCATATCTGTGTGTGTGTTTGTGTTCATTTTGTTCACTCCTTTGTGTCCCATCCTGCATACTCGAAGGCACGTAGGATACCTGCCTTATCATCCTTCGCAGTCGCTATCGTGAAATCACGTAGTGATGCGTTCGTGAGGTTAAGTGGGTTCGATGCCCTATCACTTGCGTAGGCTTTGCGATAGTTACCCATCGCATCCGCATACT
>TARA_R100001443_G_scaffold22453_3_pt1 | contig 12510 bp, 13 predicted proteins | sample TARA_R100001443 | Tara Oceans TARA_R100001443 (sample SAMEA2622142) | marine metagenome | biome: marine biome (ENVO:00000447); feature: deep chlorophyll maximum layer (ENVO:xxxxxxxx); material: "saline water (ENVO:00002010), including plankton (ENVO:xxxxxxxx)" | depth 50 m
TATGTCGGCAGATGTATGGTTTTGGAACAGTATTGAAAACACATTTACCCTTAAACAAACTGTTACTTCTTCTGATGGCTCAGTATCTACACAAGTTAGAGAAATAAATGACCATCATCCTAATAGGTCAATGAATGGGGGTACATTTACAAATTATACAAATGTTTATACTCAAGGCTCAAATACACAAACAGATTTTACAATTAGAGCAGAAGTATATAATGAAACGGCAGGTACAACTTATGATGGCTCTCATCGTGGGCCAGATGTAGATAATGTTTCACTAAATATAGGTTATCAATATATACCACCTATTAATGAAGAAACGCAAGATGTTATAGATGATATTGACCAAGATATTATTGATATAGTAGAAGATTTACCAGAAGATTTTGATTGGAATAATGATGAGTATGTTTGGGAAGATGAATATACTTGGGAAGAAGAAGAGTACACTTGGGAAGATGAGTATTCTTTTGAAGATGAATATGTCATTATAGATGAAGGTTTTAACGATGATTTTTATTTCGAGGAGGAATTAGAAACAATAGATTTTGACATGGATGTGTTTGAAGAACCACCAATGTTTGAAGATTTTAACACAGAAGATATGCCTTCAATGGAAGAAGTATTTTTTGAAGAAGAGTTTATGGAAGAACCTCCAATGATGACGGAGGAATTATTTACAGAGGAGTTTGAGGAGGAGTTTACAAGTTTTATAGAAGAAACTGGAATGGAAGAAGAATTTGAACAGTTTCTAGAAGAAGAAGGCATAACAGCCGAAGAGTTTTTTGAAGAGATAACTGAGGAGGAGTTCAATGACGAACTTACTGAAGAATCTTTTGATGAGTTTGAAGAACCAATGGAAGAAGTCGCAACGAAGGAAGAAAGCGTACCAGAGGTTATTGAAGATAAAGAAGAGGCAATGGAAGAGCCTAGTAAAACAGAATCTATAGAAGAAGAAAAACAAGTAGCAAGTAATGAATCAAATAATAAAACACAAAAAGAATCTGAAGAAAAGGAATCCGATAGCAAAGGAACTGAGGAATCTGAAGTATCAACAGAAGAAAGTGGAGAGCAAGAAGATATACAATCGGAAGACAGAAAATTGGACACCGAAGACAGGATTGTTACAGATGTTGCAAATGTAGAAAAAAAATTAAAACAAAATTTAAAGAAAGTAGCAAAACAAATAGCTAAAATAACAAAAGAAACAAATAAAAACTTATCGAAAGAGGATATATTTTTTAATAACAATACTTTAAACGCCTATCTCAAAACTGATTTTTATAAATCAAAAGATATTTATACAAATACTAATCTAGATTTTTTTAATCAAATAGATTTAGGCGTTTATTCAAAAGATATTTACACAACTGTAAGTCTTAATAGTTATGTAAATAATGATCCTGTAGAAATACATAAACAAAATTTACAAAAAATTAACACAAAGAAAAGACAATTATTAGCTGAGTTGGAGGCATTAAAACAATGAGTAACATGGTAACTAAATTAAGTTCAGTAGCGGCACTTTTAGGGGTAGTAGGAGCTATTGGAGCAGGATTTGTACAATACGGTAAAGTAATGGCAAAAATAGACGAATTAGATAATCGTAAAGCTGTTATTAATGAAACTGTTGATTTATCTAATGTTAACAATTCTATTAGTGATATTAATGTAAAACTAAAAGAATTAGAAACAACAATTATTAATATGGATAATGATGTATTAGATAATTTAAGAAATGACATTGCAGGTAATAGCAATGATTTTAAAGCTCTTTCTCAAGATATAATTAAAGATATAAAGGTTATTCAATCTGTATTAGCAGAAACAGCATCTAATGATGATATAGATGATCTAGATAAAAAATTACGCAAACCTTTAAAAGAATTAGAAGAATATGCTTGGGAATTAGAAGAGGATATAGAAGAACTTAGCAAGGATGTAGCTATTGTTAAAAAAGAAAATGAATTACAAAATGTTTTAATTGAAGAAGTTAAAACATTAAATAGTAATCCTTTAGGGGGATAAATGATAAAGGTTTGGTTTATGTTAGTATTATTTTCTATGCCAAATGCACCTTCAGTTAAATATAATGGATTTATATATGCAAATGAAGAAGATTGTGAAATAGCAAAATATGAAATGCATGAAGCATACAATAACAAATCTACAGAATATAAATTAGCAACAAATATGAGTGCATATTGTGTAGAATTTGAAAGTTTTCCTATACAAGGATTAATGAATAAAATAGATTTAGGAGTATAAATGGCATCAACATTTACAACACGATTACGATTAGAAAAACAAGCTACAGGTGAAAATGCAAACACTTGGGGTGATAAAACAAATGTTAATTTTGATTTAATAGATGAAGCTATTTATGGATATTCTTCTAAAAGTGTAGCTGGTTCAAGTAATGTAACTTTAACTAATAGTAATGCAACAGCAGATGAAACAAGACAAAAAGTATTAGAATTTACTGGAACATTAACTGGAAATATAAATGTATTACTTCCAACTGTTGAATCTAATTATATTGTATTTAATAATACAGCAGGTAGTTATTCTTTAACTGTAGCAACTACAGGAAATACAGGAACAGGAACAGCAGTTACTCAAGGTTCTCATGCTTTAATGTACAGTAATGGTACTTTTGTTAAAGATGTATTTGCAACTGGTATAAATAATCTTGTTTGTAAAGGAACATTAAGTGTTGCAGGTGCTGTAGAATTAGATGGTGGTAATGTAACAATAAATGAAAGCTCTGCTAGTGTAGACTTTAGAGTAGAATCAAATGGTAATGCTCATGCATTATTTGTTGATGGATCAGCAGATAAGGTAGGTATATTAAACGCTAGTCCTTCAGTAGCATTAGATGTTACTGGTGCTGTAACTGCTTCTTCAACAATTACAGGTAATTTATTTAGTGGTAGTGGGGAAGATATAAAAGATACAGTTCCAACTGGTGGAATTATTATGGCAGGATTTGCAACTGAGCCAACTAAATCAGATGATTCAACAAAAAGATATTTATTGTGTAATGCACAGGCTGTAAGTCGTTCAACATATTCCGATTTATTTTCAGCTATTAGTACAACTTATGGAGTTGGAGATGGTTCAAGCACATTTAATTTACCAGACTTACAAGGCAGAACTGCAATAGGTTCTGGTTCTGGTTCTGGTTTATCATCAAGAAGTTTAGGTGCAACAGGTGGTTTTGAAACTACACAAAGTGGTAGTAATTTAGGTTCTGGTAGTGATTTTAGTAATGCATTAATGCAACCATTTAGTGTCGTTAACTTCTTTATTGCTACAGGTAAATAATGCCAATAACAAAAATACAATTTGAACCGGGAATTGATAAACAGAATACTGACATATCATCTAAAGGTAAATGGACTGACGGAGATAAAATAAGATTTAGATATGGCTATCCAGAAAAAATAGGTGGTTGGGAAAAAATATCTACAACTACATTTATAGGAGTTGCTAGAGCACAATTAGCTTGGAACTCTTTAGATGGCACAGCTTACGATGCTTTAGGAACAAATAAAAAATTATATATTTATAACGAAGGTGTTTTCTTTGATGCTACACCTACAAGATTAGATGCAGACATTACATCTTGTTTTACGACTTCTAATGGTTCTTCTATATTTACAGTAACACATAGTAGTCATGGAGCAAATGAAGGTGACTATGTAACTATATCAGCAACAAGTGCAACAATAGGAGGAGTGGGTGCATCTACAGTAAATGGAGAATATGAAATTCAATCAGTACCTACCCTTAATACTTATACTATTGATGTTGGCACTAACGCCTCTTCTGCTGTATCAACTACGGGTAATTGCACAGTACAATATGAAATTCAAGCAGGTAGGGACAGAGCTTTATCTGGATACGGGTGGGGAACAGGAACATGGAACTCAGCACAGACTTGGGATTCTCCCAACACATCAAGCTCAGTAATTATAGCTTTAAGAAACTGGGCGATAGACAACTGGGGTGAAGATATATTAGCTCTAGATGTTGATGGTAAATTATTTATTTGGAATACATCTGATGGTGTTTTAACTGAAAGTAATACTGCCACACAAGTTAGCAATGCACCAACTAAATCTAAATTTATGTTAGTATCAAATCCAGATAGACACGTTATTTGTTTTGGAACAGAAACAACCATAGGTTCTAGTACAACACAAGACCCAATGTTTATTCGTTGGTCATCACAAGATAACGAAACAGATTGGACACCTACTGCAACTAATACATCTGGTTCACAACGTATAGTTGGTGGTAGTGAAATAGTAACTGCAATAAGAACAAGAGGACAATTATTAATTTTAACGGATACATCTGCTCATGGTATGTCTTTTATTGGAGCACCATTTGTTTTTGGATTTCAACAGCTAGGTTCTAACTGTGGAGCTATAAGTCCACATAGTGCAATTGATGTTGGTGGTGTATCGTATTGGATGAGCAGTGAGTCATTTTTTGTATTTGATGGTACTGTAAGAAAATTACCTTGCACTGTTGAAGATTTTGTATTTGATAATATTGATACAACACAATATGAACAAGTGTGGGCGGGTTCAAACTCAGCTTATGGTGAAATAATGTGGTTTTATTGTTCAACTGCATCTAACCAAGTTGATAGATATGTTATATTTAACTATCAAGAAAACTTGTGGTATACTGGAAGTTTAGATAGAAGTACATGGATCGATTCTGGTACTTATCCTTTACCTTATGCTACCGAGTATGATGGTGAAAATTCACTTCTTTATATTCACGAAAGTGGTAAAAATGATGATGGTTCTACTATGACATCATTTGTAGAAAGTGGTGATTTTGATATTGGAGATGGAGATGATATGATGTTTGTAACAAAATTAATACCAGATTTTAAAGACCAAGTTGGTAATGTAAATATTAGTTTAAAATCAAGATATTATCCTAGTGATACACAAACAACTAAAGGGCCATTTTATTATTCTACATCAACGCAAAGAATAAATCCTAGAACAAGAGGGAGACAAGTTTCTGTTCGTGTAGAAAGTGATGGATACAATGGCGTTAATAATGATGATTTAAATGAAGATTGGCGTTTGGGTACGTTAAGATTTGAAGTTCAACCAGATGGAAAAAGATAATATGAAAAAAAAATTAAAAAAAATAGCTAAAGAATTAGCTGGTGCTTCTTCAATGCATAAGAAACAATCAAAGGTTATTAAAAAAATAATTAAAAAAAGGAAAAAATAAAATGACTGTAAAAAAAGGTTTTCATAAAACTAAAAGTGGTAAAGTAGCTAAAAAAGGTTTATATTACAACATAAATCAACAAAAGAAAAAAGGCAAAAGTAAATCAAAAAAGAAATCTACTATTTCGCCTAAAGCATATGCAAATATGAAAAAAGGTTTTCCTAAAAAGTGAGAAAAGAACACAAAAGTAAAACTGGCGGATTAACAGAAGCTGGTAGAAAATACTTTAAAAAAAAAGAAGGTGCTAATCTTAAAAAACCTGTTGCTAAAGGAACAAATCCAAGAAGAGTTTCTTTTGCCGCAAGGTTTGCAGGAATGAAAGGCCCAATGAAAGATTCTAAAGGTCGCCCAACTCGTAAGGCTTTAGCACTTAAAAAATGGGGTTTTGGTTCAGTAGAAGCGGCTCGTAATTTTGCAAATAGAAATAAAAAGAAAAAATGAGTAAAATAACAAATGTAAGATTACCATCTCCATCGCAGGAATATAATGTACAACAACAAAACGAATTAGTTCGTGCAATAGAAACAATTGTATTAACTCTTAATACAAGTTATACTGCTGAAGAAAATAAAGTTGTTATGGAACGATTTAATTTCTTTTTGGGGGATTAATGTCAATTAATACATATACAAATGCAAAAGTTATATTAAGAGGTAATACTACTATTTATACTGCTCCATCAGCAGGAACATCCATAGTAAAATCTATACGAGTTTCAAACATAGAAGAGTCTAACGACAGAGATATAACTCTTACAGTTACAGATAGCTCTTCTGTAGTTTATTATTTAGAAATAAATAGAACTATACAAAAAGGTAGTTCACAAGAATTATTAGCAACTGGTAATATGTTAACAGATTCAGCAGATTCATCAATTGCATCAACAAATCCGATAATATTAAAATCATCGGAAATATTAAAAGCAACAACTACAGGTAGTGATATACATCTTGTAGCATCAATATTGGAGATGACATAATGAAATTCCCTAAAACTAATAAACAAATAAAAAAGAAAAAAAAACCTACTGGTATTAAGGGTATTAAATTAGAAACTGATATAAATAAACTTTTAAATATATTGCAAAAAAAATTTGGAAAATCAAAAGGTGGTATTGTAAGTATATTACAACTTGCCGCAGGTGGTTTTCCTAAAAAAACTGGTATGATTAATGGGCCGGGAACAGGAACTTCAGATGATATTCCTGCTATGTTAAGTAATGGTGAGTTTGTCTTTACAGCAAAAGCTGTAAAAAATGCTGGTGGTGCTAAACCTATGTATGATATGATGAATAATTTAGAAAAAGGCAATAAATTAACTTAGTGTTAGAAATAAAACAACCTAAAAAAGAAAATTTACAAGATTTATTACTTTTATTGTTAGAGTTTGGGAAAGAATATAAAGATATATATCCTAAAGCTGATGTAATTAAAGTTGGTCAAGTTATAGAGCAACATTTTAATAATGGCTTTATTAGTAATGCATATGTTAACAAAAAATTAATTGGTAGCATAGGAGCTTTGAAAACTGAATGGTGGTTTTCAAAAGAACAATTTGTGGCAGAAACATGGTTTTATGTTTTACCGCAACATCGTAGTTATAAATTAGCTAAATTTCTTATTAAAGAATTAAAGAAATACGCTAATGGAATGACAATTCAGTTGCCAACAAGCACTGGAGACAACAATGATAAATTATATAGAAAATTTGAATTTAAAAAAATGGGAAGTATTTGGAGGTATAAGTAATGTGTTTTGGAAGTAATATAGTAGAAACAACTACTAAACAAGAATTGCCAGAATGGTTAGAAACTGCGGCAAAAAATTTAGTTGGACAAACAGAAGCTGTAACTGGGCCACAAGTTCCTTATGTTCCTTATGGAGGGCAAAGACTTGCACCTTTAACTACAGAACAACAAATGGCAAGGCAACAAGCTGTAGAACAATCACAGGCTTATAGACCAGATTTAGCAATGGCTAGAGGTCTTGGCGGTGTTGGTTCAGCACCTATTTCTGGACAAGATATAGAAAGATACCGAAGCCCTTATATTGATCAAGTTATGACTAAAACACTTGATGAATTACAAAGAAGAAGCGATATACAAGGTCAAAAACTATCTGATGCGGCAGTAAGGTCTGGTGCATATGGTGGTTCACGATTTGGTGTACAACAAGCAGAACAACAACGTAATTTACAAGATGTTCAAGCACGAACTGCGGCACAATTACAAGAACAAGCATATCGTAATGCTATGTCTATGGCACAAAATGAAAGAGCTAGACAACTACAAGGTGCTGGTACATTTGGTGCAATTGGTGGACAAGAAATGAAATTAGGTCAAGCAGGTATGGCAGGTTTACAACAAGCTGGGCAATTAGGACAACAACAATTACAAAGAGGAATGGATATTACTTATGGTGATTTCCAAAGACAACAACAGTTTCCATATGAACAAATTCGTTTTGGTGCTGGTATACTTGGTGGCGTTCCTTCTCCTATGACAACTTACCAACAACAACCAACAGCTAGTGGTGCACAACAAATTGCTGGATTAGGTTTAGCTGGTGTTGGAGCATATAATGCAGGTTTTTTTAGTGATGCACAATTAAAAGAAAATCTTAAATTAATAGGTACATCTCCTTCTAATATAAATATTTATTCTTTTAATTACAAAGGTAATAAAGATAAATATCAAGGTGTTATAGCACAAGAAGTTCCTTGGGCATCTATAAAACATGATAATGGATATCTTCTAGTTGATTATTCTAAACTAGATGTAGACTTTAAAAAACTTAATTAACGAGAAAATATATGATTACATCAACATCAACAGCATTAGAAGATTTTGAATTTTTAGATAGTCTTTCAGATCAAAGTTTTGATATACAAAACGCACAAATTCCTAATTTACTAGAAAAATATGGAACTATTGATAATTTTAAAGAGGCTTATAGAAAAGCAAAAAAAGAAACTAAAACAATTAATAGTAATTTACCCGAAACAGAAATGCTTCAAGAAGCACAAACAGGAGATGCTTCATTAGGTGAAAGAATAGCTCAAGAACAAGGTATAAGTGTACCAGAAGGAACTAAATCTGGATCAAAAATTACAGAACAAGTTGTTCCATCTAAAATGTATACAGAACAAGAAATACCAATAGAAATTTTTGGTGTTAATACTGGAGAAACATATACTATAGACCCAAGAAAAAATAAAACTTTAATTGAAAAAGGTTTAGAAGGTTTAGATAATAAATTAAAATATAACTATTCTGATCCAGAAATTAATATGCGTAAAAGCGAAACAGGTGATGCAAAATTAGGTGAAATGGATGATTTTGAGGCATATAAAAAAGGAATGATAACAAATAAAGGTGATTTACGAGCAGGTGATCAAATTAAATCTGGCATTTATGATGCACAAATAATGAAAGATTATAGTGATAGAGTTAAAGCAATGGGAATGAAAACTGCTGGTGATATAGATTTAATTAATTACCAAGATGATAGATTTGATAAAAATAAAGGATTACAAGTAATAGGTTCTAATCAAGATGAACTTTTTAAAAGAGAAGAAATAGTTAAAAAAGCAGAGATGATGAATCCGGGTGATCCTAATGCAGGTGAAAAAGCCTTAAATGAATATTTAATAACACAACAAACAAAACTTGATACATTAGATAAAAAAGATAAAGTTGAAAAATTTCCTACTTTACAAAATCCAACAAATATAAATGAATTAGAAGATGGAACAATTCAAGTAGGAGCTTTACCTGCTGTACCTTTAAAAGAAGATATTAAAAAGAAAGTAATTGAAGAAGCTGAAGGTTCAGAATTAGTAGATAAAGGTGGATTAGCAGATTTGAAAAAAGCTACTAAAGGTAAAGGTTGGGAACTTTTAATGCATATGGGTATAGGTATAGCAACTGAAGATAATGTAGCAAAAGGAATAAAAGCTGGATTAAAAAATGCTATGGAATTTGAAAAAGCCTTTGGTGATAAAGCATCTGATTTCCAAATAGTTGAACTTGGTGATGGTAGATTAGTTAGAGTTAATAAATCAACTGGTGAAGTAATAGATACAGGTGAAAAAGGTAAAGGTTCAGAAGATACTTCCGCTATAAAAACATTAAAGTTTAAAGCTGAACAATTAAATATACCTGTAGAAGATTTAATAAGATTTGATTTAACATCTGGTGATAAAAGTTATGAAGAAAATTTACAAAGCGTAGCTCTTAAAATTCAAAGTAATTCATTAACTCCTTTAACAGTTGAACAATCAATAGAACAAGCAAAAGAATTAATAGATTTAGTTAAAAAAAGTAGCACTAAAGAATTAGAATCATTATTACAATAATATAAAGGATTAAAATGCCAACACCTTTAGAACTTGCTCGTGAAGATAATAGAAATTTTTTACTATATAGTGATGAAGATTTAATAAACGAGTTATACAGTCAATATCAAGATAGATATCCAGATAAAAGATTATTTACTGAATTTCTTACCACAGATACAAATGCATTTGACACATCTAGACTTACAGGAACGTCTGTACAACCCTCCCCCGAAACAATAGAAGAAGAACCTAAAGAAGAAAAACCATTTGGTTTAACTACTCTTCCAGAATTTGGTGCAGATTTAATTACATCTGCAATACCTGCTGGTACAATACAAGCTGTAGGTTCTGGTCTTAAATATGGTGCTGGTCTTGAAAAAATGCCAGATTATTTTTCTGGTGATTTACAGGAAGTAACTGCACAATATAGAGCCGCTCTTAGTATATTAAATGAAAAAGATCAATATAGTCCAGAAATTGTTGATAGAGCAGAACAAATAGTTGACACATATAGAAATCAATATTCTGCTAAAGAGTCAGAGTTTTTTAAAGCTGGTGAAGAATTACAACAATTTGCACAAGAAACATTTCCGCAAGATCAACGATGGAAAGATAATAAATTAGCAGATACAATATACAAAGGTTTTGAAGGTATTGGTAGCACTATTCCTATTATAGGTGCTTCAGTTGTTGGTGCTCCATTTGGTGTTGGAACTGTAGCTGGTCTTGGAACTGCAATAGCAATGGAAGGTGGCGAATCTGTAGATCGTGTATATGCTTTTGATGGTGACACTGATGAAACTGATGTTGTTATGGCAACTATACTTGGTGTTGCTCCGGGTTCTGCTGATTATTTACCTGTTCAAATATTATTAAATCGTTTTAATAAAGTTGTTCCGGGAGTAAAAAGTAGAATTGCTAATATACTTAAACAATCAGTTACTCAAGGTGTATGGGAAGGTGGAACAGAAGAATTTCAAAATGTTTTACAAAATTTAATAGAACAAACATACAATAAAGAAAGAGAAACATTTGATTATGCAGGTGAACAATTTGGGCCGGGATTTGTAGCTGGTCTTGTATTTGGTGGCATAAGTGGTGGTGTACAAAGAAAAGAAAAACTAGAAGATAAAGTAGATGAAAAAACTATTTTAGAAGATGATGGTTCTGAAACTATTGAGGGTGATACAGAAAAAGCAACTCAAGAAGCAACTGAAGTTGGAACACCAGATGAAGTAGCACCAGATAGTTCTCCAGATGGATATCCTCCTGTTGGTTCTAATAACATTGTATTAACTAAATCTGGTGAACCTATAGGAAAAGGTCGTGTTGTAGAATATCCTGTTGTTCTTAATGATGATGGGTCTACAAGTAAAAACATAAGAGTTGAACTAGATGATGGTGGTATTGTTGAAGAACCTTTAGATAGAGATTTAAAAATAGATTGGTTAGATAAACCAGAAACTAAAACTAAAGTTGATGCATATGAAGAAATGCAACAAAAAAATCTTGAAGAAGGTAAACCACAATTTCAATCAAGAGATGATATAGAAGAAAGTGTTGTAGAAGAAGAAGTTGTAGATAAAACAGATAAAAGTGCATTAGACATACAAAAAGAAATTACAGATTTAACTTTACAAAAAACAAGTTTAGACAATCCTTTTTTTTCAGAAGAACAAAAAGAAATTAATAAACCAAAAATAGAAAAATTAGATACACAAATAGAATCTTTACAAAAACAATTACCTAAAGATGATCTTATTAGAGATGAGCAAGGCGAAATTAAAACTGGTTTAGAAGAAGGATTAGAAGAACTTACAAAAAAAAGAGAACAATTTGAAAAAGGTAAGCCAACACCTACACCTAAAATTAAAGTAGATTCTATTACAGGTGACAATGGTTGGAATAGACAAATGGGTAAAGCCATTGCAAGTGACAATGAAACTCTTAAAGATGAACTAACACAATTACCATTAGATAATTTATTATCTCAAGAAAATAATTTATCTGCATTAAAAGTTACATCTAGATATATAGAACAAGGCAAATTAGAAAACAAAACAGTACAAAAAAACTTTGATGCTATTAATAAAAGAATAGCTGAATTAGAAGGTAGACCAGTAGAACAACCTACTCCTGTAGTAAAAGAAACTCCTGTAGTAGAAGAGACTACACCAGAAGCTGTTGCACCTGTTGTTGAGGAAAAACCTTTAACTACGGCTGAAAAAATATTTGCTGAACCTACTACTACACCTGTTGAGCCTGTTAAAAAAGAAGAAGAAAAAAATGTTTTAACAGAAGATGAAATGGCTGGTTTTCTATCTACATTAGAAGATACTGATGCAGTTACAAAAGAAACACCTGTAGTAGAAGATAAAGTAACTCAAAGAGAACAAGCTGTACAAAAAAAAGAAGACGATATAACTTATGGTCAAGGTATATTTAAATTATATGATCCTAGATCACCATTAACAAAACTAAATCAATATTATAATGCTATAGATGCATATAGAAGAGAAATTATAGATCCATCCGTAGCAGGTAAAAAATATTTACAAGATGTAGAAAGTGCATATGCACAAAGAGTTAATGAACTTACAAATACTAATAGATTAGATAGATTATATTTAGTAAATCAAACTAATCCTAGTAATCCAAATGATTTTCAAATTTTAATAAATGAAATAAATAAAGCAACTTTAGACATTAAAGAAGAAGCAACTGGTAAATTAATTAGAAAAAAAACCAAAGAAATTAAGGTAAAACCAATAAAAGATGCAATTAAGTATATTAAAAATAAAAACTATGATAAAAAACCACCAGAGACTCCTCCCCTACCGGAGTTCGCAGAACAAAAGGAGGAAGTGAGTGAGCGAGACACTGAAACAATTACCGACA
>TARA_R100001443_G_scaffold55554_1_pt1 | contig 12505 bp, 11 predicted proteins | sample TARA_R100001443 | Tara Oceans TARA_R100001443 (sample SAMEA2622142) | marine metagenome | biome: marine biome (ENVO:00000447); feature: deep chlorophyll maximum layer (ENVO:xxxxxxxx); material: "saline water (ENVO:00002010), including plankton (ENVO:xxxxxxxx)" | depth 50 m
GATAGACTGTATTAATGCATCATTGCCATCTTTCTTTATTGTTGCGTAGGTTGTACCACCATCTTGAAATCTGACTTCTCCGTTATCGTCAGCATCTAATCTTATATTACCCGCCACATCTATATCTAAATCACCACTAGATAAATCTATTTGTGTGCCATCTATTGTTATATTATCTACTGTAAGTCCACCATCAAGTGTTAAAGCTGTAGCATTAGGTATCTTAGCTGCAGTAATAGAGTTATCTGCTACATCTCCAGTAATAACAACACCAGAAGCAATTTTAGCTGAAGTAATAGCATTATCTGCTATTTTAGCAGTAGTAATTGTATCATCAACTGGAACATTTATATCTGTCTGATTCATAGTCATAACTTCAATAGCTGTTCCATTTGGTGGAGCACTACTAAATGTTAATGTTGTTCCTGATACTGAATATGTAGATTTAAACTGGTATACACCATCTACATATACTTGAGTATTATTTTCATGTACTGGTGCTATACTTAGTGTAAAAGTAGTATCTGACCCATCTCCACTAAATGCATCATGTGTTAGGTTGGTTCCTGAAACAGCAGACTTAACAGTATAAGCTGTAACTACACGACCTGTTGCTGGTGCGGTACTAAATGTTAGTGTTGTTCCTGATACGGAATAAGAGTCGTGTGCTTGGAATACACCATCTATAAATACAATTACATCTTCTTCTGATGATGGTGATTGAGATAAAGTTAGAGTAGTATCTGAATTATCACCAGTCATTGTATCAGTAGAAAATGCTCCAGCACCCCCACCGCCTATTTCACCCCAAGCATCTGTATATCCTTCAAATTGTCCTAAAGTAGTATTATATCGGAACATACCTGCAGCTGGTGAACCAGGTCTTTGAGCAGTTGTTCCATCTGGTAATCGAAGTGCTCCAGTACCACTAAGTGCTAAATCATCTGTGATTTGATCGCCTGTAATTTGATTATCGTCTATATGTCTAGTAAGTATAGAATTAGATGCAATCTTAGTAGCATCTACTGCATTATCTGCTATATTTGAAGTAGCAATAGTATTATCAGCAATATCAGCTGAAACAATACTTCCATTTACAATGCTGGCAGAAACTACAGAGTTAGCTGCTAGTTCATCTGCTCCCACAGCATCGTCTGCTAACATTGAGTTAACAATTGCTCCAGCTCCTATCTCTAAATCTATTGTGCCATCTGAGTCTTGATAAGTAGCTGTAATACCTGTTTCAGTATTTGAGCTAAACATTCCACCCGCAATATCCTGTATTTCTTCAGTAGTTTTACCTCCCTCTGCTGCAAAGACTAAGTCTGTTCCATCTGATTTTAGAACTTGACCATTTGATCCTAGAGCAAGAGCCGAAGGATTACCACTAGAGTCTCCAACAATTATTTTACCACGAGCAAGACCCGCCATCTTAGCTAATGTTACTTGATCGTCTGCAATATGAGCAGTATCAATACTACCATCTGTATAGTGTTCACTATCAATAGCATCATCAGCTATCTTAGCTCCTGTTACTGCATCAGCTCCTAACTGATCTGTTGTTACTTGACCGTCATCTATATGTTTGGTAAGAATACTATTTTGAGCAATTTTAGTTCCATCTATCGCATTATCTGCAATATTACTTGTTGCAATAGTATTAGCTGCTATATCTGCTGATACAATAGTGCCATTAGCTATTTTTGCTGAAGTAACAGAGTTGTCTGCAACAGCAGATGCAGTACCAGTTAAGTTACCTTCTATATTTGCTACAAGAGTTCCTGTAGTAATCGATAAATCACCTGTAGATGCTCCTGTAAATGTTCCTGTTCCAACTATAAATTTATCTGCACTTTCATCAAATCCCATAAAGGCATTTGCAGCACTTCCTCTTTCCATGACAATACCCATGTCATTCGCAGGAGAGCCACTAGTTCCGTTACCTAATTCAATTAGTCTGTCTGAAATTACTGAGTTTGTAGTATTTAGAGTAGTAGTTGTACCATTAACAGTTAAGTTTCCACCAATAGTAGTATTTCCTGATACTGTTAATGCTGTTTGTGTTTGGTTAATTGTTACATTATCACCCATGTATGTAGCAAGATCAGATAGCTCTACTTGTTTCATAGTTCCATTATCGTTGATTATTACTCTATCTGCATCTACGAGTGTAGTACTTGTACCCGATGTTCCACCATCAAGTAAATTAATCTCTGCAGTAGTTGCAGTCACTCCATCTAGTATATTCAATTCTGTGGCTGTTGAAGTTACTCCGTCTAGTATATTTAACTCAGCAGCTGTTGAAGTTACAGCTGTTCCACTAAGAGATAATCCTGTTATATTTGGACTTGTTAATGTTTTATTTGTTAAAGTATCTGTTGTAGCTCTACCGACTATTGTATCTGTAGCTGCTGGAAATGTAATTGTTGGATTACCACTAAATGCTGAGTGTGCAGGTGCTTGTACTCTCAGATAATGAGCATTACTAGATTCACAATAAAAATCTATATAAGATTGAGTACCACCATTTTTAATTTTGATTGCACCTTGTTCAATAAAAACTCCATTACTAGAACCACCACCAACTCCAAGTGAAGTTACTATATCAACAGCATCTGCTAGTTGATCACCAGTTATTTGGTCATCATCTATATGTCTTGTAAGTATGCTGTTAGAAGCTATTTTAGTTGAATCTACAGCATTATCTGCTATCTTTCCTGTAGCGATACCATTATCTGCTAAAGTAGTTGAGATTGATATTCCAGCTGAGCCATCAAAATTAGCTGTACCTGTTACTGCTCCAGAAACTGCAATTGCTCTTGCTGTTTCTAATGCAGTTGCTGTTGCCGCGTTGCCTGTTGTATCTTGGTTAAGTGTACCAACTACTAAATCTATTGTTCCATCTCCGTCTTCATATGTTGCTGCAATACCTGTTTCAGTATTACTTGAGAACATAGCACCGACTATATCTTGAATTTCTTCTGATGTTTTACCACTAGAGCCATATGAAAAAGAACCATCTCCGTCAGATAATACTGCTTGACCTGATGTTCCGTTTCCTGATATATTTAGTGCTGCGGCTCCAACAGCATTGTCTGTAATTTTTGCAGCTGTAACAGCGTCGTCTGCTAATTGATCTGTAGTTACTTGTCCATCATCTATATGTTTAGTAAGAATACTATTTTGTGCAATCTTTGTTCCAGTAACAGCATTATCTGCTATTAACAAAGTAGTTACTGCATTAGTTGCTATTTCACTTGTACTTACTGCATTTTCTGCTATTATAGTAGATGTTACAGCATTATTTGCTGGAAAAGTATCTTGTGGTCTTTTACCTATATAAGCCATTATGTTTGCTCCATTACTGATACGATTGTATCGATTGAACTGGCTGTGTCAGACTGAACTTTTATTATGTCGCCTGTTTCAAGGACTAGTTTTTGGTCTCCACCTACTGCTACAAGTGAGCCACCTTCAAACACCTCTGCATTTTTTACAATGAAAAAGTGTGCAGAAGCTGAAGTATCAAAAACCCGAATACTGACTTTTACAGGGCTAGTACTTGTTACATTTGCACAAGTAAGTCCTATTACAGTAGTAGTAGTTGATGATGGTACAGTATATACTGAAACTTCAGATGTACCTGTAGCTGCTGCTGCAGCATTTTTAAATGTATTTGCCATAATTTTATCCTAGTGCTATTGCGAGTGCGATAACATCATCTTCGTTTGCATCTACCGCTTTTATAGTATTGTCTGTTTTACGAAGATATATTTTTCCGTCAACCGCGCTTATTGCGAGTTCTCCTACAACTATATCACTTGTTGTGGGTGCCGTTGTGTTAGTGGTATTTCTTTTTAGTTTTACTACTTGATCAACCATTAGCTGTATGTGCCTCCATCAATATTTTGGTAAGCTAATGCTGAGCCGTCAGATACTAATATTTGTCCTGAAGACCCTACAGAAGTTAATCCAGTACCACCTTTGGTTACTCCTATTGCTGTTGCACTCCAAGTACCTGTAGTAAGAGTTCCGACCGCAGTTAGATTAGTTAAACTATCTATTGCGTTCTCAAAAGTTGCTTCTGTTGTAGCGTCTATATTATCAATATTTGTAAGAGTTAATGTACCTGAAGAATCACTAAATGGGTATGAATCACCTATTCTTAAACCGTTTCCACCACTAGAAGTTTCAATATTTGCCATTAGTGTAGATCGAGTACCTGAAAAAGTACTACTACTATCTGTTGCTGCATGAAGCATTGCAAATTTACCGCTTGAGTCGTCCCAACCCATAAATGCAATTTTTGGACTACCATCATTATACTTCATTTTAATACCACGATCAAGGTTGTCGTCTGAACCAGACTCACCTATCTCAAATACAGGGTCTGCAATAGATACAGTTGTTGAATTAACTGTTGTAGTCGTACCTGCTACTGTTAGGTTTCCAGTTACCGTCATATTATCATTAACAGTAACCTCTGAAGTTGTATGTCCAATTGAAATTGGAACACCTGAGTTTGCTGTACCAATAGCAATACCACCTGTAGTATCAGAAGTATCAATATCAATATCATCAGTTGCATCTATATCAAAAGTAGTAGCATTTATATCTACTGCTCCATCAACTGTAAGTGATCCGTCTATGTCTGTATTATCTAGATTTGCAACACCATCAACATCTATATCTCCAGAAACATCTAATGTTGCAGTATCAAGCTCTCCAGTAAGAGTAATATTTCTAAAACCAGTTACATCTTTATTAGAGTCTACAACCACTGCTTTACTTGCAACGACTGTTCCTACTGTGCTACCATCAAGTAAATTAAGTTCTGTTACAGTTGATGTAATACCGTCTAGTACATTAATCTCTGCTGCTGTTGCTGTTATAAGGGTGTCTGAACCTGAAACTCCTAAGTGTAATGCTGCTGTTCTTAACTCTGAAGTCGATTTATTTGCGTCTACAATTAATACCGAACTTGCTGTAGTTGTACCATGAGCATGATCCATTAAATTTGTAAAGTAATTACCGCCAATTACTGTTACTGCATTTGAATTTGCAGGATCACCAATAAACAGCCTTTGTCCCATGTTGCCCTGCGTACCAGCGCCACCTGAAAATGCTAATTCTCCTGCGTTTAACGAACTGGGTGCGGTTGTTCCAGTCGTTCTTTTAATTTTAATTATATTTACTGCCATTTTATATTCCTAAAACGACCCACCATCTAGGGTGAATGCTGTGGGAGATGATCCCCCTGCTGAAGCGATTACATGAAATTCAAACGACCCTGTAGAAACTTCTCTATAAACTAATAGCTCATCAGTTGCTGTATTGTACCATAAATCTCCCTCTGCTAAATTATCTCCACTCGGAGTAGAAGATTGTCTAAAAAATTGATCTGCCAGATCGGCTAGTGCCTCTTGCACATTTCCACCAGGAAGAGTTCCTGTTTGAGTGTATACTATATCTCCTGCGGAGCCTGCTTGCAAAGTTAAATCACTAGTGGTTGTAATAGTAATAGGATTATCACTTTGATTTAAAGTAACTGTATTATCTGTCTCATTTACTGTTACATAAATAGGATTTTCAGTAATAGTTACTGTAATAGCCATTACCTAGTAACCTCAGGATTAACTGTTATACTCCCCTCCATTATACGAGTAACAGTTCCTGCACTATTAGTTATCTCCACATCATAGACATACACACCTTCTTCAATAGCAGCTGTAGTGCTTGCTGTCATTTGCATAGTTATCTCTCCACCACTAGCATTACTAATCGTGCACGTAAAAGTGCCCGCCACGGTACTCGAGTCGTGGGTGGATCGCATTTTGGACGCAACCGAGAAGTTTGTTAAATTCATTGCTGAATCGTTTTCTTTCAAGGTTAGAATACGGCTAAACGTCGCTCCTTGCTCTAAAATAAAATTGTAAGTTCCTGCTGCCATAGTATATTATTCTCCATTTATAACATTATACCAAAAAGTAAGGTAGTTGTCAAGAAATATTTTCTGTAGGGGTTAAGTATGCCCTATGGTTTTGGGTACTTATCCTTTATAGCTTTTCTTTGTAAATAGAAAACTGAAGTTTTTGCTGTTTCGCCTAACTTGCCTTCGGCAATATCATGGTATAGATCATCTAGTTGACCAAATACTGCTCTATATGCTAGTCTTCTTTTTTCGCCATAATCTTCGCTACTTTTGCTACCCTGTAATGTTATCATATAAATATCCGTCCTGTGCTTCTATGCTTAAAGTTAATCCAGCATACTGTGGTTTAATAAAGGTAATCATATAAGTTCCTGAATCAACTGCTTTAAACCGTAGAGTACCACTTGAATCCATTGTTTGATCAGAAGCTCCTTCTAATTTAATTGTTGTTCCTTCTGGAATACCAGTAAAATCACAATAGTCTGTGTTATTTGCTTCTATTACTTCTTTGCTTTTATTTATAGAGAATTTATTTATAGTGCCTGTTGTAAATGTAATACCATCACTATCTATAATAGCATATTTATTATGGCAATCTTGGTCAACATCACTTTTAGCAACAGCTTGACCTTCTACATTATAGCTAGACCACTCAGAAGCCTTATACACTCTTCCGTAGTGTATTGCTCTGATTTCAAAAGTTGTTGTGTTATATTCAATAACCATTTTATTCTCCGTTATATATTTTTGTATACTTTCTTTGAGTATACTGTTCTAATTTTTTTGCCACTACATTTGTATTGTCAAAATTTTTTTCATCAATCCAGAATTTAGTCGTATTTGGATTATTATCTAACACTTCTAAAACTATTCCAGAGAGATTTGGTTTATATTCATCAGGTATGTTCTCATTTTGAATCCACCCACAAAAATAATCTTTACAAGATTTTGGAATTAAAGTATCATAAATACTACAACCTGGTTGAGTACAATATTTACACCAAACTCCTGGTGATTTAAATTTATCATCAATCCATACTGGTAAAATCCTGCAACATTGACTACAGTCTCCACAAGTTCTCATGAAGAAATGCAAGTAGTAGCAAGTGCATAATACACTTTTCTAGTACCAGTATTTGTTCCTGGCCAGTCTCCATCATCATCTGCCAAAGCTTCTGCAAAAACCTGAACTCTTAGCAAACCAGTAGTTGTAGTATGATAAGGAAATAACTCCCAACGAAATCCCATAGAAGTTCTAAAGTCTGCTGAAGTGTTTTTCCAGTTATACATTCCTACAGCATTTTGTATAGTAGTATCTGTTATTACTGAGGTTTGTACAAAAGCTAAAGGACATCTATCATTACTTCCGTCATTAAAATCTGCTCTAGGATAAGTAATTTCTACACTATCACGAAACTGTGTTTGTCCAGTACTCGTCAGATTTATAGATACTTCTCCTCTGTGTTTTATATGAAAAGATTGTCCAAAGGTTGAAGTTACAGTTCCTACACTATCCGATAAATCACTTCTAAAAGCAAAATCATCATGAGTAGTTCCTAACACATTTTTTGTAGGCTTTGATACAAATAATCCAAAAGGATTGCCTGATAAAGCTGGGTGTCTTCCTAATAATACTCTATTTGCCATTATGCTTTTTCCTTGAAAATTAATACATTTACTAAAAAATCTTTTGCAGAACTACTAGGACTTGTTCTGTTAATTGTGCATCTTCCTACACCACTTCCTTGATCTGTTAATTCTATTGTGTAATTAATATCATTACCTAAATCAGCAGTACTATTTAAAGCTCCTAATGCTCCTCCAAATATCGCATAACTTGCACTAGCTCTTGCACTACCACTTGCTTGAGAAACACAACTTACATCACTTGCAGTTTCACTAGCTCCAGTTATTTGACTGCCAAAAGCAAAAGCAAAATTTCTGACACTAAAGTTACTATAATCAAAACTAACACTTCCTCCATTATTTGAAGATGTTGTAGTTACTTGATGCCAACACAATAACTGTGCTTGTGAAGCAGCTGTTGAATCAAATAAAAACTCACTTTTATCTGAAGCTAGTACATTATCTCCTGTGGGAGAAACAAATAAACCATACCCATGATTTGGGTGATTTCCAAGTAATACTCTATTTGCCATTATGCACCTGCCTTTATTTTATATACAATACATTTAAATGTTTTTCCTGAAGTACCAGCACCTAACGTTCCTGGATAACTGTGACTGGCTTCACCATGAGGGTCGTCATAGTGATTAATATTTCCAGCTGTACTATATAAACGTTTATACAACCAAGGAACTATTTTTATTTGGGTTCTTGTTACAGTTGCTCTCCATTCAGATCTTTTAAGTTGACTTCTACCTGCGGGTCCACCACCGCCGCTTCCGCCGCCCATGCCCCCTCCACCACCAGGACCAGAGCCACCTCCAGCAGATCTACTCCAATATGATCTTATTCCTTTAACTCCTCCTCCAGAAACTATTTCACTTATGTGTACAAAAGGTATATAACCCAAATCTGTTATAGTACCTGTGCCATCAAAAGGGCTAGAGCTTGAGCAAGGTATATCAATTATTTGAGAAATACTACCATGACCATGTGGAGACTCACTATTAAAAATAAGATTAATTTTATCATCACTCACAGCGTTTTTACCAGGCTTACTTATATAAAGCCCGTGTCCATGAGTAGAGTGATTTCCTAATAATATTCTATTTGCCATAATTAATCCGTAATTAAAATTCTATTATTACCACCATCTAGTACAATATTTCCACCACCAACTGTTATAGTTGATGATGCATTTATTCTATCTCCATTTATTGATCCAGATACAACCATATCTCCGTCAATAAATGCTGTTACTGCACTCCAAGAGCTTCCACCATATTTAAACGCATTTACAGCTCCACCATGTTGCATCATAACAACATCATTTGCTACTGGGTTTCTGCCTGCTTTCGCATTCCACTCAGAATCCGTAGGTGCATCAGTGCCTCCTGAATCTGATATAATTAAAAAGGTAGGAAGATTAGAACTACCTGTTGGTCCTGTTGGTCCTGTAGGACCTGCTGGACCTGTTGGGCCTGTAGGACCTGCTGAACCTGATGGGCCTGTTGGACCTGTTGGACCTGCTAATGAGAACGTACCTGCTAGTGATAAAGCTCCTGAACTTGCAGTATATTTTAAATGGTTAGTATTATCTCCTAAGAAGAAATTACCTGTGGTATCCATATAAAAACCGTTGTCATTATCTGTAAACTCTGTTTTATTTGGAGTATGAAACTTACCTGTTCCACCAGTAGCACCAAGCTCCAAAGAACTTGATACTTTTATATTATTTGTAAAGTTTGTATTTGCAGTTATTTTATCTGCACTTAGTGTACCGTCTACAATTACACTTCCATCAAAAGCATTAAGAATGACATCAGTAAAATCAGCCCCGTCTGCTTCAGAAGCTGTAGTAGTAGCTGTGGCATTATATACTCTTGTTCCTTTTATTCCAGCACTTTTATCTACTAGTGTAACTCTATCATTTGGTCTTATAGTATTATCTGCGGCTGATGCAATTACTAGAGCTGCTGCTTCATTTGCAAGAGTATCACTAAGTGATGATGCTTCATCACACCAAGCAACTACATCTGCAGCACTTAAACCAGAGGTATTAGCTTCTTCATATTCAAATACTCCACCATCACGAACCCCGTTTGCTCCTGCTGGACCTGTTGGACCTGTTGGACCAGTGGCTCCTTCATCTGTTCTAGTAATTGTTACTTTTGAAGTATAACTACTATTTGCACCTGCAGTCTGTTCGTCTGATGTAGCATTAACTGTAGCTGTAACAACAACAAGAGTATTATTACCCATGTTTGCTTTTGATAATACTCTGGTATCTCCTGATCCTGTTAATGTAACACTTGGACTAGTACTAAAACTTACAGCATTTGTTAAATTATGTCTTTGTGCAGTAAATGTTATGTTATCAGGACTCTGAATAGTACCACTTGAGTTTGCAGAAAAAGTTAGCGCGTCTGCTTGAAGCACTACATCATATAAACTACTTGGTATTATAGTTGTTGCATTTGCAGAGCCATGAAAAGCACTAAAGAAAGTTTTTTGTTTTCCTTTTTTAATTATTGTCTTTTTAGCTCTTATCCAATAGTAACGAGTAGCACCATCTTCCCCCACATTATGTTGAAATGTAGTTGCTGTGCCTTGTACAGTTGCAAGTATACTTCCATTTGATGGAGGATCATTATTGCTTGTATTAACCCATATCTCTGTTTGACTATTTGCTGTAGTTCCACTAGCATTTGTCCAACTTAAATTAATTGAACCTACTGCTCCTGCAGTTGCAGATAAACCACTTGGAGTTCCTGGAACAGCTTCAATAGGTGATCTAGTATCTTCGTTAAGAATACTGGGTAATCTAGGAGGTGATATACTATAAAAAGTATCATCATATTCATCTGCTGATATTGTAGCTGTGCAATCTACATTATAATTAATATTTTTAATTCTAAAAACTTTGCCTGAGAAACCAAACTTCTCATGAGTTATCTTTACAGTACTACCAGCTTTTAGTAATAAAGCTTTTGGACCCATCATAAAATTAATACTCATTCCAAAACGAGACTTTCTTAAAAAGTTCTCAACATTCATACGAGCATTAAAATAGTTACTTATTGCTGGTTGATTTAAGCTTCCTTGTTTTACTACCATTTTATCAGCTTTTAACATATTAGCATCATAGAAACTAACAGATTTACCCTTCCATTGAACACTAGGCATTTCTATTTGTGAGTTTACAGTATTATATGCTTTTGATACACCAGCATCTTTTAATGATATATTTCCAATAATATCTGCTTCAGTAATAAATCTAGGATTTATTTCTGCTCCTACTAGGTATCCTGTATCTGATCCTGTTGCTATATCTGATGAAATCGTATCTGTGGTGGTAGCTATATTTAGTACATATTTTCCACTTTCATATGTTAACATACCATTCATTTGTGATAAAAAGCCTGACACAGTACTTAATATAGAATCAGAAGTATCTACTACTCCAGATAGTTGATGTCTAGTAACCCACCTTTGATGGTGTTGTTCCCAACCTAATAGTCTCCAGTATTTAACAAAAGACATATCATATAAGCTATGAAGAACTGGATTTACAAATTGAGTACCTTGAGCATTAGCAGTAGTTTTTGTAACATTTAAAGCAGTAGAAGTTATTACAGTTGCACTAGATGATTGTGATATTTTGTAAATTGGAAAAGAGGTTAATTTACTACTATATCCTGTGCCACCACTACTTCCTGTTGGTTTAGTGCTTTTTGTACCTGCAGATGTTACTCTATAATAACCCTCACTTGTACTTATAATATCACCAACTTCATATGAGTGACTATTTTTTATAAATTCTTTTGCAAAACTGCCAAAACACTCTTCCATTATAACAGAAGTAGCACTACTAACAGATGCTTGTACTCGACCCATAGACAGTATTGTACCGCTAGTAGTGCCATCAGATGTCAGAACGTATCTGTCTCCCAATGTAGCACTTCCTGATTGTATTGTTAGTGTTTGAGTACCTCTACTATCACAAACTCGTGCTGCTGCTAACCAGTCTGCTTTTGATAGGTCATTATCTGTGTCTAATCCTTTTCCATAAACTTTTGAAGACATGAAGTCCATTAATTGTATAGCTGGATTGACAGATACTCTTAAATCTTTTCTTGTAAATATTTTATATGTGTAAGTAACTCCAGATCTTTCTTTTGGAGCATCTCCTCCGTCCCAAGGTATTGATACACTAGCAACTCTAGTTGATCCTATGTAATCTTGTATAGTACGAGTTTGTACAGTAACTTCTCCTGCAGCATCAATCGCAGTTAACTCTATTTCATAACCATTATAAATATCATTAGTACTACTAGCACTATCCGCTAATTTAATTTGGTTTCTTGAAATAATTGTTTGGTTTTGTTGTGTACTTGCATTTACGCCTGTTAAACCACCAACACCTGTAAAAGTTATATTAGTACCAGAACCTCCTGGTTGAGTTATTTTTACAGGTATACTATCACGCACACTTAGCTCTAAGTCTTCTATTTGACCATCTGTATAACCCATATTCATTATATCATCAATACCATACCACTTAGGTCCATCAACTGTCCATAATTCAGTTCCTACATTACCAGATATTACATATGTTGGAGGAGAGTTACTAGGTGAGGTTGTTGCTATTGTTGTTGCTGATAGTAGGGTGCTTACAGTTCCTGTAGTTGATGTAAAGTCTGCAGTATTCATATGCCATTCTTGATTAGAGGCATTTTTCATATAAAAACTTTTTATTGCAGGAATACCATCAGTATAGTTTAAGTTTGGTGCATCACTAAAACGGAATCTATATTCTGTTTCACCACCAGGACCAATCTGTTCCCACTTATCTATAATAAATACGTCTGCATTTAAAACAGCATCTCCTGTAGTATTATGTAGTGTTACAGTATCTCCTACTTTAAAATTAGCATGAGATTCAGA
>TARA_R100001443_G_scaffold89172_1_pt1 | contig 12504 bp, 5 predicted proteins | sample TARA_R100001443 | Tara Oceans TARA_R100001443 (sample SAMEA2622142) | marine metagenome | biome: marine biome (ENVO:00000447); feature: deep chlorophyll maximum layer (ENVO:xxxxxxxx); material: "saline water (ENVO:00002010), including plankton (ENVO:xxxxxxxx)" | depth 50 m
CCTATATTTAGTGGAACAAGTGGCATGGGCAAAATTACATATAATGAATTAGCAGCAAATATGCCTCAGTTTAAAGACTTTGCTTTTGGAACTGATGATAGTGATTTAAATGTAGTAGCATACGCTCCTACTTTAAATAGAATTGCTTATAGTTTAGCTCTTATTTCTGAAGGTGAAGAAGCTGAAAAAATAAGAGATATGGGTCAAGATAGAGCTAACGTTGACCCATTAGTAATGGAAGATCGTGTAAAAACAATGATTGTTCGAAACACTAAAGAAACTAATGGCAAACAACGTTACGGAAAATATAATCGTTCAGGGAATAGAACTGACAACACACCATTTGTTATGATAAAATTATATAACGATATATTTAATGAATATCAAAATGTTGTTAACGAAACACAAAACGAAGGAACACAACCTGTATCTAAAAAAGGAAGATTGACAGGAGGGTTTAAATAATAATGTCAGACAGAATACCTAAAAATTATATAGATCCAATTAGTGGCGTACCTCTTGGTCAAATTATGGATGATAGCGAAGGTTTCGCTCAAGTAATATTTGACCCTAATAGATTAAATGGAGATGTAAAAATATACGAAGGCATCCTTAATCAATTTGACAAAGATTATAAAGAGGTTATGAAGATGGATATACAGCGTACAGATAAACCTGTGCGTAAAACATATAATTTAGATACAGATGATAGGTTTAATAATAATTATAATCATATAAAAAAAGTAACAGGACAAGTAGCACGAGAAAAAAACTTTGGTGTCAATACTCCTAAAAATCAAATGGAAAGATTTACATCAGAATGGGCAAGTGAAATAGGTGGTTTAATGAATTACCTAGAAGGTTATTTGCCAGATAAAAAAACAATAGAAGGTAAAGAATTACATAAAAGATATAACGCATTATTAGATGATGTTTTTGAAAATTTTTATGTACCAGCTATAGAAAAACAAGCTGAGATACTTGAAACAAAACATTCTATTGATTCTAAAGGTGATTGGTGGAATAAAACTATAGGCTCTGCAACACAAACACTTGGTACTGGTTTACAGGTTAAATCAAGTGATATTGCAAAAGTTGCAACAGGAGCTATGAACATGCTTGACCCTACATCTCCAGTAAGGATGGGTAGTGGTAAATGGAGTCGTTATGCAGAAGACTTAGCTCAAGAAATATATGATGCAGGAGATAGTATAGCTGGTTGGGGTGGAAGAAAAATGGAAGGGGCTAAAGAACCTACTGGTGTTTATGCAGAATCTTTTGTAGATAGAATAGGTAAAGATGGTGTAAAGACTTTTTTAGATGCTAGTTACGTTGGATATAAAGTAGGAGAAAATTTAGGTAGTCAAATGTTTACTACAGCTCCAACATTAGCTTTACAAACTGCAGCACAATTAAATCCATATGTTAGAGGTATGGGTCTGTTTGCAAGAACAGGAATGGGGCTGTTAGCATCAACACCAGCACTTGCAGTTGGTAACGTTATGGAAACAGGCGATGCTTATCAATCAGCAAGATCACATTTATTAAATCTAAGACGACGAGCTAAAGGTGAGTTGTCATCTATTAGTTCTAAAGATGCTGATGCTATGCAAGAATTTAATGATATGTATTCTGTTTATTTAAATGAAGCTGTAACTAAAACAGTAGATAAGTTAGATGACGATGATATACATATGATTTCTAAAGAAATAGCAGATGCTTATGGTTATCTTAGTACAGGTATAGAAGCATTAGGCAATTTGCCACAAGCTGGTATATTGGCAAGAGGAGTAGCAAATAATCTTGGTATAGAATTAGGGAAGAAAGAAACTAAAAAAGAATTAACTAAATACGTTACTGATAGTTTATACAAACGTATTATGAAAAACAAAGTAAGCAATGTAGCAGCTAGTGGTGTAAGCGCATATGTCCAAGAAGGCTTAACTGAAGGATTGCAACAATTTACACAAGAAAATATTCTATCTAGAAGATTGCCAATGAAAGATGTAGAGATAGACCAAGTGTGGAATGCTGCAATAGCTGGAGGATTTAGTGGAGCTTCTATAAGCACAGGAGTGCAATCAACATTTGCTCTTGGTGCTAAAATAGGAGAATATAGAGATAATAGAGCTTACGAACAACTTGATGAAGAATATCAATTTATAAAACAAGAAGCAAGAGATAAGACTAGTTATGACGATACTATAAGATTGTATGGAGCTATGGGTGTAGGATATAAAGACATTGGTGAATTTATATCTAGTAGATACAATGAGGATGAACAAAAAAGCATTAGGTTAAAAGTTAAAGAACGTTATTTAAATATGCGTTCTGATATAGAAAACCTTAGAAACAATCCTCAAGGTTTAATAAGTCTTATAAAAAACAACAAAGAAGAAATTGGTAGTGTTGTTGATTTAAACGAACCTTTTTTACAGGCTTTAGGTTTGCAACCATCACAAATAGCTGATGTACTTGGTGTAAAAATATCTGACCTTAATCAACAAAAAGGTTTTAATTACGAAAATGTACAAAAAGAAAGACAGCAGTCTTTAGATGAAAGCTCTACAGATTTTACACAACCACCTCAAAGAGTAGATGGTTCTCAAGCAGATGACCCTACAGTTGGTGGACCCGACCCAACAATAATGGGAGATCCAACGGTAGATTTTGACCCAACAGTGTTTCAAGAAAAACAAGTTGAAAGATTGCAATCTGAAATAGAATCTTTAAAACGAGGCTCACAAAATACACATTTATCTCCAGAAGAACGAACAGTTCAAATAGAGGCTTTAGAAAATGAGATAGATAAATTGCAAATAGGAATCATTCCTACTAACGCTCTAACTAAATCTCCATCAGAAATGACTGTAGCTGAATTAAAAGACCTTGCTAAAGAACAAGGCAAAACTGGTTATTCAAGATTTAGTAAGAAACAACTTGTAGAGCTGGTAAGTGAAGAAACACAAGATGAGCCAGTAGTTAAACAAAGTACATCGCAAAACGCTATTAATACAGCTGCTAATTTTGCAGCTATGATGGGTTCAGAAGGCATGGGTGCATTTAATATATCAGATAGTTATGATGCGTTAGAGTTACAAGATTTAGAAGAATTAAATCCAGGTTTTGTTAAACAGCATGCTGAGAAAAAAGGTTTAATAACTGAAAATAAATCAACAAGTGAATTAATTGAAGAAATAGTTGAAAAGTTTCCTAAACAAATGAATATGGGAATGCCATTAACAGTTAGTCAAAAAGCTAAATGGAATAGAGAATTTAACAAAGCTTGGATAACAGCATTAGATAATGTAGAAAATGTAGAAAGAATGGAAGGATTCTTTAGAATGTGGGTAGAAACTAAAGTAGGTCCATTGCTACCTGAACCATTACAAAAACATTTTTTAGAATGGGCATCTAATAAAAATCCAGCACAAATAGCTATGGGTGAAACATACTATAAAGTAGCTGATACTTTTATGGGTCTTATATCTTCTGATGATAAATTTAGTAAATTTGCTGAAAGCGAAATAAAAGAAGTAGAAAATGCTTTTGTTCGTGGTGAAGAATATTTAATGGAAGCTATATATCAAGCTGATATAGAAAATGCAGATATACAAATAGAAAACTTTACGCATTTAAATTCAAGATTTTTTGAAGCTATGAATGTTACGTTAGACAATGATATGATAAGATCTATTGAAAAAGCAGCTGAAGACAACGATACGTTTGAAGGTTTTGTTACAGAAATAAGTAAAAAAGATTACAGTTTGTTAAGTCCAGATGGTGAAACACCAAGTGATATTGTAAATAAAAACTCACCTTTAAAAAGAAGATTAAGACAATACTATGTATCTAACAGATCTGAAAATAATGTTATGATTAATATGGGTGAGCGTGAAAATGGACAAACTCCTAAACAAAAAGCTGTTTATTTAAATATAAATAACGGTTCTAAAGGCTTTACTTATTTTATTAAAGATGCAAGTAAAGGCAAAAAACGTTTACCAACAAACGCCAGAGCAACAATGGCAGATAAATTTGTTGAAACTCCAATAGTTTGGTTAAATGGTAGTGACTTAACTGCGTACAATCATATGAATAAAAAGTTTGAATCAATCTATGGGTTCTTATCTAAAGATTTAATGGATGGTATGATACAAGATGTATTATCACAAGATGGTGTTCATTATGTTCCTTTATTTGTTCGTGGTGATTCAGATCGTATGGCAATGATACAAATTACTGACGCTGTAAGAAACATGAATCCAGAAGAATATTGGGCTAAAGAATTAAAAGATAATAAAAAATACGAAAACATTAAAGAAATATACATGAAACCATCTAAGGCTTTTGGTGATGAAATGCTTACTAAGTTAGCTAACATACAAAGACATATAGCATACAAAGAAATACTTGGGGAAGACTATCATACATTATCTGCACATAAGGTTATGCAACGTATAAAAATATTATATACACCAGCTTTAACATTTACTGGTGGTAAACCAAGTTTAGTAAAAATATTAAATACTAAAAAAGCTTTAGAGGGTAAACAAAATTTTATAACTGAAACAACTTATGAAGATGGAACTGTTACAACTAAAAATTTAGTAAAGTTAATGAATGGGGTTATGCAGTATACTGGCGATGGATTAACTTTAACATCGGAAAAAGTTTTTAGAGAAAAATATCCTAATGAAATAGGTGCAAATCCAGAAGCATTTAGAGCAAAGACTGTAAAAGCTTATAGAGGTGAATTAGGTACAGCTTTAATGAAACATCAAGAAATGACATTTGATTTGCCAGAAAATGCTGTAAAGTCAGATGTAATACTTGGTGGTAAAAAAGTTGCAGAAGTTAGACGAGATAAAGGTCAAGTAAATATATTTGTAGCTGATGATGATGGTGGTTTTACAAAATATGTAGACCATTTAAATACAGATGATGAATCTAAGGTGTTGTTAGGAGATCTATCTAATTACGACAAAGTACATGAATTGCCATCTGAAGCTACTGGTCATATTATGTTAACAGAAGGAGAAAAAGTTAGGGCACCTTTTCCAATGCAGTTAACAAACTACATGGATAATAAAGATTTTTTAAATGCTTTAAATGATTTAATGGAAGACTCAGACAATTCGCAATCTACTATATCTAAATTAAGAAGAATGATGCAATTAGCACAGAATCCAGATAGATTAAATGAGTTTTTATTAGAAACAAAATCTAAATATCCTGATAGTGTACCTAGAATGATTATGGAAATGGCTGCATTAGGAGCTGGTCATCATGAATCTGTGTTTGATATAGGAAGAACTATAGTAAAGAATAGATTATTTTCTGAAGCTATGGATAACAAACAAGATGGTGGTGTTTTAGATTTTAGAGCTAGTTATACAAGAGATGTAGAAAAAGGTAAAATTATATTACCATACGATTCTCAAAATATGCGTGATACAGTTGCTAGGCAATTAGCTGAACAAACAGATGGTGATATGTTAAAAATTTCTAATTTACCTGTAGAAGAAATTAATAAGTTGCTCAAGAAAAACCCAGTTAAGATAAACTTAGTTAGACATCCTATACCATCTAGGGCTGGTTATCGTGTATTACAAGTAGAATCTTTAGATACTGGTATTGGTGATAGTTTTATTATCAACGATGAAGATGTTAAAGAAGTTTTTGAAGGCGACTTTGACCATGACACAGGACATATATTTACATTACCTTTTGCTATGCAAAGACAAATGGACAAACAACAAGATTTTGACAGTAAACCTACTAACCTTTCTCAATATGAAGGAATGGTTAAAGAAGCTAACTTAGGTTCATTAGATGAAACATTAGAATTAATGGTAGAAATGAGTGCTGGGCAAACAGCTATTGGTGAAATAGCAAATATGCAACGAGCAATAGGTATAGGGCAACAAGTCTTTGGCAGTATGGAAATAAATGGGAAAACAGTTAAGATGCGTTCTCTTGACGCAGAAATAACCGACCCGAAGGTAGGAACTATGTTGTTAGAAGATTTAATGAAACATTATGCACAAGCAGCATTTGATAATGTTAATCTTCGTTTATTAAAAGCCTGGGATTATTCTCAAGACAATATGATTAAAAAAATATTTTATAACTCAGATAATAGCCCAATAGATGATATACAAGTTCAAGTTTTAAAGGCAACATTTTTAAATACAATTAGAACTACTCAAGCAATTAAAAATAATCAAGAGTTTGGTAGCAAACTTGATTTAGATAAAATGTTAGCAAGATCAATTGATTATAAAAACTTTACTGAAAACAGAGAAACGTATTTAAGAAATAAAGGAAAAGACAAAAATATTGAGTTAGAAGATGGAGAAAAAGTTCCAGCTTCAGATTATATTGGTAAGATTAATATGAAAGATGGTCTGCATCCACATGAAAAATTAATTATCATGGTAACAGAAAGAGCAGATGCAATTCATAGGTTAGATTATAAAAATAAAAAATTACTTTATGATGAAGATGGTAATCCTATTACTGGTATAGACGTAGACGAGTTATTTAGATATAGTCCAGCTAAAATAAAAATGGCTCATGATTTAGCTACAAGAGAAGTAACTACAGATACAGAAAGATTGTCTATGGTAGAAGATGCTTATGGTGATATTATGGATAATTTAAATCAGGACCAGTTAAGAACTGTTTTAAAAGATATAGAAACTGGAGAACAATGGGGAGCTACTATGAGGCAAAATCTTATGGAGGTTTATGCTAAAATGGAAGAAAGCAAATCAGATGAAGCTCCAGCAAAAATAGCAAACAGTCTTACATGGGATTATAATAAAGATTTTGTAGACTTTACACAAAAGTGGCTTAATGGTTTTACTTATGATAATGGAACAGAACAAGCTGGATATAATCAATTAACTCCTGTAGCACAAGTATCTGCTACCTATCAATTTTTAGAAGGCATTATAGATGCTAGAGATGGACAAGGTAAAAATACAGTAAGAAAATTACCACCTATTTCTAGAAATACTGGAGAAACATTATTAAATCCAGATATTATGAGTAAATATTTTGATAAATATAATGATGTAATTACTGATGTTTTTGAAGATGGTAAAGAATATGGTATGAGACAACCAAACAAAACATTTAATAGATTATTCAAGGAGTTTTATAACTGTGAGTAGATGTACAACGTTAAATCAATCATTAGAAGACCAAAGATTACAAGAGTGGGCTGATAGGCATGCACGAAGAAATCAAATTGAGGGTATGTTGGGTGAGCAAAAAGCTAGTAAAACTGCTCGTTTAGTAAAATGGTTGTCAGAAAAACAACAAGATGTTCTTACTGAAAAAGAATTAAACAGTGCAATTAAAACATATGTAAAACCACAAGATAGAGAGCAAGCTAAATTAGCTCTTGAAATAATTTCTAGAATGGAAGCTAATCCGTTGATAGAAGATCAAATGTATTTTTCTATTCTTGAAAATTCTAGGTATTTATCTGAGAACGACATAGACCAAGTAGAATATACTGAAAATAAAAATGGTGATAGAGTTCCAGTATTAGATACATTACCAGTTACTATTCTTAGAAACATACAAGGCGATTTAAATGGAGCATTAAATGGTGGTAAAATGTTTCAAAATCGTAGAGGTGTATTAGGTAATATGCAATATGAATGGGGTTCTCCAAGACGCACCATGATGAAAGATCCATCTGGAACAATGTTTAAAGTAAACGAAGTTACTGAACAGTTTACTTATAATGCTCAAAGTTTTGCTAATCAATATTTATATGCTCCTAAAAGTAGAACTGGTACAAAAGTTCGTGATTATGGATTTACTACTATAGCTGGAGATGTTGATTTTTTTGCTGATTATACAATGAATATACCAGCTGAAGATACCTGGAAGTTGTTTTCAGAAGTTATGGAAGGAAGAACTATTTACGACCAAAGAACTGGTTTTATTATGAGGCATCAAGAAGAAGTAAAAATGCCTAATGGTCAATTTGAATGGAGAAATCTTAAACCATTTACATACAAAGAAAATGGTAAAGAAAAAATATTAAAAGGTTTTACACCAGCTCAATTACAAACATTTCAGCAAATAGAATCAGAAGCTAGGGAAATGTTTAAATTAATTGGTAAAGACATGGAGAATGAAATTTCTTATATATCGCAATCTGAAGGTGCATTAAAAAGAAGAGCAAAAGAAGCTGGATTAGAAGATTGGCTAGAATCTATGATAGGTGGAATGATTGATGATGAATTATTAATTGCAGGATTAAATGCTGGAGAAATGAAATCTGGCAAGTATTACCCTAGAATGTTTTTGCGTGGTAAAATTACTTTAAATCTACAAGAAGCTTTAATTAGTCAAGAAGACGCATTAAAGAAAAAGAAACAAACTTTAAATAATCCTGACTCTGGTATGGATACACCAACAAAAAAACAATTAGCTGATGAAATATTTGACCATGAATTTTCTATATTAGCTATACAAAGACAGTTAGATATGGCTTTTGATCAAAATCAATCTTACAGCCCAGCTACTGGAGATTATAATAGAACACAAAGTTGGTATAAAAATTTTAAAAATGTTACTAGAGTAATGAATCCTAATGATATGCGTTATGATGAAAATGTTATGGAGGATTATGTTAACAATGTTTCTAATGCAGTAATTAGAAATGATGCTATAATAAAAGTAGGCAATGCTTTATTAGATGCAAAGATAAATGGTTTTAATGACAATGTTATTGGCGCATCTAAAGATATATTTGATGCTACATTTTTTCCACAAAATGCTGCTAGTCAAATGTTTGGAAAAGATTTGAGAGCCTCTACAATATCTAAACAAGTTGGTCAAATAGGTATTCCATTAAGCGAAGAAAGAATAATAAACGGTTCTAATTCTTTATCTAATATGACTACTGCTAATGTTTTGTTTGGAATATTTCAAGGAGTTGTTAATTATTCTGCATTGTTATTAAAATTAGATAGAGTTGGTTTATCTGATTTTGTTAAAGCAAGTCATGAAATGACAGATCCTAAACGTAGAGATGTTTGGAGAGATATTGTAGCTAAGTCTGGTATTAATACTTTTTCAGAATTTGTAACTACATATTTTTCACATTCTATGAGACCAGATGAAGTTGCTGCTTACAAAACAGAAATAAATCAATTTAAAGCTATGGTAGAAAAAGCAGAAAAAACTGGTAATATTGCTGAAATAAAAAAATATAGAAATTATATTAAAAAACAAAAAAGTAAAATTGCTCCATTTAAAAGAGCTGTAGAACAAGCAGCTAATTATGTTATTACTAGAAATCTTTATTATAAAAAGAATGCACCTGTTTTAGGTAAAGTTTTAGAGACTGGTTCTTTATACGCTAAAGTAATGCCATCTATTAATGACACTGAACAAATGTTACGTTCTACTAGTTTTATTATAGGTGCAATGAATGAAGTAAAAACAGGTAGAGCTAAAGACATAAACTCTAAAGAAGCTATTGATGCTGGTATACAGATGGCTATGAATCTTGATTTTGGTTTATCGCATCAGCATGTAGGTGCAGCTTTAAGAGGTCCAATTGCTGGACAACAATTAAATAAAATGAAAATATGGCATGTACAAAAAGCTGGTTTTGATATAAGAACATTTACAAAGGCAGTACGTTCTATGACTCCAGATTTAGAATTGTCAAATGGTAAATTTAATACAAAAGCTATGAACGCATTTAGATTAGGTACTAGTGGTATAAAGTTATTAGCTACTAATCCATTAACTAAAGGTGTAGCTGCTGGTTTAATAGCAGGTGGACTTGGAGCTTCTATGCCATTAGCTTATTTAGCTACAGCAGGAGTTACTCTAGGTTCTAATAAATCAAAGAAAATGCGTAAAGTAAATAATTATGTAGCACATTTTAATAGTGCATTTATTAGACAAGCTATGGTTACTGGTTTAATGGATTTAGTTATATTTGGGGCACCAGCTACATTACTTGCTAACTCATGGTTAAAAAGAAATTTCTTTGCATCTGGTATGTCGAAAGGAATACAAGGTATGGGGTCTAGTGCTATATCATTAGGTATTGCATTAACACAAATTGCGGCAGGATTATTAAAGGGAGAGGAAGAAAAGGAAATTGAAAAACTTATACCAAGAGCATTGTTTCATACTCCAATTGGTATAGGTGCTGGAGCTTTGTACGCTGCTGGTAAATGGGCACAGGATGTTTATAGGCATGATAGAAAATATGAATTAGAAAATTTGGATCATTGGGAAGACAATCGTAAAAGAGCGTTATCTCCTTATATTCCATTTGGTAAGTTCGGGTATGGTGTTGCTGCTGAACCTGTGATTCGTCGTCTAAGCGGTACTTAAAACGCAAAAGCCTGTGGTTCTGTCCTTGACCACAGGCTTTGCTCACCCATAAGTTAATTAATTGCCCATATCAATTAACCACTACGAAATATTATAAAAAAAAACTATCTCTAATCAAGAGATTTTTTATTCTTTTTTACAAACCTTTCTAAAAACTCATCATAACGCATTACAATAAGTGGTTCTTCTCTATCTGCTTTGATTACTTGGGCATTTACATGCTTACTAGGTATCATCCATTGCCCCATAGCTTTTCTAACTTTAGCTTGAACTTTGAATGATTTACCTAGTAGTACGTCTACTTCTTCGTGCATGCCGAGAGCTGCGCCATTAGACGCATATGCTCTCTTGCATGCTATTCCCATGGCTTGGGTCATTAATACTATCAATCTTTCGAATCTGTTACCTTTTGCTTTACTTGGACTTGCCATTTCTAACTCTTTTCTTCGTCAATTGTTTTCATATAGAACGCATCTTGCAATTCTGCTTCTAGCTTATCTTGTTTTTTTGTTTCTGTAAACATAACAATGCCATCTATAATACCTTTTTTATAAGCACGTGCTTCTATAGTAGTGTCAAAAGCAGCCATAGGAGCATCTCCTTGGTCGTTTTTTAGAATCTCTTTCCAATATACCATGTATTTACTCATTTAATATTGCCAAACCTTTCTATTCGTTTAATGAACTCTTTAGCTTCATCATCATCTAGCTCATCTACTGAGTTTACAGTTTCATCTACATTTTCTATAAACGAAACTTTGTTACCATCAAAACCAAACACTAGTTTTTTGTTTTCACCATAACGAACTTTAGCTGCTACAATTTGTGTTTTGTTCTTACCTAGTGTACTGTTTTCATAATTTACTTTGTAATCATAATACACAAAAAGAACATTTTCTGCAACTTGTTCTATAGAGCCTGATTCTGCTAAATCACTCATCTTTGGTACTGGGTCAATACGTTTTTCTATATCACGATTAAGCTGACTAACAAGTATAGGTACAATTTGATATTGTTTAGCAAGCCATTTGTATTCATTCATAACTGTTTCTAGTTCAAATCGTCTTTGATCGTAACCATCCATTTTAATAAGCTGTATATAGTCATCAATAATTACATCTGGTTTGTGTCTTGCTATGTGAGTTACAACAGAATCTAAATCTCTTGCAGTGTCTATCATAATTAACTGGTCTTGATATGTTTTCATAACATTCATAACTCGCATTAATTCATTATAGCCACCTTTGTCCAAGCCATTGGCACGAATATCACTATAGCTTAGATTACCACTTTCTAGTACAACTAACTTTTTCATCATTTCTACATTAGTCATCTCACGATTAATCATAAGAACTTTGTGTCCTTGTTTAACAAAGTTTCTAACTAAATTAACAGAGAATGTAGTTTTGCCATGACCTGGTCTACCTGCTATAACAGTAACCTCGCCTTTAGTCATACCACCAGCTAGATTGTCTAGTTTATTGTAACCAAATCTAATATAGTTACCACCTGTTTTAATTGAGTCTAAAGTTTCATCTATAATTGATTCAATAGATGGATCTTTAATAGGACTTAAAGCTGTTAACGAATCAGTTGTTTTTTTTACTTTGCGTATTAATTTTTCAAATTCTTCGTTATTCTCGTAAGCACCTTTTTGTATTTTAATACTAGATTTAATTAACTCACGCTTTAAGAACCTCTCCAATATTACCTGTGCATGATGCTCAACGTTAGCTGTGGAAGGGATAGAACCAGACAAACCAGTTATATAGTATGCTGATACAGCTTGTTTTTCTTTGCTAGTAAGTTTAGACATTATAGCTATAGGGTCAATTGGAGATTTGTTCTTACTCAATTCTACTATTTTTTGCCATATTATTTTAGTTTTTTCATGATAAAATACATCTGGCTTTGGAATGTAGTCTTTAACTACTGTGTATAGTTCTGGGTTAATCATTATGCAACCAAGAACTGATTCTTCTGCTTCTTTACTATGAGGAAAAGCTTGGTATTCTTCTACACCTCGCATACATCACCTACACAATTTGAGTCATTACTCATTACCGACGATTCCATATCTCTTTTTTCTTTAATTTTATTTTTTATTTCTAGTATTGCT
>TARA_R100001443_G_scaffold77375_1_pt1 | contig 12500 bp, 8 predicted proteins | sample TARA_R100001443 | Tara Oceans TARA_R100001443 (sample SAMEA2622142) | marine metagenome | biome: marine biome (ENVO:00000447); feature: deep chlorophyll maximum layer (ENVO:xxxxxxxx); material: "saline water (ENVO:00002010), including plankton (ENVO:xxxxxxxx)" | depth 50 m
CGCCTTGTATTCCAAGCAAGGCGAGCGGTAGGGCTAGGCTCCCAAGTCTCTTTCGTGTTGATTGCACCTTGACCCGGACCACCTAGCATCATTGTTACGACAGGTGCACCGGGCATTATTTCCTTAACAATGTGAGAATCAGGAGCACCGTCACCTTTTGCACTGACACTAGCACCCGCTATATCGGATATAATACCATAAGCGAGTAGGTTTGAGTTACCGTTATCATCTTCATTGAATGAAAGTACACGGCCCCTTGACATCAAGTATTCTACTGACAAATGGTTAGATGAATCTTCATCTATCTTTAGTCTAGCCAGTTGTGTAAATCTTCTACGGTCGCTTGGTTGAACAGTTAAAGTTACTATATCTCCACTCATCTGATGCTCAATGATGTCAAATATCTCATGAACAGAAGTAGATTGGTTAGTAGTACCTGTACCTATGTTAATAGACTGGTTGTAGAGTTCTTCATTGTCTACCAAAGACGCAGTAATTCCAGCAGACACTCCGATGGCTGTTTCTGCAACAGAAGTAATTGTACCTAATACGGTCCCATCAATCTTATACAAACTCTGACCTGTTGAGAACTTAGTACGAGCGTCTACTGCATCAACGGTGATACTGGTAGCAGTTGCTGAATAACCACTGCCATTATTTACCAACACACCAGTTTTTTGCCGGTCATACTGAGAACTTTGTCTAATTATATCTGCTGTCTCTTCTAAAGTGTCTTCATAAGTAGCGGTTTTAATTATTATTTTACTAAACTGTGAACTCTTAGTAGATAAATTAGAATCAGATACCGCTATACCTTGAGGTGTAGTTTGTGGCGGGTCAGTAGATGCCAAAGGTAAGTAATTATCAGGGCACAGTGTTGTGTCTAAAGTTGTCTCTGCAACAGTGCCTTCTTCTGTATCTCCTTCTAAGTCTCCGCTTTTGAAAGGAAACATACCGGGTGCTTTGAACTCTACTATACCACCGGGAGAAAGTATATCCAAGTCTGCACTAGCCATATCAGTGTGTATCAAATCGAGTATAGATGTACTACCAGTCACTATTGTACTGACATCAGGTAATGTCTTACTAACCATTAGACAAGGTCCATCCATCGCTAGTTTAACAATCGCTCCTGTAGTATCGACTGCTTGAAAACCGGAGTCTGTATTCGCACTGAATGTAATCTTATTGTCACTATGGTTTAGAGTAGCAGTAATGTCAGGGTTAGTAGTCGCAACTACTCCTCCTATTGAAATAGAGGTTGCTGGCAAAACTGCTCCGGTTTTGCCAAAAGACTTGATACTTTGTAATTTAATAATAGTAGCGGTACTGGTAAATGAAGAGTCTATCCTAGATACAGCCGCAGTAGGGAAATCTACAGAGTTGTGACAAATTGCATTGTAGTGAATCTGTACAAAGGGAGCATAGTCGTAACTAGCCAAAGAAGGTACGCTCAGTATAGCAATCCTAGACTCGTCAGAAGGTACCAGTTGTGCCTTTGAGTTTTCAGCAACAGTATCGGCACCCAATGCTTTCAATGCAAATGCACTAGGGTCAAATGAAGTCCCACCTATCGCAAGTAGACCTCTCTGAGTATCAGAAATGTCACTCATTCCATTTTCTACGACCGTGTTAACTTTGGTCGAATAAAAAGTATTTTCTAACTTGACAGGTTCGTGAGAATCAAATGCAGATATTTTAGAGTTTAGAGGCACAGTTCCTCTTATATCAGAATACTGCGATGAAAAAGATGCGGATATTACATCAGCCGAAGCATCTAACTTCTTATCAACTACTAAGTCAGATGCGGGAGGCAAATAGCCCATGAAAGGATGGCTCTTTACATGATTGAGAATGTGTCTACCGCTATGTCCTAAGTAAAAACCAGCACCGGGGTTAGTAGTAAATGCAGCGAACTTGTTGTGAACCGTGTTGTCAACGGCCATACTCATTGAAAACATAATCCCATGATTTTCAAAATTACTTTCATCTATACACACTTGGCCCTGTCTGTGTGAAAATTGAGTACCGCTACCTTGTGGCTGATACACATTACCGTTACCCCCGTCAACTAGGCAATCGCCCGTTACTACTACGAAGCGACCAGCATCATGTGCCTGTAATGCACCTCTACGACCAGTAGAAGCATTCGATGCAAAGTCAAGGTGAATTGACTCAACTGTGATAGTGCCAGCATCACCATCAACTGCCATGAGTCTTAGTCGCTCAGGGGCTTTGTTGGTAGGCTTACCAGTAGTAGAGACATAGCCTAGCGGGTTAACGATTATATTGTAAGGAACTTTTGGTATAGTCGCATCACTAGAAGATGTAGCACCGTGCACTTTTATTTTGTAAGAGCCTTGAGAACTCCAAGGACTTTGAGTTGTAAAATTAATAGCATTACCGACTACAACTGAGACTCCGTTCTTAAACTGATTAACCAAAGCAGTAGCGGCTGCTACGCCTATGTTAATACTTGAACTAGCACTAGTAGAAGCAGATATAGAAGGCGTAGTAGTTATCAGAGAAATAGGCTCAATAGGCTCTTCAAATCTCCAAAGTCCGATTGTGTCATCGCTTTTGACAGGAGCGAACTCACTCCTACCTGACTTCTTTTCACCTCTTGACAGATGGATAGCCTCAATAGTACCTCTGTACTCTCCACCTTTACCTCCTAAGTACATATTTGAAGGAGACAAAACTATCTGCTGATTCTCTTCAAACTCCTTAGCAACGACCAAGTCACCATTGATGTGCATTGATAGATAGCGGCGATTAAATGTAACAGTTACATTGAGTAACTCTCTATGCCCGTCGTTTAGTGCAGTAGAGTCATTTACAGCGGCGTCTGTCGCAATGTAAGAATTGTGCATATTGAGCGCAGGTTGTGGGAATAGTATACCATCCCAGTAAGCAAAATCTCCGTTAATCTTGTTAACAGGCTTTGCACTACTGATTGTATGTACGCTTTTTGTTCCAGCCGCTACATTTTCTAAATTAATCTCAAAAGTAGCAGGGGCGGGACTAGAAGGACTACCTACCGTTAGTCGCATCATATTTTCATACTCATAGACAATACCACCACAGTCAGGCATAATCCATGTTTCAAGTGTAAATGAATGTAAGGCGGCAGGTAAAGACTTTCTACCTTCGTCACTTTTACCATGTATCACATTTTGATTACTAGGTACCAAGACACCGTCAGTTACCCCATTGAAGGAAAGGGCGTATCCGGGGTCAATTACTATACTCATATCTATACCCCAATCACAAAGTCAGAAGCCATTAATTTAAGATTAAAGGCGTAGTAGTTGTTGCCAGCATCATACCGTACATGTAGTTTTTCAGGTATAATCCTAATACCACCGTCATTACCATGACCTACTGTTTGTAAAGTTACTAATGTATCACCGATAAGATTGCCTACAAAGTTAGTCAAAGTGCCAACAGCGCTTGCTAATTCTCCTAAAAAGAACTTTTCTGACCAATCTTCGTCTGTTTCGTCAACAGGGTCACCACCAAGGTCATGGGGTAGCAAAGAAGGAACCATCTTTTTAGATGCGCTGATAGTATTAGCCAACGAACCTTTGTCGTCAATTGACTGCGCTCCAAATGTAAGGAAAAAGTTTCTCGCAACTCCGGTCACACCTGAACTCTGAATGAGGCTGTCGTAAGGTATCTGTATACCTCTTATCAAATCTTCATTCTTTTTGGCATTAGAAACAAGCCCTAGTAAGTCTTGTACTTTGTCACCAGCAGATTTACTTTTGTTACTAATTGACAGGTTTTCAGCATCTGCTCCAAAGTATTCAAACCTAGCCTTGTTTGAACTTAAATTAGAATTAAAAGGATTACAAGGTCGCTTAGTCTGAGTATAACCATCTAGCGCTTTGTCTTTTTGAGTGACTGAAATCAAAGGTCCACTTACGGTTGTATCAAATGCAGATAAAATACTATTACCGTTTGTAGAAGTTATGTAATCGTTACTATTTACCATTGCATTATCGGAGATTTCCAAAGCATCCTGTACCATAAGTGCTAATTGTGCAGCAGGGTTACCACCAGCCGCTTTGGTACTAAGGTCCTTGATGGGTAATTCTACAATTATATCTTGTTTATTAACCGCCATACCTAGGTTAAAGATACCGCTTTGTATAATCCTTGGCTCTTCTCCATCGGTACTTGCTGTAGTATAGGTATTGTGTGCTACTTCGTTAGCATTAAATCGAAGTATTACATTAAGAGGAGTGCGAGTTATGGTACTAAGATAACCGCCTGTATACGCACGGCAAAAGTTAGGGAAAAAGTGCAATTCTTTATCGTGCAATGTTGCTTCAAAGATACTCATACCGAGTACATCAATGAAGTATTTTTCTGAGTCATTTATAGGCACATTCATTGTATCTAAAGTAATAGTCGTAACTTTACTTGCATCGCTATTCAGAGTGATGTCAGTTAAGTGACCTACTAACTGACCTTGTCTAGTAAAAAGTGCTGCTTTGAAACACAATATATCTTCATCATCTGCAAGTGTAACTCTAGCACTATCTACTGTAATGACAGTTGTAGTTAAGTTAGTTACTGTCCCAATCAACGCACCTGAACTTTTGTGTATTCTATCACCTATTCTAATTACTGTATCACCGTTGCTGTTTAGTAAATTACCATTAGATATAGAATGAGAAGATAAACCATCATATGCAATCGCCGTCGCTCCTACCGAGATACCTGAACCGTTGTTAACTTCTGCACCAGTAAAAGGGCCATGTTCTTGTTTGTTACTTATGCTAGATATATTATTTTTAATCGCCTGTTCTAAGGTAAAGATACTTACATCATCAATGTCTATTATATCCACCACTGTGCTAGAACTAGTTGTTCCAAATTGTGCATTTACTGAACTTCTTAACTTGATGTTATCAAAAAAACCAACAATAGTATTATTCCCGTGAATGTCGGTAGATGTACGACTAAGGTTGTCACCAAACTTAGAAACAGTTGTTGGAAAATTAGAAGCAAAGTTAATCATAACTGAGCCGCTTAAATTAGAAGAAGTAGTAGATTCCGATTCAAAAGAAGGCTCGTCGTCTTGTAAAATACCTGCAATTTCAATCTCAATCGAAGGTGTATTTGTATCAATTGCGAATCTTTCCATATTAGGAGTAGGAATAGTACTTGCCTTTCTATCAACCGCGATGTCAATAGATTGCGCCTCCAATGGTATTTCTATCTCCCCTTTGGGACCTGCTAGTAATCTAATTGGTAACGCCACTTTTTCACCTCATATTGTTATATCAGCCGCTACAAACTTTAGAGAAAACTCATACGCTTTCATCTCCGCATCTCTATGCACATTGAAGTCAGTCACTATACCGCTTATTCCATTCATACGGCTACCTGTAGCCCAAGGTGCGAATAAATTAGACGCATGGGTATTGTTAGACATTGCTAATTTACTAGCAGTTAAAGTGGTACCTGTTGTCAAAAAGTGGTTACGCTGCGCTACTTGAGAATCAAGACCACTTTCACCTTTGGTAACTTTGCTATTGTAAGGTATTTGTATGCCACGGATATAATCACCTGATTCTACTTCACTGTAAAGGCTCTCTTGTATATAGTCTACAAAGTTTCCAACAAAACTACCCAATCCACTTGTGTTTGCTGTTCTAAAGTTATTACTATTGGCAAGTATACCTAATATATCTTGTACCTTGTCACCAGCAGATTTTACCTTTTTACCGGACTTGCCGCCAGTAAAGCCTTGTACTAAGGGCATGTTACCGGGACTCAAAGTATAATTTATTGTCTCGTTAACACGACCAAGAGAAGTAGCATATAGTTGAGTTATAGTTAATCTTGTTTGGTGACCGTGGCTAGATTCTCCAATGTCTATGCTGAAAACTTTATCTAAAGTAAAACTACCCAACGCATCTACAGGTCTGTCTCCTAATTTGAGCGTAGATGTTAACAAGTTCTTTACTAAAAAAGCAATGTACTCGTCGCTTCTTTCGTATACAGTTGACCCCGCTCTTGCAGTAGAGCCGTCTTGGTGAGTAGTGAACTCAGGACCACCATAACTAGCACCAGCGTCTGTACCAGCACCTATGTTCTTTATCGTAGCCATTAGACATGGACCTGCGTAACTAGAACTTTGAAGGTCACCTGATAAATTATCACTGGCTGCTATCCAAACCTTATCATCAGTGGCGGGATAAGCCCCACTAAATGTGCAAGTTATTGTACTGCTATTAACTGCGATTACTGTTGCTATTGTATTAGTGCCGTTACTGCCAACAAAGCCGTTGCTATTTCTAAATATAATTTTATATGTAGAAGAACTACTAAGTTCAAAGTAATGTTGTGGATTTGCACCTGAAACTGTTAACACATCGCCGCTGCGATTTGTAATCGTCATGTCTGTTTCTCTGTTTCTATTCACATAGCCATAAGGTTCCTTAATAGACCCTAACTTCGTAGTATCAAACCCTAATCTAATTCTATTACTGTCGTCTGTATAACTAAAGTGAGCGTAAGGATGCGCTCCTCCAGTTTCACCTGTTATGGGGATGTTATATTTTTTAGAAAGATAGCCTTCTACTTGTTGCCTTTCTACTTTAGTTAATACTCGGCTGTAAATCAAAATCTCGTATATATTACCAGTAATGTAGTCTCCACTTGAACCTGCTCCTATAACCGTAGCATCGTCATCGACTACATCATAATCGTCACCAGTGTCAGTATCTTCTTCAAATCCTTTATTGTAACTGTGAGTGGTATGACTACCGCCCACTTCATCGGCGGTATGACAATGTAACTGAGGCTCGTATTGTATCAATGTAGCATCAGTATCTGATACATCATCAGCACCGTCATTAAAGACAGAAAATCTAATTTTATTAATACTACCAAGTCTATAACGAACAGTCCATCCTTTGTCACTACCTTCTCTTGTACTAATAACATGCTGGTCAGTATCGGCAGAAAAATTAGTACTGTTTGCTACAATAAATACAGTCAATTCTGCTGGATTGATACCTGCATGATAAGGTACATCGAACTTAGCAGAGCCGTCGAAGTAGACAAAGGGCTGCCCGTTAGCACCCCCTGTTCTATATCGAGGAGAGCCGGACTTCGTGCCTGTTATCCCATTTCCACTAGAGTCGACCCAAGTATTTACAACTGAATTGAATGAAAGAGTACTAGTATCGACATTAGTAGCAGTGATAGCATCTGCCTTGAACCAAGCACTAATTCCCGAAGTAACTGGGTTATTATCAGTTGTAGCAGTTTTTTCAGTCCAATATCCTACTGGTAAGTCAATGTACTTGTCTTTCCAATTTCCATAATTCAATATAGAAGGGGCGACAGAAACCATGCCTCCAAAGTTAGTACCTGTATTAGTGCCAAAGCCAACTGTGTTGAACAAACCAAAACCGGGTTGAGTCAACCCGTCACCATCAGTAGGTCCACCTTCGTCATCGGGCAAAGTAAGGTCTTGTGGTTGATAAAAGTCTATTACGGCCTGTGCTTGTGAAGAAGTCTCTTGACCTTCATCGTCAGTAAATACCCCTTGTATTTCAAAAGCAACTGCGGCTTGGTTTAGGTCAATCCCCATCTTTTTAGCCTGTAGTAAAGGGATAGCAAAGTTAGATTGTATACGCTCAACAACCATGTCTATGCTAGTCGCATCTAAGGAAAGTGTATCTCCGTTCTCTTGTACGAGACGGATTGGTACTCTTTCCCCTGCTTCTGCCAAACTTAACCACTCCTACTAAATCCGCTACTGCTAAGCGGTCCACCGATTTTAGAACGAAGTTCTTTAGTTACCATAGCGCTAATTTCCTTGGCTAATGCTCGCTTATCTGTTCTGTCAGTTATTCCGCTGACATCTATCTTTAGATTAACTGTAACATTATTTTGCTCTTCTTGTGCGCCCGCCTTAGTTGGTAATCGTCTTTCTGCACTAGGTGCTTGTGGCGCTTGTCGAGCAGTCATAGTTTTTTCAAGACCTTCTTGGACTCCTTTAATAGATTCCTCCATTTGCTTGAAAGGCTCTATACCGCCCATCTGTCTAAGTGATTCTCTAAGGTCAGTGCTGTGTGACTTTGTCATAGACATACTGTTAGTGAACTTATCCATTTGGGTTTGAAGTGCTTTCATATTTTTCTGCGCTTCTTCACTATATCTCTTAAAGTTCTCCATCGCATCGACGGACCTTGGGTCAATTTCTCCATCTACCATTGGCTCCCCTCCAGTGGTGGGACAGTGTCATACCCCAAGTAGACTTTGTTTTCTGAGACTTGTTCTTCTCCCTGCATAGCCTGTGCCCAATACAAAAGTTGCTTAGCATCATCTATCTCCAAATCTCTAACCTCCTTTATTCCCATTCCGTAGTGTGTCATTAGTAGATATTCCATTCCTTCTTTTTGAAAGCGAAGCCGGTCAGTTACTGTTCTCCCGTAGACGAACCGTTTGATGTTGCCAACTTCGCTTCCCGAAAAACTAGCCAACCCATAACTTCGCTAGGTTCAGGTAGCAGCGCAGTAAGGCTTTGGCCTTCACTAGGCGTTAATCCTTCAATGTCTATGTAGTCGTCGCAGACTAACCACTTTTCAAAAGCATGTCTCCAGTATTGTGAGAAATCCATTGTACCATCCATAAGTAACGGCGCAACTGCTTGTACATCAAAGAATGTCAAGCGTTTTGCTGTAATTTCTAAAGGTCGGCCATTTATTTTTATTTTATTCTTCTTCGGTGACATACTTACTCACTTCTTTATCATTTGATGCAGCCTCTTCTGAGGGGGCATCATTAGCAAGGTGGGCGAACGGGTCGTCGCTGGCTTTCCCTGCTTCGGGGTCAAAGAGGTATTCTCCTCCTTCTTCTTCTTCTTCTGCCAAATCTACTACAGGCGAGTGAAGGTTTTTCCAAATCTTCAACGGCATAGTATCATCTCAACAGTGGTAAAGCGTATCTTCGCTTATGACTTTTAGGTTCCTAGGCTCTAGCCTAATTTTAGAATGCAACAATCCCTTGTCATCAGGGACAGGTATAGGTGCTGCGGTAATAATATAATCATCTAATAATATCCTCATAGACTGAGCGGCGGTGTTAGCAGAAATGTCAGCAGTTGCTGTCGCCGGTTTAGTGAAGTAAAGGTGGATTAAGTTTCCAGTGGAACCTACTGTGCCGCTCTGTTCAATGTGAGTTCTTAATTGGTGGAATAGTGTAGCATCAGTTAAGACTACATCTATTTCCATCTCAAACTCTTCACGACCTTCACGAATAATAGAAGCGTTTCTAGTACCACCATAAGGTACTTGCTTGAGACTTAGTCCTGTACCGGTATCTGTGCTCTCTGCAACTGGGTTGCTTTGGATTGTATGAAATACTTCTACACCAGTTTTGCCTCTTAATTCAAAAGCACTGATAAATCCTAAACTAGAGCCAAATGCTTCTACACTACCATTGTAAAACATAAATGGTTTTTCAGTTCCAGTAGCAATACCTGATGCTTTCCTTGAAGTTTCATCAGTAGCCGTGTTTTGGAACATGCGGTGAGAATTATAACGGTCACCTTGATTTGCAGATTCTAAACGACCTGTATCTGTATAACAGGAAAGCGCATCAAAGATACACCTATACTTTAATTCAGCATCAACGGTAGATGATAATTCCCATTCTACTACTTTGCAGCCTCTAAAGATACGAGTCAATTGTTTACTATCTGTCGAGCCGCCCGGTGCATTTACGCCAGCGCCTGTTTCAGCAGAATAAGAACCTACATCTCTGTTTCTAATACTATGCTCTACGCAGAAAGAAGGAATGGTGTCTGCTGAAAAGAACAATTTTCTCACAGGCCATTTGATTAATTTAGAAGATAATATGTGAGGGCCTTGGTCTCCCGTTGCGTCGTATACTCTAATTCCAACAGGGTCGTTTGAGTGAGCAAATTGCCAAGGGTCATCTACGAATACTCTAAAGCCACTGGCTAAAGCCTCAACTGCAACTATGCGTCTGCACTCGCTTGTTTCTGCCCACTCAAAGTGATGAGCATCGGAGGCTAAACTACCACCACTGGCAGGGGGCCAATACTTGTTAGTATCTAATTCAGGAGCCTTGTATGTCGTAGTAGGGCTTCTCGTAGTGTCTTTGATTAGAATGTATTTACCGATTATGTAATCCGGGTCACCTGCTGTAAGATTGAAAGCGCTTGCGCCGGAAGGGAGGCTACCAAACCCTAAGTCAGGAATGTCAATGTAGGTTTGACCCGGAGACACTGTGTAAGTGAAATCTGTTTGGTCTGTACCTTGAAGCCTACCGCAGTTGTAAGCGTCTACGACTTCTCTACCGAGACTGTAATATAACCAACGAGGGCTATGTAATGGCATTTCAAGCGCACCGCCCATATGATGCACCTTGCCTGTTTGCTGTACTGCTGCCTGTCTACCAAGCCCTACGACATGGTATTTGTGAATATCAACTGTGGTATCAGGTAGTGTCATAAACGAAGCCAATCCTACGAATTGGTCTATTAGACTAAACTCTTTGGATAATTTAGCCTGAGCATTTATAGAAAAATCAGTACTTGCTGTGATAGTAGGCATGCCCAAAGAGTGAATGGAAATTATGTCATTAGTTGCACCAGTAACAGCCGCACCAAGTGCAGGTACAATTTTTATTTTAGTAACAGTGTCAAGCGTATGGTCTACTATACTGTGTATTCTACCATTAAGTGCTTCGTAGTAATAAGGAGAAAAGCCTCCTGATGTATTACTACCATGGAAAGTTAACTTTGCTCCAATCAACATACCGACTGGTACAGACAAAATACCTGTAGTACTGTGGCGACCCACCGTACCATTTACACTACCGATTGCAGTTGCGAATACAATTTCTGTATAGTCTGTGTAGTTAGTGGCATTGAATGTCAAAGGTTGACCATGCTCTAAGTGCAAGCCTGTCTCATGTCCCATAGTAACTTCTGAGACATCTCCTTTGTAATGCGCTCCAAACCCACTCATGGTATCAACTCCGCAAGTACTACGACTTCTACTTGGAATGTGTGACGGAATAATTTTTTAGTCCTGTCGCTTAAATCAGTGCGTGTTTTCATAACCATGCGGTCAAAATTAACACCATCTCCTTTTCGACTGTTATGGATTACTCTTCTCATTTCATTTTCCATTTTACGCAAACGAGAACGGCCTTTGGATGTACGAATATCTACTGTGATATTAGTACGAGTTGTTGTGAAGTTATAGAATAAGTCAGGTACTTCTTCATTAAGGGCTGTTTCATAACATACTATGTAATCGCTACGCTGCAAGTCTAAACGCTTACCACGCTCAGGCCCTTCGTCTGCTACATCAATTACTACTGGTCGAATGTTATCAGTATTTGCTCTGTTCCAAGAACCAGTGTTGCTAGAAGAGTAGTTATCTTTGAGTACATCAATAACGACATCGAGTGCTTCTTTCCATGTCGCCGTCATGCAAACACCACTATTTCCTTATATCTTTGCAAAATAGTCTCTGCCTCCTTGCGGTAAAGTTGAATCTTAGAGCCGAGGTCTACATTCTGAGAGCCTTCGGGAATAAGTACAGAACGGTCATCGGACATAAGTAAGTCAGCAGCCACTAACTTAGTAGCGGCCTCTTCAATTGCTTTCTCAAGATAGCGTTCGCCATAGATATAAGAGACCTTAACTGCATTCCACTCAAAGAACGGGTATGAGTTGTTGAAGTAAATGATACCCATCTCTGAATCTAACCACCAGTCCCTAAGACGGGCTTGGTCACCACCAGCGTCAGAGTACTGCCCTATGTCAGTCTTGAAGCAATGTTGAGTCCAAGTAAGTGTTTCGTCATCAGTGAAAGTACCGTGGAGCAGGTACCCTCCGCTCAGCACAGTGCCGCTGTTAGCAGTATAACCTATGATAGTTACTCCACCCTCTGTATCTACAGCCCTAACAATCCCAAACTCTTTGAAAGAAGAAGAATCTGAAAATGTAATAGTGTAACTACCATCACCGGGCGTAGCATTTATCACGCCACTTGCAGTAGCAATGTTAGTCTGAGAAATAGTTAAATTAGTTTCATCGCTAAGGGCGATAGTTGATGTTTCCCCTCCTTTTGTTTGTTGAAGACTAGTTATTTTCAATGTACCATTACCGTAATCTGCATTGGCCGTAGCCAAAAACTCATCATTGACATTTATATTTACATTTCCCGATGCTCCGGGCTGCGTGTAAGTTGTTCCACCCGGACTAGCATTGCCCGAAGCAGCAGTAGCGGTAGTAAAACTCACAGCGCCTCTGTTAGTTCTGTCCTCTTTATTGATTAAGTCTGCAAGGTTTTGAGCAGTTGTTACGCTATTGTAATTAGATTCCCATTGCTGAGTGCCAGTTCCAACTGCTAATTTAGCAAACCCTCCACCGCCGGGAGATAAGTAAATTGCATCACTGGCTAGTGCAGTATAGTCTACAATCTCCAGCCTTG